>Ga0075366_10000327_pt1 | contig 21754 bp, 19 predicted proteins | sample EndMethybrTD3031_FD_72351 | JGI IMG/M metagenome (GOLD analysis project Ga0075366, IMG submission 72351) | Populus endosphere microbial communities from Tennessee, USA - Endosphere MetaG P. TD hybrid TD303-1 | ecosystem: Host-associated > Plants > Roots > Endosphere | place: USA: Tennessee...
TGACGGGGCTATCCGAGGTAGGCAACTGGCGGGCGTTCAATTCCAGCTCGACCTTGATCGGCAGATAGAAAACATTTCCGGCGTGACGTGGGGAATCGTCCGCGCTGGCTTGGGCGAGTTCGCTTTGCCCGACACCTTTGGCGAATTCATGGTGATGCCCCTTTCGCCCACATGTTGCTTTGTCGCCGAGCATTTGGACGCCACCATCGCCGCCAACGTTGTTGCACAAATCAATTTCCGCGCTAAGGAAAATGCTCAGTTTTACTTGGCCGCACGTGACTTGTCGGCATGCCCAAGTCTCGGCATCAGCTAGGGTCGGTTCTGATCGCAGTACCGAGCCAACCGATCTATCTGAGGAAGCTTGCCGTTGTCCTGATTGCCGCACTACTAAAGCGGACGAACATCAAGAAGACGCTTCGCCAAACCGGCGGCTTTCGTTAGAACACGCACCAAATCCAACTTGTCTCAGACTTTGTTGTCGCGTCTCAGACTATATTGGCAAGGTACAGTAGGGCTGCAAAAAAGGCGCGAGAGATTTCAGTCTCCCGCGCCTTTTTTCTTGCCAGCTTCTGCCGGCTAAGCCTGCTTACCGGGAGTGCAGATCGCGGACGTCATGACGATATTCAACACGGTCATGGCGCAACGCGACGCGCTGACGGTAGAGCTCACGACGGAGCTGGCTTGCACGCCTGAAATCATGTGCGCGCTCTGCACGAGCCAGTTCGGCACGCGTGTGCATCAGTGCGTAGCGGTCGCGTGCGATTTCGCGTCTGTCATGACGCACTTCGGCACGTTCGTGCGGGGTTGCAACCGGTGGGCGAACGGGATGTGCGGCGGCAAGGCCGGACAAGCTGATCAAGGCGATAGCGGTAAGGCTGCGTACGAGGGTCATGATTCGTCTCCTGAGAATGTCGGGCACCTGCATAATTGCGTGGCCCATGAGTCGAACAACGCGTCCTCTGTTTGTGACGACGACCCGCATGTGCAAGCAGATGTAATCCGGCTTACAAATACATCCTGAAGTGCAATCGGGGATCGGTCGCCTGATGTGCCAGATGCCCGTGAGCGGGGCGTATTCGGAGATTGCTCATCGCTCTGGATTTGTATCCGCATGCACGATATTTCTGCGGCCGTTTGTGTGCCGACGGCAATGAGATCTCTCGGCGACACACAAGAAAACAGCGGCGCGGGTTCGCACCCGCGCCGCTGTCAGCGCAACAACCGCGATGTGCGGAGTTATCTGCGCGCATCCTTGACGTCGTGCCGACGTTCAACGCGGTCGCCGTGCAGCTCGCGCCTGTCCTGATTCACTTCCCTGCGCTCTTCGCGGACATCTTGCGCATCGCCCGAACGACGTGCCTGACGCAGATCCTGTTTGTCACGACGAAGTTCATGACGATCGCGCGCGATTTCGCGATTGTCGCGGCGTATCTCGGCACGCTCACGCGGCGTGACAACACCTGCAGGCTCGGCGACGGCCAGGCCGGAAAGTGCGAGCAGCGTAATGGCGGTCAGACTCTTTGCAAGTTTCATGATTGGCTCCCTTGAGTTGATGAAGGCAGAGCATTCGTTTGCCCTGTATTCACCTTAATCTGCCACCCGTAAGTTTTCTGCATGTTGGTGCAAGCAAATGTAATCGGGATTACAAATCAGGCCGGGCGTCAGGGGAGTCAGGGCTGATGCGTAACATCCGGTAACAAACGGCCGTGCCGGATTCGCGGCAGCGCAATCAAAGCCCGGTTTCAAATGCGGGAGCGACCGCCGGGACTTCGGGTGCGTTGACCCAGGTGAGCGCCTCGATGTGGCGCGCGTTAACCTTGCGGACCGTGAGCCCGAGTGCCACAGCATGCTGCATGACACGTTGCGCATCGCCGTTCTGGCTCGCTTCGGCAAGGGCCAGAAAGCTGCCAAGTTGTCCTTTCTGCTCAAGCAGCGCATCGCGCATCGGTCCCGGCAGATTGAGCGGACGAATGGCTTCTTCGAGCGGAACCTTGAGTGCGACATCAAGCATCGAGAACAGACCGAGCACAAAGAGCTTTTCGCTGTTTTCCTCGCCGCGATAACCTTGGCCGAGCAGTTCCATGAAGCGCGCGCGCACCAGCGCCGCTTCAAGCACGGCACCGTTTCCGCCGAGGCTACCGCCCAGCATCATCAAAGTCAGCCAGCGATCCAACTGCGCCTGCCCCATGATCATCAGCGCCTGCTCGATGGAGGAGAGCTGGTGATTCAGGCCACGCGCAGCGGCGTTCACGTAACGCATCAGGCGGTATGACATGGCCATGTCCTGACGCAAGATGGCGGCAATCTGGTGCATGTCGGCGTCTTCGCGAACCTGATTGACGAGGGTTGCGACGCACATCACTTCCGGCGAGAGCGGATTGCCCGACCAGTTGCCACGATGTGTGACAAAGCCACCGGCAAAATTGAGGCATGAGAGGCGGCGCATGGCCTCGAACTCCTCCATGGTGTTCACATCCCACGCAGCGCGAGGCAAGCTCGGGAAGTCATGCCTGAGACTTTCGATCGCGTCCGAGATCTCCATCGGCATGCGCATCGCGATGCGTAGCGCTGCGCCATCCAGCACGCCCGCAACGCTGGCGAACCATGGTGTACCGGCGCAATCGTCGGCCCATATCTGGATGCCTGCATTGCGCAACGCAGTCAGGCGCCCCAAGGTGTGAGGATCTACGCTACGGTCGGGCTTTTCAGGGCTGAGCAGGATACTGCTGCGCGCTGGCAGCAGATCGATGGCCGAACCGCGCAGGCTGGACTCGGAGAGCGGGATGAAGATACGCCGCTCGCGCAGCACGGCCGCATTCACGCTATTGACATGATCTATCAGCATTCGATCCAGGAAGCCGCGCACCGAGCGGCCCTGCGAGCGCACATTCTCGTGCAGCTCACCGCGGAGCGAAAATTCGTAGGCGCTGACCTCAAGCCCCTCGGTCACGATTTCACGTCGCAAGAGCACTGGCTCGGCTTCGCTGGAAGCAACTTCCTGTTTTTGCGGGTTACCCGTCGTGATGCTTGATGAGCTGACCTCGGGTGTGGTCCTTGTGGGGGCTATCGGTGAGGAAACGGGCTTCCTGGCGACAATCGGGCTTGCCGTCCTGGCCGTGCGGCTGGGGGTACTGTTGGCGTGAGGCGCATGTGCCGAAGCCGTCTGCTGCCCAAATAGTCTGCCAATTGCCGAAAATAGCCCGCCGATCATGGAATTGCCCCGTAGTTCATGTTTGTTAATTGCCTTGAAGCAAATAACGGCAAGTGGCGACAGTCTTTAAGCTCTCATTGCGAGCGAGTGTGCACAACTGCGGGGGCGAGACTGCCAACAAGGCTTTCCAGATTGTCGGCGGCCTCAACCGACCAGGCGCGAGCCGCGTTTCTTGCCGCGTGTGCTGGTCGCCGAAAGCGCTCCCAGCGCGCTGCCGGCGGAGCCGCCATTGGCGTGGGCGATGGCGCAGGCCAAAGCGTCGGCTGCGTCAGCCTGCGGGTCGCCTGCCAGTTGCAGCAGGCGTTTGACCATGTGCTGCACCTGGGTCTTGTCGGCCTTGCCGTAGCCGACGACCGCCTGCTTGACCTGCAGGGCGGTGTATTCCATGACCGGCAGGTCGCGCGATACCAGGCCGCAGATGGCCGCGCCGCGCGCCTGGCCGAGCAATAGCGTGGACTGTGGATTGACGTTCACGAAGACGATTTCGACGGCGGCCTCGTTGGGCTGATAGGTATCGACCACCTCCTGCACGCCATGCAGGATGACCTTGAGGCGCTCCGGCAGGGTGCCATCGGGTGAGCGGATGCAGCCGCTGGCGATGTAGGCCAGCTTGCTGCCCACACGCTCTATCACCCCGAAACCGGTGACACGCAGGCCGGGGTCGATGCCGAGGATGCGGCTTGGCGGGAGCGAGAGCATTGTCATGGCCGCATTCTAAGCGCTGCAGCTACGGTCGATGAATGCCGTTGTTGGTCTGTGGAACGCGAATTGTGAGGCGATAGTGAAACAGACAATGGGTCGGATCTTTCGTGTACTGACGGGACTCCTGATCTCGTCGCTCCTGCTTGCCCAACCCTGGCTTCCGGTAAAGGCGGCTGCCGCCGATGTCGGCATTGTTTTCCTGCATGGCAAGGAAGCAACGCCGCGCGCCAAGATCTACACGATATTGCTTGAGCAGCTGCAGCGTGCGGGGTTTCGTGTGAAAACGCCGGCCCTGTCATGGTCGCGCCAGCGTATCTACGATGCCGATGTGGATGCGAGCATGGTCGAGATCGAACGTGAGGTCACCGCCTTGCGCGGCGAGGGCGCGAGCCTGGTGGTGCTGGTGGGGCACAGCATGGGGGCAAATGCCGCCCTTCGCTATGTGGCGACGCATCCGCTGGATGGCATCGTGGCGCTTGCGCCAGGGCATAGTCCGGAGTTCCTGGCCAAACAGCTCGCGGGCGATACGGCGCGCGCACGTCAGATGATCGCGCTGGGAAAGGGCGACGACAAGGCGGAGTTCCGCGATATCAATGTGGGTCACGACTTTACGGTCAACACGACTGCCGCCATCTACCTCAGCTGGCTGGATCCTGAGGGAAGTGCCGTAATGCCGCGCAATGCCGCGCTGGTGAAAACGCCCCTGCCCGCGCTGATGGTGGTTGGCAGCAAGGACCCGGTAACGCGCTCGCAGGATTACATCTTCGGCAAGCTTCCTGCCCACGTAAAGAGCCGCTTCGTAACGCTGGACGTGGATCACAAGGATGTGCCGGACGCTGCGGCGAAGCTCGTGATCGACTGGCTCAACGGGCTGTAGGGCAGGATCGCGTTGCTCCGGCCCCATTCTGCATGGCTTACTTGCCGCGCTCGAACATCTCGGCAAATTTCAGCGGATCGGTCGTTCCCCGGCGTGCATCCGCAAGATCAACACGCTTGGCGTTGATCAGCATGGCAAGGTCATCGTTCATCGTGTGTGAGCCGGCATCGGGTGTCTTGCTCAGCTTCTCCAGCAGTGGGCGGATGCCAGCCAGATTCTGCGTCTCGACCAGATGTACGGCCTCCGGCGTCATGGTCAGGCACTCGGTGGCGAGATAGTAGGAGCTACCCGTGCGCGAGGGCAGCAGGGCCTGGCAGATGACGCCACGCAAGGCGGTTGCGAGGGTTTGGGCCTGGGCGTCAGTGTTGCCGAGCAGGCGCAGCAGCTTCTGCAAACCAAGCTCGGTTGAGCGCGCATGCAAGGTGGCGAAAACCAGCGGGCCGGATTCGGACAGCGCCAGCGCTTCTCGCGCGGTTTCCGCATCACGGATTTCGCCGATGACGATGACATCCGGCCGTTCGCGCAGCGCGTCCAGCGCACCGCGGTAGTAGCTCTCGACATCACCGTCGGCGCCGACTTCACGTTGCGTGATAATGCAGCGGCGTTGCGGAATGATCGTTTCCACTGGATCTTCGATGGTAATGATGTGGCCGGAACGCGTCTTGTTGATCTCATCGAGCAGAGAGGCAATCGTTGTCGATTTGCCCTGGCAGGTATCGCCGACAAACAGCACCAGCCCGCTGGTGAGCTTGGCGAAATCCTGGATACACGGGCGCACGCCCAGCTCTTCGAGCGGAATCGGTTCGGCCGGGAAGCGACGAATCACGCAGCCGAGACGCTTCTTGCCTTGAAAGGTGAAGCAGTTGACGCGGATGCGTGCGCTGTACAAATCCTTCGCGCGGTCAAAGGCGCGGTCCACGATGCGATCACGCCAGTTCGGTTCGATGACCTCGAAGAACTCCTCCAGATCCTGACCCGCAATGGGGGAATCGGAAACCGCCGCGAGGCGTTTCGGCTGACGCAGCAGGATGGGACTGTTCTGATGAATGATGAGGTCGCTGAACACGATGCTCGAATTGAGCAGAAAGAGGATCTGCTCGATGAGCGTGCCCATGAAGGGATAGCCCTCGACTTCATCTGCTGAAAGCGTCGCTATCATCGTCTGCTGGTTCGATTCCATGCTGTTCCCCGGTAGTGATTGGCCGATTGTAGGGCAAAGCGCAGGGCATGTTCATGCCGCAGGTCTGGCATGTGTGGCGACGTTCCAGCCCCATCACTTTTGCAATGCAGCAAGCGGGCGCAGGCGTCAGCGCCGCGAGAGCCACACACCGAACACTGCCAGCGCCATGCCGAGCAGCGCCAGTGCTTGCAGTGACTCGTTGAAGAGCAACCAGGCGATCAGCGCGGTCGTGGGTGGCGTGAGATAGAACAGGCTCGTCACGTGCACAGCAGTGCCACGTCTTATCAGGATGTTGAGTACGCTGATGGCCGTCAGCGACAGCATGCACACAGCCCACAGCAAGGCAAAAACGAACTGCGCGGTCCAGTCGATATGCAGCGTTTCACTTGCCGCCGCAATCGGCAACGTGAGTAACAGACTGGCACTGAACTGGATAACCGCGCCTGTGCGCAGATCGAAGGCCGGGCAAAAGCGTTTCTGGTAAACCGTGCCCAGCGTGATGCCGGCCAGCGCACCGATTGCGGGCCACAGTGCGCTGATGTTCCATGCATCCGACATGCCTGGAGTGCGGCTGTGCAATACCACCAGCGCTACCCCGCAGAAGCCGAGTGCGAGTCCCATCCATTGCGCGCGCGTTACCTTCTCGCGCAACAGCCAGTCCGCCGCGAGGGCCGTAACAATGGGTTGCAGGCCGACGATCAGCGCGGTCAGTCCTGCAGGCAAGCCTTGATGGATTGCCATGAACACGCCACCCAGATACGTAGCCTGAATCAACGCGCCTGCCATGGCGATATGCATCACGTCGCGTCGGCTGTTTGGCCACTGCGCGCGAAAGATGCGCGTAGCCGCCAGCATCAGGGCAATGACCAGAACATATCTTGCACACAGGAAGGTCAGTGGCTCGGCAAACGGCAGCCCAAGCTTTGCGCTGATGAAGCCGGTGCTCCACAGGAAAACGAAAATCGGAGCGAGGGCGCGATCCATCATGTCCCTCTACACACTGATCAAGGCGACCACGCCCGCTGCGATGCACGCCGCGCCCAGCAAACGCATGCCTGCATCGCGCTCGCCAAGCAGGCGGCCACCAAACAATGCCGCGAACAGCATCGATAGCTCACGCGCCGGTGCAACTTGTGACAGAGGCGCCATTGTGGCCGCATACAGCACCATCACGTAGGAGACCGGTGAAATGGCACCGACCAGCAGGGCGGGCTTCCACATCTGTCTGACATATCCACTCATGGAGAGTTTCTCGCGTTGGCGAATGAACAGCAGGATTGCGATCACCAGGGGCAGGCGCGCCAGATTGCCAAGGTAGTCGACCAGCACAGGTGAGATGGCAGCGTGTTTCACGGCATAGCCATCGATCAATGTGTACGCCGCGATAAAGGCGCCGGTGAGCAAGCCGTAGATCACGCCAGCACGCAGCGCACCGTGTGCGATATTGGATCGATCTTTCGTGCGGAAGGCACGAATCAGCGCCGGACCGCCAGCGATCAGGATGATGCCGCCGACAATTCCCAGCACGCCCAGCCAGCCAAGAAGACGTAGCGATTCACCAAAGAACGTGGTGGCCACAATCGCTGTCAGCAAGGGCCCTGTGCCACGCGCCAGCGGATAAACGACCGACAGGTCACCCTTGCGATAGCCGCGCAGCAAGGTCAGGTAATAGATCAAATGGATCGCCCCACTGGCAAAGATCAGAGCCCACTGTAGCGCACCAAAATTCCCCGCCTGTTGCCAGGCGAACCAGAAACCGACCGGCGCCCAGACAATCGCCAGCGTAATGCAGGTCATCAATGCAAAACGGATATCGCCGCCGGATTTCTTGGCGATCAGATTCCAGCTTGCGTGGATGAGGGCGGCGATGAGGACGAGCGTTAAGGGGAGTGCGGACATTCAGAAAATCTGCAGCAGGAAAGCTTTTCCGCCAGCGCTCAGCAACCATGCAAGTCCTGCGCAGTTGAAGAGGACGGTCAGCCAGAACGCTACCTGGAAACTTCCTTTGCTCGACTTATGGCGCACGTGCTTTTGCGCAAGCAGACCGCCTGGCCAGCCGCCGACCAGATCGAAGAGGTGGAGCGTGTTCTCGGACGTGCGCCAGCGTCCGCCGCGTGCCGCCGACTTGTCGATCGAGTAGGCGAAGAACGAAATGACGCTCGCAAGGAGATACAGCCCAAGCACTGCGGCGGGCAGGTAGCCTTTGACTGTGACGGCTGCCAGAAGAGACAGAAACGCTATCGCGAACCAGCTCGTCGAACTTTTGCGAACACTAGCGCCACGCGTCGCGGCGGCATCCATGACGAAAGCCACCTTGCTCGCGCAAACACGCCGGTTCTTGTGCGGCGCAAGCTCATAAATGACTTGTGCCCCTGCACCTGGCCGACGCTTGCGGTTCAGAAAGGCTGAGCGGTGGACGAAGACCCGCTCACCACCGGCATCGGGCGCGATGAAGCCAAAGCCCTGGCGTTCCTTCCAGTCAGAGATCGTGCCCTGAACGCGCACGCGATCAGGCGTCCATCACCGCCGACGTATAAACATCCTGCACATCATCCAGTTCTTCGAGCATGTCGAGCAGCTTCTGCATGCGTTCGGCATCTTCCCCGATGAGTTCGGTTTCGTTGAGTGGCTTCATGGTGACTTCGCCGAACTCGGCTTTGAAGCCGCCCTTCTCAAGCGCCGCCTTGACTGCAGTGAACTCCCACGGACCAGTGATGACTTCGAGCGAGCTGTCGTCGTGGGTGACGACATCTTCCGCGCCGGCTTCGAGCGCGGCTTCCATCAGTGCGTCTTCATTTGTGCCGGGCGCGAACATGAGCTGACCGCAATGCTTGAACTGGAAGGCTACGCAGCCGTCGGTGCCCATGTTGCCGCCATATTTGGAGAAGGCGTGGCGTACCTCGGCAACGGTGCGCACCTTGTTGTCGGTGAGACAGTCGACGATGACAGCCGCGCCGCCGATGCCGTAGCCCTCGTAACGGGCTTCTTCGTAGGTAACGCCTTCAAGCTCACCGGTACCGCGCTTGATGGCACGGTCGATGTTGTCGCCGGGCATGTTCTCGGCCTTGGCCTTGTCGACCGCCAGGCGCAGACGCGGGTTGAAGTTGGGATCGCCGCCGCCCATGCGCGCCGCAACGGTGACTTCCTTGATGAGTTTGGTAAAGACCTTGCCCCGCTTGGCGTCCTGACGGCCCTTGCGGTGCTGGATATTGGCCCATTTTGAGTGACCGGCCATGCTTGTGTTCCTGGATTCTGGTGAGAAGGGGCAGCGGAAATGTATGACAACTCGCCGCAGAGGTCGGAATTATACAACCGCTGATCCAGCCGACGCCCGCCCGGAGACGGTTGCGCTGTTAGATTGATTCGCATCAATGGTGCGGGGGAAAGATCTGATGAAACAGCTGTTTGCAGGACTCTTGCTGGTATTGGCGTGGCCGGTGATGGCGCGGAACATGACATTCGATGGCTGCACGGATGCCAAAGGCAATCCCGTGACAGGCGTTGCCGACGAGAAATTGCCTGCGGTTGCGCAGTACGGCGTAATGGATGGCAAGCCGGTGATCCGTTACAACCCGCAGATATTGCCGCGCCTGCTGCTGGAGACCCGCCTATTCGTTTATGCGCATGAATGCGGGCGTCAGTATCTGGCTTTTCCGGCAACGGGCGAGCGCACGGCGATTCAGGCGCGGCAGGCTGACTGCTGGGCGTATAGCAGCTTGAAGCGTTCGGTGCTGTCGAGCGCGCCGGTGCTGGCTGCGGTCGAGGATGATCTGAACATGGTCGCGGATGACTGGGCGCAATTGCCCGGCCCGGCGCGTGAAGTGAAGCTGGCGAGTTGTCCGGCGGGGCCTGTGACGGCAGGCTCTGTGGCATTGCCCACTGGCCCGGCGCGGGACAAGTGGAATACCTGCCAGCAGGCTTGCGGTTCGAAGCTGTACAGCTGTGGGCGCTCGGCTTCGTGTGAGGCGGCGTTCGCGCAGTGCAGCGCTGCTTGCGGGAAGTGACAGATCAGTCAGCACGTTGAAAGATGGGGCTGGCCGTCTCAGTCCTCTCGGGCTTTACTGACGGCGCAGCCGCATGAAGCTCCCCTCGCCCGCTTGCGGGAGAGGGGTTGGGGGAGAGGGCTGCTTCGCTACATGGTGCTGCCCCGTAAAGTGGGCAAGGTGGAGTAGGGACCATCCCCCCTCACCCGGCCCTGACGGGCCACCCTCTCTCTCAGGGAAAGGCAACGGGCCATGGTCGATCAGTCGATCTGGTTTCTCGAGCGCGCACTCGACATCATCTCGCGGTATAAATCCATACCGCTTCCCATCTTTCCGGAGTTCGCATGTCTGAAGCACTCATCGTCGCCCGCGCGGGCGAGCTGGATCTTGGCCTGCTGCCGCAGTTTGCCAATCGCCACGGCCTGATTGCAGGCGCTACCGGCACAGGCAAGACCGTCACGCTGCAGAGGCTTGCCGAATCGTTTTCGCGCATCGGCGTACCGGTGTTCATGGCGGACGTGAAGGGCGACCTGGCCGGACTGGCGGCCGAAGGCAAGCTCTCGCCGAAGTTGCAGGAGCGCCTCGATCTGCTGCAGTTGAAAGACTGGGATGCAGCGAAGTGCCCGGTGACGCTTTGGGATGTATTCGGTGAGTCGGGACACCCGGTGCGCGCAACCGTTTCAGACATGGGGCCGTTGCTCATCGCGCGCTTGTTGAGTCTCAATGAAACGCAGGCCGGCGTGCTGCAGATCATCTTCAGTGTGGCGGATGACAACGGAATGCTGCTGCTCGACCTGAAGGATTTGCGCGCGATGACCCAGTTCGTTGGCGAGCATGCGAAGGAGTTGACGACGCAGTACGGCAATGTCTCGGCAGCCAGCGTCGGTGCGATTCAGCGTGGTTTGCTGACGCTGGAGCAACAGGGGGGTGACAAGTTCTTCGGCGAGCCGATGCTCAACATCGACGACCTCATGCAGACCGACGCAGACGGGCGCGGCGTCATCAATATCCTGGCAGCCGACAAGCTCTATAACTCTCCAAAGCTCTACGCCACTTTCCTGCTGTGGCTGCTCTCCGAGCTGTTCGAGCAACTGCCCGAGGCAGGCGATCTCGACAAACCGAAGCTGGTGTTCTTCTTCGACGAGGCGCACCTGCTGTTCAGCGATGCACCGGCAGCATTGCTGGAGAAGATCGAACAGGTCGTGCGCCTGATCCGCTCGAAGGGCGTTGGCATCTACTTCGTCACGCAAAACCCGCTCGACATACCCGACACGGTGCTCGGCCAGCTTGGCAATCGCGTGCAGCACGCCTTGCGCGCATTTACACCGCGTGACCAGAAAGCCGTGAAGGTCGCAGCGGAAACCCTGCGCGCCAATCCGAAGTTCAGTTGCGAAGCGATCATCACCGAGCTCGGTGTCGGCGAGGCACTGATTTCCTTCCTCGATGCCAAGGGCACGCCCTGCATCGTCGAGCGCGCTTTCGTGATGCCGCCGTTCTCGCGCATCGGCCCGCTGGCTGCCGATGAGCGCAATGCCGTGATCAATGGCTCGCTCGTCTATGGCACGTATGAGGAAGTGCTGGATCGCGAATCCGCATACGAAAAACTCAGGGCTGGCGCAGGTACACCCAGCGCTTCCACGCCAGCAACGCCGGCTGCCACGGCCGATGTCGAGTCGACCGGAAGTGGCGGGTTTTTCGGCGGCACGCTGGGCGGCATCCTCTTCGGCAAGACGGGTCCGCGCGGCGGTCAGCACGATGGTCTGGCGCAGATCGCGGCAAAAACTGTGGTGCGCACCATCGGCTCGGAAGTCGGTCGGCAGATCATTCGCGGTGTGCTGGGTTCGATCATGGGTGGGCGCAGCAGTCGTCGCTGAAACGCTGTTCACGACCTTCAAGGCGCATCGCGAAACGTCGTGCAGGAATCCGGAGCCACGCCACTGGAATCATCAATGTTTTCCAGAGAGCGTTGAAACGTTCGAGATAGCTCTTTTGACGCAAAGGACGCAAAGAAAAGCGAGGTTCGCAAAGGTTTGCTTTGCGAAGTTTGCCTTGTTCTTCTTCGCGCCCTTTGCGTCAGGAACAGCGCTTCTGGCATCGTCAAGATCATGAGTGCGCCGGACGCAGGGCGAGCCGGAAAATTTGGCCCGGCAGGCCTTCTATTGCAAACAAGAATGATTCGCATATACAATGCCGTTGGTTCAGGTGGCTTTGCTGCCTGAACGGCAGGCTTGAATGCGCCGGTGTTCATCATCGGTGCAGGCAGGCTTGCAGGTTCGTCGCTCCAAAGGCGGGCCGGGGATTTTTGCAAGCCAGCGCGCGGCAGCGTGTGCAAGCCAGCACTTTTTTGTGAATCGAACATGCGGTGCATGCCCTGCCCGGTTGCCGTTGAGGCAAGCCGGGCGTGCTTGCCGCACACAGGGTGCCTGCCATGAACATAGATCCGGAAATTGCCCAGACGCGACCAGCCGTCCTGATTGCATCTGTCATACACCTGCTGACCTGCAGCGCGCTGCACGGCGTGTCCATTGCCAAGAGTCGTTCGCTCTCGCAACATCTGGCGGCACTCGCCGCAGGCCCGGACATCGACCCGATCCTGCGCCGCGCCTGCAATGAGCTGATGCAGGCCTGGTACCAGCAGGCTGTCGAACTCTCGCACGAGCAGATCTTCGACGACGCCGGACAGCAGGCACACGCGGCTGCATTGCACTGACATGCGCTGGAGCATGCGATGAACACACAGCCGACCCGTGATGCGAAGCCGGTTGAGCCGCAGGCGAAACAGCGGTTGCCGGCAGACGCCTTGCGCGTCGTCAGCAGTCAGGAGCTACTGCAAGGCCAGACCTGCGTAAACATCGAGCACGCTGGTGCGATTTACACACTGCGTGCCACGCGCAGCGGCAAGCTGATCCTCACGAAGTGAGCAGCATCGCCGCACACAAGCAATCAATATCAACTTCATAAGAGAAAATCATGTCCCGTTACACCGGTCCCCGTCTCAAGATCATGCGCGCCCTCGGCGTTGAACTGCCCGGCCTGTCGCGCAAAAGTATCGAAGATCGCCCGAATCCTCCCGGCCAGCACGGCGCACGTCCGCGCCGCGTGTCAGGCTTCGGTGCGCAACTGCGCGAAAAGCAGAAGCTGCGCTTCAACTACGGCCTCGGCGAGCGCCAGATGCGCCGTCTCATGACAGATGCAAAAGGCAGCCGTGGCAACGCCGGTGAGAAACTGGCCGAGCTGCTCGAGCGCCGCCTTGACAATGTGGTGTTCCGCGCCGGCTTTGCGCCGACGATTCCGTCTGCACGCCAGCTGGTCAATCACGGACATTTCCACGTCAATGGCAAGCGCGTGAATATCCCTTCGTACCGTGTGCGTCCGGGCGAAGTGATATCCCTGGCACGCCCGGAGAAGGTCCTCGACGTCATCAGGTTCAGCATGGAAGAGCCGGCGCTGACGCGCCCCGAATGGCTGAGCTGGGATGCAAGCGCCAGCAAGGCAACCGTGACGCATCTGCCTGCGCTGTCCGATCTGCCGTTCCCGATCGAAATGCAGCTGGTAGTCGAATACTACTCGCAACGCATGTAAGAACCTGCAATAAAAACGGGCTGCGCACGCGGCTGGCGTCGTTGGCTCTCTCGCCGTGCTGATGCACTGCTCTGCGCGAGCCGCCTAGCCAGCCACGCGCTCGCTCCGTTTTCTTACAGGTTCTACGTACTTGTTGTGCAAGACAAAATGCGGCACCTTGGCGCCGCGCTGTTGTTTACCTGCTTGCTCGGTTGGTGTTCCACTACGCAGCCAGCGTAGCGCCACCATCCACAACGAGATCATGCATGGTGATATGCCGTGCGCGTTTCGATGCGAGAAAGCACACGGCTTCTGCGATGTCTTCCGGAGCGGCAATGCGTCCTAGCGGAATACCGAGTCGATAACGTTCCAGCGAGCCGCGCAGCACACCTTCGATCTGTTCCGGCGTATTGGCGAAGGCGCGTTGCATGGCTGTGTCGGTCGAGCCCGGTGAAACGGTGTTGCAGCGTATGCCGTGCGGTGCGAGTTCCAGCGCGAGACAGCGCATGTAGTGTGAGGTCGCGGCTTTCGAGGCGGCATAGGCGGCCATGCCGAGACGCGGCGTGTGCGCAGCGTTCGAGCCGACGGTGACAATGCTGCCTGTGCCACGCGCGCGCATCAGGCGACCTACTGCGCGCGTCAGCCTGAAGACGGCGGTCGTGTTGATGGCGAAGGTGTTGTCCCAGTCTGCGTCGTCCATATCCAGTGCGTCGCTTGCGTGCAGGATGCCGGCAACGCTGGCGAGTACGCTTGGCGTGCCGCATGTCCGTTCGACTTCGGCGACTGCTGCATTGAGGGCGGTTGCGTTGCGCAGATCGAAGACTTGTGTGAATACTTCCGCGCCTTCGCTGCGCAGCACATGTGCGAGTGTGTCGAGGCCATCTGCATCGCGATCGAACAATGCCAGTCGCGCACCTTCGGCTGCGAAGCGACGCGCTACGGCTGCACCGATGCCTTGTGCGGAGCCGGTGACGAGTACGAGTTGATCCGGGAATTCTTTTGTCATGCGCGTTCTCCTCCATTGAAGCGTAGGGCGGAACTCCTTCGGAGGTTCCGCCAGCCGTCTGCAAGGCGGCTTCACGCAGCGTACATATCGACCCTGACCCGGCGGAACCTCCGAAGGAGTTCCGCCCTACTCAATCACCTCCGCCAGCACGCGCCCGATATGTGCCAGCGGCGCAGGGCGGCTCATGCTGTTGTGCGTGGCGTCGATATCCACGCGTTGCAGTCTGCCTTCAACATACGGCTGCCAGCCCAACCAGTCAGGTGCTTGTGGGCCGCGCTGCGTGGCGTAGAAGAACAGCACATTGCCCTTGAACACTTCGTGGCGCAGCTCTCGATACAGCAGCATGGAATTCACCGAAACCTGACTCAGGCGATCCAGCCGTTCCATGTCCGGCCCGGCGAGTGCACTACCGGGTCGCTGGAAGCGCTCGCGCATGGCCTCCACCGATAGCGGCTCACCATCCGGGCCGACAGCTGCATCGCCGATCACGTCGAGCAGCGCGATCAATGCATCGCGTTCGGTGGGTAGTGGCTTGCCTGCCCATATGTCACTCGGGTAGGCGTCCATCATCGCTAGCAGCGTCACCTGTTCGCCATCGGCCTGGAGACGACAGGCCATGGCATGCGCAATGCCGCCGCCTGAAGACCAGCCGATGAAGCGATACGGCCCGTGCGGCTGCACGCTGCGCACGTGGGCGAGGTAGTCGTCGATGACTTCACCGATGCTCCCCGGTGCAGTACCGGTGATGCCGCGCGCCTGCAGGCCGTGGATGGGCATGTGGCGCAGGTGCGCGGCGAGACCCATGTAGCACCACGAGAGGCCTTCAGCGGGATGCACGCAGAACAGCCCTGGCGTGCCCGGTTCGCCTGACTGGATCGTCAGCAGCGGCGCGAACGGATCGCTGGCCGCCGCGGGCGGGCGATGCCCGACTTCAAGCGTCAGCGCATCGAGTGCGGCGGCCAGTTGCGCGACCGTCGGATGACGGAACAGGCTGGATACCGGCACCTCGCGTTGCAGCGCCAGCCCGAGACGATTCGCTACCTGGATGGCCTGCAGCGATTTGCCGCCGAGCGCGAAAAAATCCGTGTCACGGCCAATGCCTTGCGCACCGAGCACTTCATGCCAGACGGTGGCGATGCTGTGCTCCAGCGGGCTGAGCTTTTCCGTTTCGTCGCTTGCGGATTCTCGCGTGCCTGCTGCGTCGAGATCGATCTGGCGCAATGCCGAGCGATCGATCTTGTTGTTGGCATTGCGTGGCAGGCGCTCGACGCGAATGTATGCGGATGGAATCGCTGCTGCCGGCAGGCTGAGCGCGAGATGCGCCTGCAGCGTGCTGGCATCAGGCAAGTCACCCTCGCAGGCGATGAAGGCCGCGAGCCGTCTGCTGCCACTGGCGAGTTGCTGACCGACAACGGCAGCTTCGCGCAGACCGGGCCAGGTCAGCAGCGCTGTTTCGATTTCGCTCGGGTCGACGCGATAGCCGCTGATCTTGAACTCGTCGTCGAGACGGCCGAGATACACCAGCTGTCCATCGGCACGCTGACTCACGCGGTCGCCGGTTCGGTACGCACGTGGCGCGTTGGGCAGTGCCTGCAGATTCACAAAGCGCGTAGCGGTCACTGCATCGCGGCCGAAGTAACCACGCGCCAATGTTGCGCCTATCATGCACAACTCGCCGGGTTCGCCCTGCGCGACGGGGCGCAGGCCGGAGTCGACAACCACGGCCGACAGGCCGGGCAGCGGCAAGCCGATCGGAATCGCGTCACCGTGTATGGCAATCGCATCCTGGCCGGAAAGCTCGGCCGTCGTGCAGATCACGGTTGTCTCGGTCGGCCCGTAAGTGTTGAGCAGGACCACGTGTGGTGCGACCGCCGCACGCCAGCGCTCGACGCGTTCGGCCAGTGCAGCCTCGCCGCCGATGATCATAAGGCGAATGGACTCCGGCAACGTTGCCGCACTCATCCCGTACACCAGCTCATGCCAGAACGCCGTCGGCAGGTCGAGCACACTGATTTTCAGCGCCGCACAGGCAGCGAGAAAACGCGGCATCGATTCGAGCATCGTCTCGTTGCGCAGCACCAGGCTCGCACCGCAGGTAAGCGACAGGAAGATCTCTTCCACGCTGGCGTCAAAATGCAGCGGCGCGAATTGCAGCACGCGGTCGGTGGCCGTCATCACGTAGCGCAGGCGTGCACCCGCAAGAAAATGCGCCAGCGCATCACGACCTATCATCACGCCGTTGGGCCGACCGGTCGAGCCCGAGGTGTAGATCACATATGCCAATGCCGTGTCGGCGACCGTAACAGGTGCGTCGTTCAGCTCATACGTCGTTGCGGAAGCTTCATCGAGATAGAGCACCGGCGCTTCGCCGAGGCGCGATGCCATCTCACGCGTACTCAGAACCAATGCCGGGCATGCATCTTCGAGCACCATCGCAATGCGTGCGTCAGGGCTTTCGGGATCGAGTGGCACATAGGCGCCACCGGCCCACAGCACCGCCAGCAGCGCGACGATGGTCTGCGGCGAACGTGGCAACAGGATCGCCACGCGGCTTTCTTCCTCCACACCGTATGCGCGCAGTTCGGCGGCAAGTACCCGTACGGCATGAAGCAGTTCGGTGTAGCTCAGTCGCACGCCGTCCTGTTCGACGGCAATGTTTGAAGGATGTGCATTCGCCTGTTCCAGGAAGGCGGCGAGCACACCTTGTGGCGGATGCGGCAAGGCGTCGCCGACGATCAATGTCTTTGCAGGCCGAGGCAAACCGGGCAGCAGATCTGCAAGCGGTGTGTCCGCTGCGGCATGCAACAAGGTGTCGAGCGCAGTGATGAAGCTATCACGATGCGCGCTCAGTGCCGCTTCGGCGTAGGCATTCGGATTCGCCTCGAAGTCGACGCGTATGCCGTCTGGCCCGGGGGCAATGGAGATAGAAAGGTCCTCAACCGGACCGGCAGATACAGGATGCGAGATGGCCTGCAGCGCGCCGAACCTGGGCGGGCGCTCAAAAGGCATGAGGTTGATGACGGGCCCGAACAGGCGACGCGGGCCGCCTGCGCGTGCGAGGTCATGGCGCAGCCACTCGTAGCGATAGCGCTGGTGCGGGCGAATTGCCCGCATCTCCGCCGCGACATTCCGTGCCAGAGCACCCATGCCCTGTGCCGAATCGACATGTACGTGAAGCGGCACGATGTTCATCGCCATGCACGGCACGGTTAGTCCCACTGAACCGAGCCGCCCCATGACGGGCAGGCCGACTGTCACCTCTGTCGAGCGTGTCTGTTGCGCCAGCCAAGCTGCGGTGGCCGCGATCAGCCAGGCTGCCCAGTCCGTGCTACAGCCTTGTGCGGCGGCCTGCCAGCGCGCGAACGTGCCGACTTCCAGATCGCCGCGTGCACGGCGCACGCTGTGTGCGAGTGCGGCAGGTGTCGCGAGCGTGGTGGGCGCAGGCGTGTCGGCAAGGCGAGTGACCCAGAAATTCCGATCCTGCTCGCTCGCCTTGTGCTGATAGTCGAGCGCTTCGTCGACGACAGCAGCGAGACTGGCACGCGCTCTCGCCGGTGGCGCTTCCTGCGTACCTGTTACGCCAGTGCCTGAGGCATACAAGGCAGCCACGCGACGCGCGAGCAGCGCGTAGCCGAAACCATCGAGGGCGACATGGTGAACGCGCAATAGCCAGACGTGACGCGCGCGCCCATCGACATCAGGCAGGCGCAGCAGGCTGGTTGCGAACAGCGGGCCGTGTTCGAGGTCGACGGGCGCTTGCAGGTCGTTCTGCATCCAGCTTTGCGCGGCTTCCCATGCGTGATCTTGCTGCCCTCTCCCCAGATGGGGGAGAGGAGCTTTGAGGGGCCGTGCCCTGGAAAGGTCGGTCAGATCAACGCGACGTATGCGCCATTTGCGCGGCGCATGCTCCTGCCATACCTCTGTGTCCGTCACACCAAAGCGCATGTGCAACGCCTCGCACTCGTCGATGGCCTGACGCACTGCTGCCTCGAACGCGATCGGGTCGAGTGGGCCAGGCAGTTCGACGGCTTCGGCGGTCCAGTACGCGGGGCTTAGCGGGTCGAGCTGCTGTCCCAGCCAGATGCCCAGTTGCGCAGCGCTCAATGGCAGGCGCTGCGGCGACGGCATTTCATCGAGGACATCCTTCACTCTCGCGTTCATCTCAGCGCCCGGTTCCGTTCTCACGTGTGTTGCCGGCAATGAGCAAGGCCCACCATTGCGCTACGGTCGGGTGTTCAGCCAGCTGCACGAAACTCAGGTTCGCGCCAGCACGTTTCCAGCGCTCCAGCAGGCTCATGAGGCGGATCGAGTCGAGGCCCGCATACAGCAGGTTGTCGTCGAGGCCGAGATCCGATTGAGGCATCTCAAGCATTTTCGCTACCTCGACGTGCAGGGCATTCATGTCTGCCGGTAGTGCCGCGCCCAGCTCGGCCAGCACCTGTGCCGTGCTGCGCACCATGCCAGCCCGTTGCGATATGTATTCGAGTGCCTGTGCATGATGTTCGGGTGAGAAGTCGGCCAGCGCATCGCCGACCAATATGGGCTGGATGTCACGCATGAAAGCATCGACGCAGGTGACCTGGCAGCCGATGTGCGCATACACGCCGCACACGATGAGCTGGTTGTGTCCCTGCGCCTGCAGGCGCTCCAGCAGATCGCTGCGTACGAAGGCGCTGTAGCGCCACTTGTCGAGCACGGTGTGCTGCGCGCGCGGTGCGAGCGCGGCAATGATGGGCGCGCCTTCGGGTTGGGCGGGCAGGCCGGAACCCCAGAATTCGTTGAGCAGGGCGCGATCCTCCATCGGCTGTACCGCGGGCTGTGCCGTGTAATAGACGGGAATGCCAGAAGCATCGCAGGCGTCGCGCAGACGTAGCGCATTGGCGACGAGTTGCGGAATCGGTTCGGCACTCCTGTCGTAGAAGTCGAGGAAGTATTCCTGCATGTCGTGGATCAGCAGCGCAGCGCGCGCAGGATCGGCGCGCCACTCGACGCGGTTTGCGGGGAAGGCCGTCGGGGCCGGCATGGGGTAGGTAGCGATACGTGGAATGGCCATTTCGGTTCTCTCAGTGAACTTCAGCCGTCAGTTAAATAGCTGAGACGATAATTAATAGGTCCGTCATTCCCGCGAAGGCGGGAATCCAGCGACGTTGGTTTTCACCAGCAAGGCAAAGTCACTGGATTCCCGCCTTCGCGGGAATGACGTGCTTCTTTAGGCATGCGTAGTGACGAAGCGCTCGCGCAGCGCGCGCTTGTCGATCTTGCCAACACCCGTCTTCGGGAACTGCGTCAGGAACTCGATGCGGTCCGGCAGCTTGTATTGCGCCAGACCGCGCTCGCGCATGAAGCGCGCGATCTCCATGGCGCGCGGTGCATCGCCGCGTGGCACGATGAAGGCACAGCTGCGCTCGCCGAGGTATGCATCGGGCATTGCCACGACAGCGGCGTCGAGCACGGCAGGGTGCGCCAGAAGATGGTTCTCGACCTCTTCGGCCGCTACCTTGTCGCCACCGCGGTTGATCTGGTCCTTGTCGCGCCCTTCGACGACGAGGTAACCGCCGGGCAGGCAACGCACGATGTCGCCGGTGCGATAGAAACCGTCATGCGTGAAGGCGCGCGCATTGTGCACGTCGGCACGGAAGTAGCCGCGAATGGTGTACGGCCCGCGCGTGATCAGATGGCCGGTTTCGCCTTCGGCCACATCGCGGTCTTCGTCATCGACGACGCGTACTTCATCGTGCGGCGAGATGGCGCGGCCCTGTGTGCCGATCACCAGCGTTTCCTCGTCATCGAAACGTGTGTAATTGACAAGCCCTTCGGCCATGCCGAAAACCTGCTGCAGCTTGCAGCCCAGCAGCGGGCCGACGCGTCGCGCGGCTGCGTCGCTGAGACGCGAGCCGCCGACCTGCAGCAGCTGCAGCGTCGTCAGTTCGTGCTTGCCATTCGTGCGTGAGGCGGCGGCTTCCATCCAGATCAGCGCCAGTGGTGGCACCAGCGAGGTGATGGTGATGCGCTCGCGTGCGATCAGCGGAAAGGCCGTATCCGGGCTCGCATCGGGTGCCAGCACCACCGTGCCGCCCGCGTAGAACACGCCGAGAATGCCGGGCGAACTCATCGGGAAATTGTGGGCAACGGGCAGGGCGCAGAGATACACGCTGTCCTCGCTCAGGCCGCAGATCTCCGCACTGGCGCGCACGCTATAGAAGTAGTCGTCGTGCGTGCGTGGAATCAGTTTTGGTCGTCCCGTGCTGCCGCCCGAGAGTTGCAGGAAGGCGAGCGAACCTGCATCCGGTGCAGCTGGTTGTACTGGTTCTGCGTCCAGCTCGGCGAAGGCCGTGAACTCTTCCGCATCGCCGACGACGATGACATGTGCCAGCGACGGCGCTTCTGCTTTCACTTCACGCGCCAGCGCACGGTAGTCGAAGCCGCCATGACGGTCGGCGATGACCAGCGCCTTCGCTTCGGCGAACGCGCAGAAGTAGCCGATCTCGCTGCGGCGATGTGCAGGCAGCGCAAATACCGGTTGCACGCCGAGGCGGAACAGCGCGAAGACCACCATCACGAACTCGGCGATGTTGGGCAGTTGCAGCACGACGCGGTCGCCCACCGACAAGCCGTGTTGCGCGAGCCCTGCCGCCAGCCGGTCGACGCGCGCGTCCAGTTCGGCATATGTCCAGCGGCGTTCACCGCAAACCAGTGCAATGCGTTCGGCATGAGTCTGCGCGCTGTCGCGCAACAGCTTGTCCAGCGGCTCGCCACGCCAGTAACCGGCGGCGCGATAGCGTTCGACGAACTCGGCAGGCCAGGGCGTGAAGTCCGCACCCTCTTGCGACGAATTGATGAGCGCGCTCATGACAGTCGCTCCGCCGGTTCTTGTGAGAGCTCAAGCCCCATCGCGCCAAGCATCGTGCGCAGCTTGGCGGCTGTCTCGGCCAGCTCAAGCGCCGGGTCCGATCCCGCGACAATGCCCGCGCCGGCATACAACGTCGCCGACTGCTCGCCGACTTCTGCGCAGCGTATCGTCACCGCCCATTCGCCGTCGCCGAGCACATTGCACCAGCCCACCAGTCCGGTGAAGAAACCACGGTCGAATCCTTCCTCGCGCTGAATGAAGTCGCGCGCGCCTGCTGTCGGATACCCGCACACGGCAGGTGTCGGATGCAACGCCAGCGCCAGCGCCAGCGAGGTCGTCGAAAGATCGATCAGCTCGCCCCTGATCTCGCTCGACAGGTGCCAC
>Ga0075366_10000330_pt1 | contig 21707 bp, 19 predicted proteins | sample EndMethybrTD3031_FD_72351 | JGI IMG/M metagenome (GOLD analysis project Ga0075366, IMG submission 72351) | Populus endosphere microbial communities from Tennessee, USA - Endosphere MetaG P. TD hybrid TD303-1 | ecosystem: Host-associated > Plants > Roots > Endosphere | place: USA: Tennessee...
GAACATGAAACCGAAGTAGACCGGGTCCATTCCGGCCTTGATGGCCAGCGGCGCGCACACCGGCGCGAAGATCAGGATGGTTGGTGTGAGGTCCATCGCCGTGCCAACGAACAGCAGGAACAGCATCATCAGCGCCATGAACACGGTCGGGCTGCTCATCACCGGGGCGAAGACCGAAGCAAGCTGGTTGGGCAGATCGGCGAGCGTGATCATGTAGGCAGTGACCGTCGCCGCGCCGCACAGGAACATCACGACAGCGGTGGTTTTCGATGCAGCGACGAGCACGTGATAGACATCGCGGGCATTCAGCTCGCGGTACACAAACATCGATACGATCAATGCATAAACAGCAGCGACCACGGCAGCTTCGGTCGGCGTGAAGATGCCGCCCTTGAGCCCGCCGAGGATGATCACCGGCATCATCATGGCCCACAGGCTGCGACCCAGTGCACGCAGACGCTCGGCCCAGGTGAAGCGCTGCATCGGCTCAAGCTTGTGACGCCGCGCGATCCACCACCAGGTGATCAATAGGAAGAAGCCCATCATCAAGCCAGGGAAAACGCCCGACAGGAAGAGCTTACTGATCGACACATTGGTGGTAACGCCGTAAATCACGAAAGGCATCGACGGCGGAATGATGGGCGCGATGATGCCGCCCGAGGCAATCAGGCCAGCGGCATAGCTGTCCGGATATTTCTGCGAACGCATCATCGGGATCAGCAGGGTTGCCAGCGCAGCCGTGTCGGCAATCGCCGAACCGCTCATCGAGGCCAGCAGCACTGCCGCCGCAATCGCAACGTAGCCGAGACCACCGGGAATGTGGCCGACGAAAGCACGCGCCAGATCAATGATGCGACGCGACAGCCCACCCGCATTCATCAGCTCGCCCGCGAGGATGAAGAATGGCACGGCCAGCAGCGGAAAGCTGTCGAAACCCGCCTGCAGGTTCTGCGCGAGCAGTTGCGAATCGAAGAAGTCCAGATGCCACATCAGCACCACGCCAGTGAGTATCAGCGCGTTGGCGATGGACATGCCGATCATCATGCCGATGATCAGTACCGCGAGGAATATGACGGTGACTAGCATCGCTTACTCCACACCAACATCGGTGTCGTGATGGCTGACCGACATGCGGCCACTCATCTGCAACGCCAGGACGATCAGCATGCCGATCGACATCACCAGCGTACCGGCAGCAGCCAGCGCCAGCGGGTAACCGATCACCGAGCTGAAGGCGTGCATGCCAGCCTTGACCTGTTCCCACGAGCCCTTGACCACCAGAAGCAAGCAGTACACCGAGAGAAGTTGCGCGATGAAGGTACAGGTCTTCAGCGTCTTGCCGGACATGCGCGCAACGAGCATGTCGAAGCCGAGATGCTTGCCCTCGGCCGAAGCGAGCACTGCGCCGATACACACCAGCCAGACGAACAGCAGGCGCGAGAGTTCTTCGTAGAACACGATGCCGGTGTCAAAACCATAGCGCAGCACCACGTTGACGAAGACCGCCAGCACCATCAATGCAAGGCTGAAGGCCATGCTGGCTTCGATGACGCGGCTTCCCCAATGTTTGGGTGTGTCGGCTTGCGAGCCATTGGGTTCGGTCATTTCCTGTCTCCGTTCGAATTATTGGTCGGCAAATCATCTGCAGGTTCTTGCACTTTGCGGAGCATGACTTCGTCCGTGTCGCTTGCCGAAGTCAGCCAGCGAGTGACCCGCTCCGCCAGCGATTCGACAGGTCGCGTTGCGTCGAGGGTCAGCACACCAACTTCGCCTGTTGGTGATTCCAGCGTGGCGAACTGGCTTGCCACCAGACTCGCCGGAAACAGATGGTCGGTACGCGCAGCCACGCGCGCCTCGGCAACGGCCTGTTCGATATACATGAAGGCGAAACACAGGCCCGGCACGGCTGCGCGTAAACGGTCGCGATACACCTTGCGCAGCGCCGAGCAGGTCAGCACGGCACCCGTAGCAGCTTCGTTCTGCAGCAGCGCGCCGAGGCGATCCAGCCAGCCTTCACGATCCGCGTCCGTCAGGGGTATGCCGTTGCGCATCTTTTGCACAGCCTCTGCCGAATGGAAATCATCGCCCTCGATCAACCGCCAACCGAGACGCGCCGCAGCCGCCTCACCCAGGCTGGACTTGCCGCAGCCAGCCACGCCCATGACAACGAGTGCCTTGGCGCGTGGCAGGAACGGCGAGGGGTCCGGGTTATGTGTGATAGCGCTATCCATTAAATTGAGAGGCTGTTGATCCTGCAAGGCAAGCCAAGATTACGTTTCCACCGCGTCTTGAGGCTGTCGCAGTGGTGCAATCAGGGCTTTCCTGCGTTGTTTCATTAACTGGATAGCGCTATCCTAGCCAAGCTTGTGGATAATTGCGCCTAGGGATTACACGTAGCAGCCAGACAACCCCAACGTGCACCGACTTCCACCAAGCCCGGAAACCGTCATTAACGTCTGCCTTAACAAGTAAACATGGTCAGAAAAAGTCGCTCCACCGGTCGCATCACCCTCGACGACGTTGCCAGCGCCGCTGGCGTCAGCCGCATCACTGCCTCGCGTGCCCTGCATGGCGGCCGCGTCGTTGGTGCCGAACTCGTCGCCCGGGTTCAGCAGGCAGCAGCCAGGCTGGGCTATATCCCCGATCCGGCCGCGCGTGCGCTGGCTTCATCACGCAGCACCCAAGTGCCTGTCCTCGTGCCCATGCTGTCCAACGCGCTATTCGTCGACTTGCTCGAAGCGGTGCATCGCGAGCTCTACCCGGCCGGTTTCCAGCCCATGATCGGCGTCACCCACTACGACCCGGCTGAAGAAGAACTGCTGCTCCGTAATTACCTCGCACATCGCCCGGCCGGCTTGCTCGTCACCGGTTTTGACCGCACCGAGGCCGCGCGCCAGCTCATTGCCAACAGCGGCGTACCCTGCGTGTACCTGATGGAAACCACCGACGCCCCCGGCGTACATTGCGTCGGCTTCTCGCAGACCGCGGCAGGTTCGGCCATGACGCAACACCTGCTGGAGCGTGGCTACCGGCGCATCGCTTTCGTCGCCGCCCAACTCGATCCGCGCACACTGCAACGCGCCGAGGGCTATCGAACGGCCTTGAAAGCAGCAGGCTGTTATGACGCTCGACTCGAACTGCTCAGCCCCGAGCGCTCGTCGATGGCGCTCGGCGGGCGCTTGCTGGAAGAGTTGCTGCACACCCATCCCGAGGTGGATGCCGTGTTCTTCAACAACGACGACCTCGCCCACGGCGGCCTGCTCAGCGCACACCGCCTGGGCCTTGCTGTACCAAAGCGCGTCGCTATCGCTGGCTTCAACGATCTCGCCGGCAGCGACCAGATGGTGCCGGCCCTGAGCACGGTGCATACCCCGCGCGTCGAAATCGGTGAGCAGGGCGCGCGCATGTTGCTGCAACTCATGAGCGGCAATGCGCCCGCACAATCCAGCATCGAACTCGGCTACCGGCTGGTCGTGCGCGCCAGCACCTGAGTCGCGTTCGCCATAGTGGGCATCGGCCTTGCGTCTGGCCTGTCATGCAGCAATACAGAAACCTCAGCGGCAATTCCGGCGTCAGCCGCTACCAGCTCGCCGCCCACCATATCGACATCGAGTTCAACAGCGGTGCGGTGTATCGCTATGACTATGCGAGTACGGGAAAAGCGGAAGTCGAGGTGATGAAGATGCTGGCGCAGGATGGTAAGGGGCTCAGTACCTACATCTCACAGCATGTTGGCGATAACTACGCAGAGAAGGTTCGCTAGCGCGTTACGCACTACCAGCCTGCCGTGAGCGTCTGGACGAAGTAAGATCGCGCCATCGCCACCGGAACACTGCAATGTCATCTGCCGCTGCACAGATCCTTATTGTCGAAGATGAACCCGCCATCGCCGACACGCTCAGCTACTCCCTGCGCAGCGAGGGCTACGCGCCGCAATGGGTCGCCACGGGTGAAGCAGCGTTGGCCGCGGTCGGCCCCGACACGGCACTGGTGATTCTCGATGTCGGTCTGCCGGATCTGTCCGGTTTCGAAGTGTGCCGTCGCCTGCGCGCCCGGCCAGATTCGCCGCCGGTGATGTTCCTCACCGCACACAGCGAGGAGATCGATCGCGTGCTTGGGTTCGAGATCGGCGCGGACGATTACGTGCTCAAGCCTTTCAGCCCGCGCGAGCTGGTGGCGCGCGTGCGCGTGATCCTGCGGCGGCATGGTGTTGGCAATGGAGGGAATATCAGCCAGGCCGCCGCACCGGAAAAACTGCAACTCGACGAAGCCGGTGCACGCGTAAGCTGGTGCGGTACGCCCTTGCCGCTTACCCGATTTGAATATCTGCTGCTGCGCCACCTGATGCGCCAGCCCGGTCGCGTCTTCTCCCGCGAGCAGCTACTCGATGCGGTATGGGGCAATGAACGCGACAGTACCGACCGTACGGTCGATACGCATATCAAGACGCTACGCGCCAAACTGCGTGCGGCAGCGCCGGAGGCGGACCCCATCCTGACCCATCGAGGCATGGGTTACTCAATGCAGGCATGAGAAACGCTGACGCTCACTCCGTCATTCCCGCGGAGGCGGGAATCCAGCGACTTTTCGAAGTCCTGCTAACGACACTGGATTCCCGCCTCCGCGGGAATGACGACCCTGTGTACAAGGGCACAGGATTTTCAGCATGAACCTTCCCCTGCGCGTCCTGCTCGGTTACTTCATGGTGCTCGGCCTGGCTGCGTTCTTCGTGTTGCGCATCTTCGTCAATGAAGTACGACCCAGCGTGCGCGAGACGATCGAGGAGGTAATGGTCGACTCAGCCAACATGCTAGCGGTACTGGCGGCCGAGGACATGAAGAACGGCCGTATCGCCGACGGCGCTTTCTCGAAAAATCTGGAAGCCTACCGCCATCGCACAGTGGATGCACCGATCTGGCATTTCCGCAAACAGTCGCTGGATTTCCGCGTACTGGTCACAGATGACAAAGGCATCGTTCGGCTGGACTCCGATCACGTCGCCGAGGGACTGGATCACTCGAAGTGGAACGATGTCTACAAGACGCTGATGGGAGAGTATGGCGCGCGCTCGACACGTACCAACCCGAAGGACGACAAGTCCAACATATTTAACGTCGCGGCACCGATTACTGACGGTGACAAGATCATCGGCGTGCTGACGATTGCCAAACCGGTGTCGACGGTCGAGCCCATCATCGCGCGCGCCGAGCAATCCATCCTGCATGACGGTGCCTGGCTGCTGGCCGGCTCGGCGTTGATCGGCCTCGGCGTGACCTTGTGGCTCACCGGCTCCATCGGCCGCTTGCGCACCTATGCGCGCGACGTGGCGGCAGGCAAGCGCGTGACACCGCCCACAGGTGGCGGCAAGCAACTCAGCGAGCTGGCGCTGGCCATGGACGCGATGCGTGCCGAGCTGGATGGCAAGCAGTACGTCGAGCGCTACGTGCAGGCGCTGACCCACGAACTGAAAAGCCCGCTCGCCGCTCTGCGCGGTGCTGGCGAGATACTCGCCGAGCCGGACTTGCCGGACGCCGACCGCACGCGCTTCGCCAGTCATGTGCTGGAACAAGGCGCGCGTATGCAGGCCTGCATCGAACGCATGCTCGCCTTATCGCAGCTCGAAGCGCGACGCTCGCTGGACCACGCCGAGACACTGGACTTTGCGGAGCTGGTCGGCGAGGTTCTCGCGACACGGCAGGGCCGTGCCGAAGCAACAGGTGTCACCCTGCAAGGCAGCCTGCCCGTCAGCGAAAAACTGCGTGGCGAGCGCGACCGGCTGGCGCTGGCCATCGGCAACCTCATCGACAACGCGCTGGATCAGGCACCCGCTGGCAGCACGATCAGCGTAAGTCTTGAGAGGACGGGAGAGCGGCTCGAACTGAAAGTCAGCGACGCAGGCCCCGGCATTCCCGACTACGCCTTGCCACGCCTGTTCGAGCGCTTCTACGGGCTACCTCGCCCGGATGGCAGCAAGGGCTCCGGTCTCGGGCTGGCTATCGTGCAGGAGGTGGCGGTGCTGCATGGCGGTAGCGTGGCACTCGCCAATCATCCAGCGGGTGGCGCGCTTGCCACTCTCTCACTGCCGGTGGCCGGTCAGTAATCTCCAGACTCGATCGCGCACTTCACACCGTCTTCACACTCGCCACACAAGCAACTCATCACTACTCCACACCGGCCACTCAATCTCTCTCTGTCTGATCAATCCAGGGAGAAACCATGAAGAGCTTTGCCTCGAAAATGCTGACGGTATGTACCGTCGGTTTGTTGTTGCTGATTGCGGGAATGATGCTGCGATCCGTTGTTCACGATCGCCTGCAGAATCGCGAGCTGGCACGGCATTCGATCACCGAGAGTCTCGCTGCGGAGCAGACGCTTGCCGGCGTCTCACTCGTGATTCCATACACCGAGCGCTATCAGGAAACAGTAACGGACGAGCAGACCAAGCTGGCACGCATCGTATCGCGCCGCGTTGAACACCAGTTCGAAGTCTTGCCCGAGCATGCGGATCTTGTCGGCACGCTCAAGACGGACCCGCGCTATCGAGGCCTGTTCCGCGTCAATGGCTACATCCTTGAAGGCAAGCTGAGCGGCGATTTCAATTTGCCCACCATGGAGCTTCTGCCGCGCAACAAACCCGACTCGGCCCTGGAGCTGGGTACCGCACGACTGGTACTGGCGATCAGCGATCCACGCGGCATCCGCAAGTTGCAGATGAAGCTTGACGATGTCATGCGCAACGTTGAGCCGGGAACGGGTCCGGCAGCCAGCATTCCTGGCGCGCATGCTGATGTACGCGGTGTTCTCGCCACACTCGGGCGCAATGCGAAATTCGATGTGGATCTCGAGCTTGTCGGTACGGATTCGCTCAACATCGTGCCGCTTGGCCGCGAGAGTGCGGCGGCACTTAATTCGACCTGGCAGCATCCCTCTTTTGGCGGACGATTTCTGCCCATCGAGCGCAATGTCGGCGAGAAAGGTTTCGATGCGAAGTGGCGCGTCTCCTCGCTGGCGACCAATGCACGCTCGAACTGGCAATCCACGCGCCCGCAGACGAACACTGCCGAGAGTTTCTCTGTCTCGCTGATCGACCCGGTGGACATCTACGTGATGTCGGATCGCGCCGGCAAATATGCCAGCCTGTTCATTGCCATCACGCTCGGTGGCTTTCTGCTTTTCGAGCTGTTGCGCAGCCTGCGTCTGCATGCCTTGCAATATCTGTTGGTCGGTGCCGCATTGCTGATCTTCTTTCTGCTCCTGCTGGCGCTCTCGGAACAGCTCGGCTTTGCTCCGGCATATGCCATTGCAGCTGGCGCCTGCGTCGCGCTTATCGGCATCTATTCATCGAGTCTGTTACGTAGCAAATGGCTCGCACTGGGCTTCTCCGTCGGCCTCGGCGCCCTGTATGGCGCGCTCTACGTGATCCTGCTATCCGAGCAGAACGCGTTGCTGATGGGCTCACTGTTGATCTTCGCCCTGCTCGCGGCGGTGATGCTCGGCACGCGCAAGGTGGATTGGCATTCCTTGCTGGCAGAGCGGCCGGGGCCTGACAAGGATGGCACAGCACCAGCGGAATACTGAGCCGCGTCAAACTTGCATTTGTCATATAACGGCTGTGTTGTGGCAACACAGCCGCCATGCGAGCAAAGGAGTTGCCTGATCATGCCTTTCACTGTTTCCCACGCTGCCGCAGTGCTGCCATTGCGCCGATACCTGCCCGCTCTGCCACTCTCTGCAATGGTGATCGGCAGCATGGTGCCGGACTTCGGTTTCCTGATCCCGCATCTGGACCGCCATTTCAGCCATGGCTTCGGTGGCCTGTTTCTTTTTTGCCTGCCAATGGGCTGGCTTGCACAGTGGCTCTTCTGGTGTGGTCTGCAAGGGCCATTGCTGGACCTTGCGCCGCGCCCTCTGCAGCGTCGTCTGCAAGCGGTGCTGGGCATGGAGTCCCGTGGTTTGCTGCACGTCTCCATGGCTCTTTTGCTGGGAGCGCTGAGCCATATCGTGTGGGATGGTTTCACCCATCTCGATGGCTTCGTGGCACAAGCCTGGCCCTTGTTGCGCTACCGGCTCTTCGTGCTTGGCGACGAGCCGATGCTCGTATGCGATGTGTTGCAACACGCCAGCAGCGCACTTGGCCTGCTGGCGCTGGCGATGTATGCCTGCCGCTGGTTCAGCCGCAGCTCGCCGGGGGAAGCGCGCGCCATGCAGTACCGTGTCTTCTGGATGCTGGTGTTCTTGCTGGTTCCGGCCAGTGCCGGAGTGCTCAGTCTGCTGGCCCGGGTGCCGCTCGGTGAACTCGAACATATCGCCGCCATGGCGGCAGGACGTGGTTTGCAGGCTGCAGGCGTATGCCTTCTTGTTTATGCCCTGTGGTGGCATCGACAGCGAACACGCCAGCAACAATCCGGTCTGCGTTGAGGAGGATCGTCATGCAAGCAAAAACATTCTTCCGCGTGGCAGTGTTGCTGCCTCTTTTCGCCCTGCTGGCAATCTGGTTCTGGGAGCCACGTATCTGGCAGCATGGTCATGGCGCCGTGCCGGATTCACTTGGCATGCAGGCCATGGATTTCGTGCGGTCCTGGCTGTTGATGGGCGGCGGGCAGTACATGCTGTCTGCAGCCGCGGTACTGTGTGCCATGGAGCGCATGCGTCATCGCAGTCAGATCAGTCAAATGCAATTGTTATTCGCGCTAAGCCCGGCGATTTTCTTTCTTGTGTGCTGTGCGTTTTCGCTGTTCGGGATCTGGCTGGTACCGATGCTCGGCGAGGACACGCGGGACATGGAAACCGGTGGTTTTTTCCTTGCACTCAGCACCCTGACGCTCGGTACGATTTATGTCTTCATCATGAGTGTTGCATTCGTGGTCCTGCGGCGGTGCCAGCTCGTTCGCGACCCGAGGCGGACACGGGTACGAACGAACTTGCTGGCTGAAACGGCGAGACGTGCTACTGGGTGATCTTGAGGATCTGTCCTGCAGTTTCATCGGTGAGCAGGTAGAGCCATCCATCCGGCCCGACGCGGACATCGCGCACACGCTTGCCGATATTGAAGCGCTCCTGCCCGGTGATGTTCGTACCACTGAGGGTGAGACGCATCAGCGACGTGTCCTTGAGTGCTGCGACGAACAGGTTGCCGCTCCACGAAGCGACCTTGTTGCCCGTATAGAACGCCAGGTTGCCCGGGGCGATCGAGGGATCCCAATAGCAACGTGGTTGCTCCATGCCCGCTTTGGCCGTGCCTTCGCCGATCTTGGTACCGTCGTAGTTTACGCCGTAGCTGATGACCGGCCAGCCATAGTTCTTGCCGGCCTGCGGTGTGTTGATCTCATCGCCTCCCATGGCACCGTGCTCGGCCGTCCACATCTGGCCCGTCACGGGGTGACGCGTCATTCCCTGCGGATTGCGATGGCCGTAGCTCCAGATCTCGGGCAGGTATGCGCTGTTGCCGACGAAGGGGTTATCAATAGGAATCGTGCTGTCAGTATTGATGCGCACGATTTTGCCCAGTGATTGCAGCGTGTCCTGCGCTGGCGTGAACTTCTGCCGCTCACCCAGCGAAATGAATAGTTTGCCGTCGGAGCCAAATACCAGACGCGAGCCGAAATGGCCATCACCGCTGACTTTCGGCGTCTGCCGATAGATCACCGTAACGGCGCTCAAGGCAAGCGTCGTGGTGTTGAGCGTGGCCCGCGCCACAGCTGTGCCAGCACCGCCCGTCCCGCTCTCGGCATAGCTGAAGTAGATGAGGCCGTTGGTGGCGTAATTCGGGTCCAGCACTACATCCAGCAAGCCGCCCTGCCCTTGTGCATAGACCGTCGGCACGCCGGTGATCGGGCCAGACAGAACGCCAGTAGTGGACACAATGCGCATACGGCCCGGGCGCTCAGTGACGAGGATGCGGCCATCGGGCAGGAACACCATTCCCCAGGGATTCACTAGGCCGCCCGCGAACTCCGTGACCGTGATGCCACCGGGGGTTGCCGCCGCGGTCGTGGCCGAGCACTGCGTGGAGCCCGTCAGGCCCACGCTTGAGCTGCTGGATGATGCTGCAGCCACGCTGGGCGCAGCCGTCGCTGATCCATCTCCCCCGCCGCCACCACAGGCGCTCAGAGCCCAGATTGTCAGGCCGCAGACCAGACTCGCACAGACGCTTATGGCTGCCAAAGGCTTCTTGCTCATTTCTGTCTCCTGACGGTTCATCCAGCGTTGGCTGCCATCAAATAGGCAATGGCTATCGTTATTAGATAAACAATCAATTAGATCTATCTGGTGAGTCTCTTCAGAATGCATTTCATGGCCGACGCGTTTGAGACAAGACAAAACGCGTCATCTTTGGCCAGCAGCAAATTGCGAACCTGAATTACGAACCTACAAGGAGCAACACCATGAAAACCATTGGCGACAAGATCGAGTCTTTCAACGTAGTCGGCGTCAAGCCTGGCTTCAATCTGCCGGATGAAAACGGACAATCCGCGTTCGAGAACATCACGGACAAGTCCTTCGTCGGCAAGTGGAAAATCATCTACTTCTACCCAAAGGACTTCACCTTTGTTTGTCCGACCGAGATCGTCGAATACAACAAGTTAGCTCGTGATTTCGATGAGCGCGACACGATCCTGATGGGCGGCTCAACGGACAACGAGTTCGTCAAACTGGCATGGCGCCGTGACCACAAGGACCTGAGCAAGCTAGCCCACTGGCAGTTTGCCGACGTCACAGGTTCGCTCGTCGATCAGCTGGGCGTCCGCGACAAGTCGGCCGGCGTGGCACTGCGTGCCACCTTTATCGTCGATCCGGACAACGTCATACAGCACGTCACGGTGAACAATCTGGATGTCGGCCGCAACGCTTCCGAGGCCTTGCGCGTACTCGATGCGCTACAGACCGGCGAGCTTTGCCCATGCAATCGCCCGGTCGGCGGCGACACGCTCTAATTGCTACGAGCTCACCAGCCCGCTAGCCCTGCCGGTGCGCCACAAGCGCACTGGCAAACCATTCGCAAAGGAGCATGAAAATGGAAGCCCTCACAGCAATCAAGGATCTGATTCCGGACTACGCCAAGGATGTCCGCCTGAATGTCGATAGCGTTATCGCTCGCTCATCGCTGCCTGCCAACGAGGCCACTGGGGTTGCGCTGGCAGCAGCCTTTGCCGCGAAGAACACAACCCTGGTTAAGATCTTCCGCGAGTCCGGTCTGCTGGACGCAACGGAGGTCCAGGCAGCGCTGACAGCTGCATCCATCATGGGCATGACTAACGCCTGGTATTCCTATATCGATATGGCTGCCGACGAAGAACTCAAGGGCCAACAGGCCGGGCTGCGCATGAATGCCTATACCACCCATGGTGGTGTCGATCAGCGCCGCTTCGAGTTGTGGGCGTTGTCAGCCAGCATCGTCGGGAAATGCAAGTTCTGTATTTCTGCGCATACAGACGTACTCAAGAAGGCAGGCCTAAGTACGACAGAGTTGAAAGACACTGGACGCATCGCGTCGGTCGTCAACGCGGTCGCGCAGATTCTGGCTGCAGAAGGTCATCATTGAAGCGTGCTAGGGTGTTTCACGTGAAACACCCTGTTGCTAATCAACGCGTCAGATCCCAACCCAGCTTGACGACCAGGACAAGCACAATCGCCAATAGCATCCAGCGAACAAAACCGCTGCCATGTTTCAAGGTCATGTGTGATCCAAGTTGCGCACCGAAAACATTGGCTACGGCCATCACCAACCCCACCTTCCACATCACACCCTGATGCAAAAGGAAGAAAGCCAGCGCCGCCATATTGGTGGCGAGATTGACCAGCTTCGCACTCGCCGAGGCATGCACCATGTCCAGACCGAACAAACGGACAAAAGCGAACACCAGGAAGCTACCGGTGCCGGGACCGAAGAATCCGTCATAGAAACCCAAGCCAAAGCCGGTTAACACCGACGCTGTACGCACGGAATTACGTACCAAGCCGTGTCCTTGAAAGCGACCAAAGTCCGGTCGTAGCCACGTGTAAGCCCCCACAGCCAGCAGTAATCCAAGCACCAAAGGGCGTACCGTTGCGGGTGGTAAGAAGGACACCGCAGCAGCACCGAGAGCAGCACCTGGCAAAGCCGCCAGCGCAGCAGGTACCGCAAGTTTCAGAGGGACCTTGATACGGCGGGCGTAATGAATAGTCGCCGTCAGCGTACCCGCTACGCTGGAGAGTTTGTTAGTGCCAAACAGGACAGCAATCGGCGCTTCCGGAAACACGGCAAGTAGCAGGGGCAACTGAATTAATCCGCCTCCGCCTACGATTGCATCGACAAATCCGGCAATGAACGCACCACCACCAAGCAATAACAGCTCAGCATCCATGTTTCACGTGGAACCATCCGAACCGGTCCGGCCCTTCCCGGCCCCTTTTTCAGCCCCCTTCTCAGCCCATAGGGCCTTGGCCAACGCCTTCCAGATTTCATTTCCATGAATATCCTGACCGCTGTCAGCGCCTTCCGTAATGGTCTTGTTCATCAAGGCAATCAGCCCGCAGAGCTCCATATGCGCCAGCTGTTCTGCACCCCCGTTTTCAAGGCCTGGAAATGTCCGGCTCTTGTCGTACTGCAAAGCCTCGTTGGCAAGACGCTTCAACGCGGATTCATCGTGCCAATCAATATTGAGCGCCACCAATTTCCGCTCAATCTGCAAGACGATACTGGCTGCCGTACCGGCATAGTTCTCAAAGTCAGCCACGGTGCTCCCTATTTTCCGATACAAAAACGCGAGAAAATTGCCCCCAGCAAATCGTCGGCACCAAATTCGCCGGTGATACTGTTAACTGCTTCCTGCGCCAACCGCAACTCTTCGGCCATCAACTCAAGCTGTGCGGTCGAATGACGAGCTACTCCAGTATGTTCCAGCGCCGCCGCAAGTGCGATCAGGTGACGCTCACGCGCCAGAATCGCGTCCTCGCCACGCCCTTCCCAACCCGCAATACGCAGCAACGCAGCTCGCAGCAAATCGATGCCTTGCCCGGTCTTGGCGGAGAGATAAATGACCAATTCCTGTGTCGCCACCTCGGCTTCTGGTTCGACAAGATCACTCTTGTTGAACACCCAGATTACAGGCACATTCGCCGGCAGCCGTGAATCGATGGCATGGTCCTCGGCCGTGATTCCCGTCCGCGCATCCACCAGACGCAGAATCACATCCGCACGTTCGATCTCCTTCCAGGTGCGTGCAATACCCATGCGCTCCACGACATCTTCCGTGTCGCGCAACCCGGCCGTATCGATAATGTGCAGTGGTATGCCTTCGACCTGGATGCTCTCACGCAAAACATCGCGTGTCGTACCTGCAAGCTCCGTGACAATCGCGCGCTCATCGCCGGTAAGGCGATTCAGCAAACTGCTTTTGCCCACATTCGGTTGACCAGCCAGTACCACCTGAAGACCAGAGCGCAGCAAACTCCCCTGCCGTGCGCGCGCCAACAAGTTCACCAATTCCGACTGCAAAGCCTCCAGTCGTCCGAAAGCATTGGCAGCTTCGAGGAAGTCCACCTCCTCCTCAGGGAAATCCAGTGTCGCTTCGACCAACATGCGCAGATCAACCAGGCGATCACGCCATGCATGCACTTGCTCTGAAAATACGCCGGACAAGGATCGCAGGGCCGAACGCGCAGCGGCCTGCGTGCTCGCATCGATAAGATCGATAACGCCTTCCGCCTGCGCCAGATCCAGCTTGTGGTTGAGAAAAGCGCGCCGCGTAAACTCGCCCGGTTCAGCCGGACGGGCTCCCAATTCCAGACAACGCCCGAGCAGCATCTGCATGACGACGGGACCACCATGTCCCTGCAACTCGACGATGTCCTCGCCGGTATAGGAGTGAGGAGCCGCAAAATACAGCAGCAAACCCTCGTCAAGAGCAGAACCATCCTGAGCCAGAAAACGGCAAAGATGCGCCTGACGTGCTTGTGGAAAAACCTGTGGAGAAGCGGAAGAATCAGCAAAGCGCCCGGTCAGGCGCTGCGCAAAATTGGCCAGATCATGGCCCGAGACGCGTACCACACCCACGCCACCGCGACCGGGCGGCGTGGCTATGGCAGCAATTACAGGACTGCGTGAATTACTTGGATTTGCCACCCTCTATCATCCGCGTGATCTGCCACTGCTGAGCAATCGACAAGGTGTTGTTCACTACCCAGTACAGCACCAGACCTGATGGCATCCACAGGAACATGACACCGAAGATCAGCGGCATAGCCATCATTACCTTGGCCTGAACCGGGTCCGGTGGTGTCGGATTCAGCTTGCTCTGGATGAACATCGTGACTGCCATGATGACTGGCAGGACATAAAAAGGATCCATTGCCGACAGATCGTGGATCCAGCCAATCCACGGCGCCTGACGCATTTCAACCGCACCCAGCAGGGTCCAGTACAACGCCATGAAGACCGGGATTTGGATCAGGATGGGCAGACAACCGCCCATTGGATTGACCTTCTCCGTCTTGTAGAGCTGCATCATCTCCTGATTCATCTTCATCTTGTCGCTGGCGAAACGCTCCTGAATCGCCTTCATTTTCGGCATGAGCGTCTTCATCTTCGCCATCGAACGATAGCTGGCTGCAGACAAGGGGAAGAACACCGCCTTGATCAGTACCGTCAGCAGGATGATCGCCCAGCCCCAATTGCCCACCACACCGTGGATGAAGGACAGCAACCAGAAGAGCGGCACGGCGATCATCGTTACCCAACCGTAGTCCACTACCAGATCAAGCCCAGGCGCCAGCTCCTTCAGCTTCTTCTGCTCTTGCGGACCAACGTAAAGCGGTACATCCACTGTGGTCTTTTGACCTGCTGCAACTGCAACCGGCAGCTTCACGCCGGTGCTGTAGAAATTGTCCGAAATCTTCCGCGTGAAGAAGACCCGCTCGACATTACCCTTCGGCAGGAATGCACTGACAAAATAGTGCTGGACCATTGCAACCCAGCCATCCTTCGTCGTTATCTCCTTGGCATCATCCTTGCCCTTGTCGATATCGGGAAAACTGACCTTTTCGAAATGCTTTGCTTCTGTGTAGCGCGCCGGGCCCGTGAAAGTTGATACTCCACCAATCATCCCGCCGGTGTGTTCTGCTTCCTTCCCGTCACGCGCCAACTCGAAATAAGCTTGAGTTTGCAGGGCTGCTACCCCCGCATTCACCAGTTCGTAACTGATGTCCACCACATAGCTGCCACGATGAAAATGCAGGACCTTCGTAACACTTACGCCATTGGCGGCAGGAGGCGCCTGCAAACGCAACTCAACGCTGTCCTGACCATCTTTCAATTCCAGCTGGGTCGAAGACAAGGTGAAAAGCGTGCGGTGATTCGGCAAGCCATCTCCGAGTAAACCCGTACGAGCAATATAAGTGTGCACTTTGCCTTCGTCGAGAATAACGAAGTTGTGCTCCAAATCACCCGTCGCCTTGTGCTTGAGCAGCTCCAGATGAACGATATCGCCACCCAGTGCCGACACCTCGGCCTGGATCAAATCGGTCTTTACGACTGCACGAGGTTGCGATTTGTAGTCCGCGACGCTCCCGGCCGTTGGGACAGCAGCCGGCACGCCCGGCGCAGCCACGGCAGCCGATTGACCAAGCCCTGGTGTTGCGGCTGGTAATCCCTGATTCGACTGCGTTGCAGTCGATACCGGTTGGGGCGGATTGCTATAGCGATTCCAGTTTTCCCACAGGATGAACAGGGAGACAGCAAAAATTACTGAGAGAACGAGGCGTTTGGGATCCATCGGCATGGTCTGCGTACCGCGAGAGAGCTAGACAAGGTTAAAAGGCTGGGGGGGAGAAATTCGAAGGCTCAGGGCACAGGATCGAACCCGCCTGAAGACCAGGGATTGCAACGTACGATTCGTTTCACGGCCAACCAGCTACCTCGCAACGCGCCATGGCGTTCCAGTGCTTCGATGGCATAAACCGAACAGCCCGGGTGAAAACGGCATTGCCGCCCCAGCCAGGGACTGACGAAATAACGATAGAACCTGAACAGCGCCAGCAAGACGTTCTTCACGATCGCGCTTTCATTGAGCTATTCAACGCGGAAGCCTCGCAAACAGTGCTGCAATATCTTCACGCAATTGTGCACGAGTCGCCCCGTCAGTCTTTTGCGCCAGACGAAGTGCCATATCGTGCGCCGGCAAACTTGCGCGAATGTGACGGAAATGCTCGCGAGCCAGACGTTTGAGCAGATTTCGCGTCACGGCATGGCGCGCCAGCTTGCGCGCAACAACCAGCCCGAGCCTTGCCAAGCCGTTGCCCGGCCGGTAATGCAGAACAAAGTAACGGCCACGAATGCTACGCCGGAAAGCAAAAACGGATGAATACTCATCCGTTTTTCGCACACGACACTCAGGCGGGAATTTTTTCGGAAGTACTGCTGAAACCGCCGGCGCAATCGCCACATGTCCGGTTTCCAAATCCTGATTCAACTCCGTCGAGCTTCTACTTGCAGTGCCGCTCATCTATTGCTCACCTGCCCATCCCGGGTTGCCCGGGACAAACAGCTTTGCTTCAGACCGACAGACGATGACGGCCTTTGGCACGACGTGCAGCGATCACCGAACGACCACCACGGGTACGTTGGCGAACGAGAAAACCGTGGGTGCGCTTGCGGCGAACCACTGAGGGTTGGTAGGTACGCTTCATGACAGATCTCTAGTTGGCACAGAACCCGCGATTACAGCGGTTTACCCGTTGTTTGTCAAGCCAGCCAACTGTGTTCCAGCACCTCGATTTCATCTCGCGCTTCTCCCTGCCTGTGGATAATTTCACCTTGAGCAGGTAAGATAAGCCCTTCACAAAATGCGTGACGGACCGCTCGTTCAGCAACGCAAATCATGTCGATTTTCGGGTTAACAAAGTATTTTCCCGATTTTATTCATGGACTTGCATGCGACGAAGTGCAACCGTTACTGCCCGGAGTATCAGGTCAGGGATGGAGACTCGATGTATGTGCAGCAATCTACTTCGGTTCGTTTTTGCCCAGCGTCTTTTTGCCCTGCATGAATTGAGTCGGCACAAGTTGCTTCCGACTTCCTTTTTCGGGCGATATCGACGCAAACCGCGACATAAAACGCGATGTACGACACGCGTTCAGCGTCTGCTCTGTTGTACCTGATCAGAGCTTCTGTGCAGTAATTCCCTGTTGAATTTCATGCGGCTGACGCATCAGCCAAGCATATTTATCGTCGACTGATTCCTGTTTGTCCGGGAATGCGGTCGATACACAAACGGTAGCCGATTGAACGTGAGTCACGATTTCTGGAACGCCTGTCTGGCCCGACTCGAACAGGAACTGCCGCCACAGCAGTTCAATACCTGGATTCGCGCACTTGAAGCGACGCCGGGATCAGCTGTGGGCAACGTCAATCTGCTTGCTCCCAACCGCTTCGTCCTGCAGTGGGTACGCGAGCGCTACTTGCACCGCATAGAGCAGCTTGGCAGCGAGTTCTTCGGCAAACCTGTCGAGATATTGCTGGAACTTGGTACTAAAACACCGAAAGCTGCTGATCATCATTCCAACGGTACTGGTAATGGAGCCCGCACAGCCACGAAGCCTGTTCCTGGCGCGAACGCGGAAAGCGAAAACATCGCCGACATCGAAATTCCCGCCAGTAAACCAGCCCCGGCAGAGGCAGTCATACCAGGCAATCGCGAAAAAACACGCCTCAATCACGATTTCACCTTTAATACCCTCGTGACCGGCAAGGCCAATGACCTGGCCCGCGCCGCAGCCATGCAGGTTTCGCAGAATCCCGGCAGCTCTTACAACCCACTGTTCATCTACGGTGGCGTCGGCCTTGGCAAGACTCACCTGGTGCAATCCATCGGTAATGAAGTCCTGCGGCACAATCCGCGCGCCATCATCCGCTACGTGCATGCCGAGGATTACGTCGCCGACGTCGTACGTGCCTATCAACAGAAAAGCTTTGACCAGTTCAAGCGCTACTACCGCTCGCTGGATCTTCTGTTGATCGACGATATCCAGTTCATCCGCAACAAGGAACGCACGCAGGAAGAGTTCTTCCATGCGTTCAACGGACTAGTCGAAGCGCGCAAGCAGATCGTCATCACCTGCGATACCTATCCAAAAGACATAGAAGGCCTGCAGGACCGCCTGATTTCCCGATTCGACTGGGGTCTGACCGTCCAGATCGAGCCACCGGAACTGGAAATGCGCGTGGCCATTCTCAAGAAAAAAGCCGAAGTCGACGGCCTCGATCTGCACGACGACGTCGCCTTCCTGATTGCCAAGAACCTTCGCAGCAACGTCCGCGAACTCGAAGGTGCCCTGCGCCGCGTGATGGCCTATGCGCGCTTCCACGGCCGCGAAATCAGCCTGGAACTGGCACGTGAAGCATTGCGTGACCTGCTCGCCGCCTTCAACCGTCAGCTCACGCTCGATGTAATCCAGAAAACGGTCGCCGATTATTACAAGCTCAAGCTGTCCGAGTTGCTCTCACCCAAGCGCACCCGCAACATCGCACGACCGCGCCAGATCGCCATGTACCTGTCCAAGGAACTCACCCCTGCCTCGTTGCCTGCCATCGGCGACGGCTTCGGTGGACGCGATCACACAACCGTCCTGCATGCCTGCCGCACTATCGCCGAATTGCGCCTGGCTGATCAGCAACTCAACCACGATATTCATGTGCTCACCCAGGTCTTGCGCGGATGATCCAGCGCATGATTTTTTCCCATCACAAACGCCGTACCGATAAAAAGAAATGCTGTTGATAAGCCTGCCAAAAGCCCTGTAGCAATTGTGAAGAAATGCCTGGTTCCAGCAGACGCCTTTTTTTGTCCCCATTTGCACACAGCGCTTCCGCCGGCTTGCCAACAGGGTCATCAACAGCCCTAAACACCTGAAAAACTGGGACAATGTAGGCTTGTCCACAGATTTGGACCTCGATAAGTAGTAGACGTAGGAGATATATATAAATGCTTCTGTTAACAACCTCACGCGACGAATTGCTGGCTCCCCTGCAGTCCGTTTCCGGCATCGTCGAGAAGCGACACACCCTCCCGATCCTGTCCAACGTCCTGATTGAAAAACGTGGCGGCGCTCTGACTTTGTTGGCTACCGACATCGAGATCCAGATCCGTACCACGACCGAAGGAGCAGGTGCCGGCGAAGAAATCGCCATCACCGTAGCTGCCCGCAAACTGCAGGACATCCTGCGGGCTTTGCCGGAGGGTACCGAGGTCAGTCTGGTCCTCGACGACAAGCGATTGACTCTGAAGGCCGGCAAGAGCCGTTTTGCGCTGCAAACGCTACCGGCTGGGGACTACCCCCGCATGCAGTTCAACGAAGGCGCTGCGGTGGAGTTCTCGCTCTCGCAGAAGGCATTCAAGAAACAGCTGACCCAGGTCGCCTACGCCATGGCTGCCCAGGACGTGCGCTACTACCTCAACGGCCTGTTGATGGTCGCTGACGGTACCGAGTTGCGCATGGTTGCCACCGACGGTCACCGCCTCGCCCTGGCCACAACCGAGCTGGCAGGCGATGCTCCGCACACCGAAGTCATCTTGCCGCGCAAGACCGTGCTCGAACTGGCTCGTCAGCTCTCGGACAGTGACGATCCCGTCAGCATCACGCTTATCGGCAATCAGGCGCGTTTCCGTTTCGGCCCGATCGAGCTGATCACCAAGCTCATCGATGGCAAGTTCCCGGATTACGACCGCGTGATTCCGCAAGGCAATCCGAAGCTTGTGAAAGCGCGTCGTCAGGCTCTGCTGCTTGCCCTGCAACGTGCTGCCATCCTGACCAACGAGAAATTCCGCGGCCTGCGTGTGCTGCTCGAAGCGGGTAGCCTGAAAGTGCTCAGCTCCAATGCCGAACAGGAAGAAGCGCAAGACGAACTCGAAGTCGATTACAGCGGCGATAGCCTCGAGATCGGCTTCAACGTCAGCTACCTGCTCGATGTGCTGAACAATGTTGGTACCGAAGAAGTGGAAATCCACCTCAACGAACCCATGTCCAGTGCCTTGTTCACCTTGCCAGGCAACAATAATTTCAAGGCAGTTGTCATGCCGATGCGGATTTGATGCACAGCTTGTTCAGGCTTGTTGACAGGTTTGCCAACAGCTTTTCCACAAGCCGGCCGCGCACCTTATTCACAACTTGTGAACAGACTTGCTGACAAGTTACCCACAAAAAATCGATGGTCTGTCCACAGCTTTTACCAGGCTTGTACACGGGTTTATCGACAGTTTGTTCACAGCAAGACATCAGGAAAAAAATCGTGGGCCCGCTAACGCGGGCAACGCGACAGTAACAATCAGGCAGTAACGCAACCGGGAATCCCGACACATGTCAGAAGAGAATCTGCAGCCAAACGCAACCCCGGAAACTCCGAAGCCGCGTGGCGTCGACGACTACGACGAAGACAGCATCCAGCAACTGGAGGGTCTCGAAGCCGTTCGCAAACGCCCTGGCATGTACATCGGCGACACCTCGGACGGTACCGGTCTGCATCACATGGTTTTCGAGGTTGTGGATAACGCCATCGATGAAGCCCTCGCCGGTCATTGCGATGACATCGTCGTAACGATCCACAGCGACAACTCAATCTCTGTTACCGATAACGGGCGCGGCATTCCGATCGGTATCAAGTACGACGACAAACATGAACCGAAGCGCTCAGCCGCCGAAATCATCATGTGTTCGCTGCATGCCGGTGGCAAGTTCAACCAGAACAGCTACAAGGTTTCCGGTGGCCTGCACGGCGTGGGTGTCACCTGTGTCAACGCCCTGTCGAAATCCCTGCGGCTGACAATTCGTCGCGATGGCAAAAAGCATTTCATCGAATTCAATCAGGGCAAGGTGGTTGATCGCATCACTGAAGTGCGCGACGGCATCGAAGTCTCGCCACTCAAGGTACTTGGTACGACCGAGAAGCGCGGTACCGAAGTGCACTTCATGGCCGACGACGAAATTTTCGGCAACATCGAATGGCACTACGACATTCTCGCAAAACGACTCCGCGAGCTGTCATTCCTCAACAACGGTGTCGCCATTCGCCTGCTCGATCAGCGTAGCGGCAAGGAAGAAAACTTCGCCTTCTCCGGCGGCGTGAAGGGCTTCGTCGACTACGTCAATCGCACCAAGTCCGTCCTGCACCCCAACGTTTTCCACGCCGTCGGCACGACCCTGGTCACGACCGGCCAAGTGCAAAACGTCGAGCTCACCGTCGAAGTCGCCATGCAGTGGAACGACAGCTACCAGGAACAGGTGCTGTGCTTCACCAACAACATTCCGCAGTCCGACGGTGGCACCCACCTCACCGGCCTGCGCGCCGCGATGACCCGCGTCATCAACAAGTACATCGAAGAAAACGAGATCGCCAAGAAGGCCAAGGTCGAAGTCACTGGCGATGACATGCGCGAAGGTCTCGCCTGCGTCCTGTCGGTCAAGATGCCCGACCCGAAATTCGCCTCGCAGACCAAGATGAAACTGGTTTCCGGTGAAGCGCGCCCAGCAGTTGAAGAAGTCGTCGCCGCCAAGCTTTCCGAATTCCTGCTCGAGCGCCCGATCGACGCCAAAGCCATCTGCAGCAAAATCGTCGAGGCCTCAAGAGCACGAGAAGCGGCTCGCAAAGCCAGAGAGATCACACGCCGCAAGGGCGTGCTCGACGGCATTGGCTTGCCAGGCAAACTTGCCGACTGCCAGGAACGTGATCCCGCAC
>Ga0075366_10000331_pt1 | contig 21703 bp, 16 predicted proteins | sample EndMethybrTD3031_FD_72351 | JGI IMG/M metagenome (GOLD analysis project Ga0075366, IMG submission 72351) | Populus endosphere microbial communities from Tennessee, USA - Endosphere MetaG P. TD hybrid TD303-1 | ecosystem: Host-associated > Plants > Roots > Endosphere | place: USA: Tennessee...
GCGACACGGTGTTCGCGCTCGCGACCGGCACGAGCGGCCGCGCCGGCCACCCAACGCTGCTGGGCGCGCTCGCCGCCGAGGCGACCACACGTGCAGTGCTGCGCGCGGTGCGCGCCGCGCACGGGCTGCCTGGCCTGCCGGCGGCCGCCGAGCTCTGACTTTTTCGAGATCCATGGCACCCATGCTCCCGAGCCGGCGGCTGCTGCTCGCCACTTTCGTCGCCACACTCGCCGCCTGCGCGATCAAGCCTCCGCCGGCACCTGAATTCACCGGCCCGCCGCCGATCGTCTTCGTGCACGGCAACGGCGACACCGCCGCGTTGTGGATGACGACGCTGTGGCGCTTCGAGTCGAACGGCTGGCCGCGCGAGCGGCTGCACGCGATCGACCTGCCCTACCCGCTTGCGCGTGATGCGGACGACAAGCCGCAGCCCGGCCGCACGTCGACCACCGAGCACATGCGCTTCCTGGCCGCCGAGGTCGACAAAGTGCTGAAGGCGACCGGCGCGCGCCAGGTCGTGCTGATCGGCAACTCGCGCGGCGGCAACGCGATCCGCAACTACATCGCGAACGGCGGCGGCGCGCCGAAGGTGTCGCACGCGATCCTCGGCGGCACGCCGAACCACGGCGTGTGGGCGAATCCGACGTTCCATCCGACCAGCGAGTTCAACGGCGCCGGGCCGTTCCTGAGCGCACTGAACAACCAGGGCGGCGCCGGCGTCGAGATCACGCCAGGCCCGCAGTGGATGACGGTCCGCTCGGACACCAACGACAAGTTCGCGCAGCCCGAGGGCAGCTGGATCGGCGCGAAGGGCGCGCCGACCAACGTCACCGCGGCCGGCCCTGAACTGAAGGGCGCGGACAACGTCGTGATCGCCGGCATCGACCACCGCGAGACGTCGTTCGGCCCGAAGGCGTTCGCCGCGGCCTACCGCTTCGTCACCGGCCAGCCGCCGACCACAACCAGCGTGACGCCGCAGTCGGTCGTGCAGCTCGATGGCAAGGTCAGCGGGCTCGGTGTCGACAACCTGCAGGGCAACGACGTCAACAACCTGCCGCTCGCGGGCGCGACGGTGGAGGTCTACCGCACCGACCCGCGCAGCGGCGAGCGCGTCGGCAATGCGCTGCACCGCAAGACGATCGGCGCCGACGGCCGCTGGGGCCCGCTGCTGACCGATGCGCGCACGCCGCTCGAGTTCGTGATCGCCGCGCCCGGCTACGCGACGACGCACATCTACCGCACGCCGTTCGTGCACTCGTCCAACCTCGTGCACCTGCGCGCGACGCGCATCGCCGAGTCGGACCGCGACGCGCCGGCGGTCGTCACGCTGACACGCCCGCGCGGCTACTTCGGCATCCCGCGCGACCAGATCGTGCTCGACGACAAGTCGCCGCCGGCCGGCATCCCGAGCGGTGTCGCCGGCGTCTCGGTCGCGAAGGCGCGCATGGCCGACGCGACGCCGCGCAGCGTGCAGGGCGAGTTCAACGGCGAGCGCATCGTCGGGCGCAGCTGGCCCACCGCCGACAACCACGTCGTGCTGCTCGAGCTGCACGATTGAGCGGCGCGATGCGCCTCGCGCAGATCCTGTTCTCGCAGGGCTTCGGCACGCGGCGCGAGTGCGCCGGGCTGATCCACGCGGGCCAGGTCGAGGTCGGCGGTGCGGTGGTCGACGATCCCGATGCCGAGCTGCCGACCGAGGGGCTCGTGTTCAGCGTGCAGGGCCGCGCGTGGCCGTACCATGCGCAGGCGCTCGTGATGCTGCACAAGCCGCCAGGCTACGAGTGCTCGGCCAAGCCGCGCCACCATCCGAGCGTGCTGAGCCTGCTGCCGCCGCCGCTGCGCACACGCGGCGTGCAGTCGGTCGGCCGGCTCGACGAAGACACCACCGGGCTGCTGCTGCTCACCGACGACGGCGCGCTGATCCACCGGCTCACCTCGCCGAAGCACCACGTGCCCAAGGTCTACGAGGTCGGCGCGAAGCACCCGGTCGACGACGGCCAGCTCGAGCGGCTGCGCAGCGGCGTCGTGCTCGACGACGACCCCAAGCCGATGCGCGCGGCGGCGTGCGAGCAGACCGGCGAGCGCACGCTGCGTCTGACGCTGACCGAAGGCAAGTACCACCAGGTCAAGCGCATGGTCGCGGCGGCCGGCAACCGCGTCGAGACGCTGCATCGCAGCGCCTTCGGCGCGCTCGTGCTGCCGGCGGAGCTGAAGCCCGGCCAGTGGCGCTGGGTCGATGCGGCCGAGCGCGCCGCGCTCGCGGCGCCGCGCTGACCTCTCGCTGCAGCGCTACTTCGCGCCGGACGCCGCGACGGCCTCCGGCCAGCCGTTGACGCTGCCGATGTAGGCCCAGATCGCATCGAGCTCGCCCGGCTTCAGCATGCTCTCCCAGGCCGGCATCGCGCGCAGGCCCTTGCTGACCGAGCGCACGAACCGTTCCTTGTCCTGCGCCGGGAACGTGCGCAGGTCGAAGCCCGCGCCGGTGGTCACGAGGTTGAGCCCGTGGCAGCGCACGCAGTAGCTCGTGTAGCTCTTGCGCCCGCGCTCGACGAGCGACGGGTCGTCGGCGCGCGCCGCGGCGGGCAGCGCGAGCGCCGCGGCGAGCAATACAGCAGCGAGTCTCGTCACGGCAATGCAAAGGTCCAGACCGAGCCACCCGCGGGCACGTTGGCGAGGTCTGGGTCGCCGGCGAGCGCACCGTAGACGGTCGCCGAGCCGCTCAGCACCGTCACGTAGGTCTTGCCCTTGTGCTCCCACGCGATCGGCAGCCCGGTGATGCCTGAGCCGGACTGGAACTGCCACAGCTTCTTGCCGTTGGCCGCGTCGAAGGCCATGAACTGGCCGGTCTGCGAGCCGGTGAAGACGACGCCGCCGGCGGTCGACAACACGCCGGACCAGAACGGCGACTTGTTCGCGAACTCCCAGACCTTCTTGCCGGTCGCCGGATTCCACGCGACCAGCGCACCGCGGTTGCCGTCCTCCGGCTCGGCGAAGCCGCCGATCTCGAGGCCGAGGTACCAGTTCGGCCCGTCCGGCTTCTCCTGCTTGACGTACTTGCCCTTCATGCCGAGGTTGATCGTGTTCAGGAAGACGAGCTTGCGGCCCGGGTCGTAGCTCATCGGCATCCAGTTCTTGCCGCCGAACGCGCTCGGCCAGAACTCGACGAAGTCGCTGCCCTGCTCGGTCTTGCGGATCGTCGCGGTCATCGGCGTGTCGATCGGCCGGCCGGTCTTCATGTCGATGCCGCTTGCCCAGTTGACCTTCTTCGCGAACTGCGTGGCCGAGAGCAGCTTGCCGTTGGTGCGGTCGATCACGTAGAAGAAGCCGTTGCGGTTGGCCTGCATCAACACCTTGGTGTTCTTGCCGTCGATCGGCAACTCGGCATGCACGAGCTCGTTGACGCCGTCGTAGTCGAACGGGTCGCCGGGCGAGAACTGGTAGTGCCAGACGATCTCGCCAGTCGACGGCCGGATCGCCAGCACCGAGCAGATGTAGAGCGAGTCGCCGCCGCGTGTCGCGGCGTTCCACGGCCCGCCGTTGCCGGTGCCCCAGTAGACGAGGTCGAGCTCGGGGTCGTAGCTGCCGGTCAGCCAGGTCGGCGCGCCGCCGTTTTCGTAGCGCCCGGGCAGCCAGGTGTCGCCGCCTTTCTCGCCTGGCGCGGCGGTCGTGTAGCGGCGCCACTTCTTCGCGCCGGTCTTCAGGTCCCAGCCGTCGAGGAAGCCGCGTGTGCCGTACTCGCCGCCGGAGATGCCGGTGATCAGCACGTTGCCGGCGACCAGCGGCGCGTGCGTCATGCTGTAGCCGAGCTTGTAGTCGGCGGCCTTCTGCTTCCACAGCGTCTTGCCGTCAGCCATGTTGATCGCCATCACCTGCGCGTCGAGCGTGGTGCGGTAGAGCACGCCGTCGAGCGCCGCGAGGCCGCGGCTGTGGATGCCGCAGCACAGGTAGCCGTTGACGTCGGCCGGCAGCTCGATCGGCGTCTTCCACTTCTGGCGGCCGCTGATCGCATCGATCGCGAGCGTGTGCGAATGGGTCGCGACGTACATCGTGCCGTCGATCACAAGCGGCTGGCTCGACGCGTTGGCCGAGTTGTCCAGGCTCAGGTTCCACACCGGCGCGAGGCGTTTGGCGTTGGCCGGCGTGATCTGTTTGGACGGGCTGTAGCGCTGCAGTCCCCAGCCCATGCCGTAGGTGGTGACGTTGCCGGCGGTGGCCGCATCGTTGCGCAGGTCGGCGAGCGACTGCGCCGATACGCCGCCGGCACCCAGCGTCGCCAGGGCAGCGGCAAGCACGGCCCGGCGAATTTGTACTGATCTCATCGTGTCTCCTCGTGATTGCACACGTGCCGTATCGCCGCGGGTGGCCGCTGACTATCGGTGCCGTCACGGTAGCCGGTGCACCGGGCCGCGCCAACACCGGGTGTAACCCTAGGCGGCCGCTGTTCCATCTCAAGACACCTTGCCGGCCGGCCGCCGGCCATCGCACACTCCAGCCCGGAGACACGCAACGGACAACGAACGATGAGACAGCCGAACGCGGCCGCGCTGGCGAGCAACCCGTTCTTCGCGACCGCGCAGCAGCGCCTCGCGCTCGCGCGCGAGCGCTACTTCGAGGACGGTGTGCGGCCATCCGGCCTGGTCAGCGAGGCGGTCATCCAGTCCTGGCACCGCTGCCTGCAGGCCGGCCAGGATCCCGCCGACCGCGTCGCGTTCAATCCGGTGACCGCCAGCCGCCTGCATGGTGTGCTGGGGCGCAATCGGCAACTGCTCGAGGCGGCCCACGCCGAGCTGTGCCAGCTGCAGGCGACTCTCGCCGGCACGACCGGCACCGCGATCCTGACCGACGCGCAGGGCGTCGTGGTCGGCAGCACCTTCACCTACGAGCGTGCCCACGAGGTGATCCTGCCGCTCGGCGCGCGCGTCGGCGTCAGCCTCGCCGAGGAGGCGGTCGGCACCACCGCGCCCGGCATCACAGCGCGCACCGGGCAGGCGAGCATCGTGCAGGGCTGCGAGCATTTCTTCAACCCGGTGCAGGCGATGTACTGCGCGGCCGCGCCGATCCACGACGTGCGCGGCGAGCTGGCCGGCGTGCTCGACGTCTCGAGCGAGCACCTGCCGTTCACGTTCGACGCGGCGTCGCTGGTCGGCCTGTATTCGACCGCGATCGAGAACCGGCTGCTGTGCGCGCAGTCGACCGAGCACTTGGTCGTGCAGATGCAGGTGTCGCCGGCGCTGCTCGAGACGCCGCTGGCCGGGCTCGCGGGCATCGCGTCGTCCGGCCGGATCGACTGGGTGAACGGCGCCGCGGCGCGCCTGCTCGGGCTGCCGGCGCAGCGCCGCGCCGGCACCGACCTCGAGGTCGAGGCGGTCTTCGGCCACAGCGTCGCGACGTTCGCGACGCTTGCACGCCGCGCCACCGCGACGCCGATGCAGTTGCCGAACGGGCTGATGGTCTGGGTGCGCGGCCGGATGCAGGCACCCGACGGTGCCGCGGTGGTGCACGGGGTGGCACTTCCGGGCACAAGCGCCGCCGACGGCGAGGCGAAGGCAGCGGTCGCCGCGGCGCCCGTGCCGGCCGCGCCGGCGCCCGGCACGCTGCGCGAGGTCGACCATCAGGTCGTCGCGCAGACCGTCGCGGCCTGCGGCGGCAACGTCTCGAAGGCGGCGCGCCGGCTCGGCGTTTCGCGCGGGCTGATCTACCGGCACCTGAAGCAGAGCGCCGCGTAGTGCCCGGCCCGGTGCGAACCGCGCCGGATAATGCCGGGCATGCACGTCTTCCGCGGCTTCCACCACCCTGGCATCGCAGAGGCCTGCGCGCTGACGATCGGCAACTTCGACGGCGTGCACCGCGGCCACCAGGCGATGCTGGCGCTGCTGCGTTCGGAGGCCCAGCATCGCGGGCTGCCGTCGTGTGTGCTGACCTTCGAGCCGCACCCGCGCGACTACTTCGCGGCGCGCGCCGGCAAGCCCGAGCTCGCGCCGGCGCGCATCGCGACGCTGCGCGACAAGCTCAGCGAGCTCGAGCGCTGCGGCATCGACCAGGCGGTCGTGCTGCGCTTCGACCAGGCCTTCGCGGCCCAGTCGCCGCAGGCCTTCGTCGACGACGTGCTGTGCGCCGGGCTCGGCGCACGCTACGTGCTGGTCGGCGACGACTTCCGCTTCGGCGCCAAACGCGCCGGCGACTACGAGATGCTCGACGCGGCCGGCCGGCGCGCCGGCTTCGACGTCGCGCGCATGCTGAGCTACGAGGTGCACGGGCTGCGCGTCTCGAGCTCGGCGGTGCGCGCGGCGCTCGCCGCCGGCGACATGGCGCAGACCACGACGCTGCTCGGCCGGCCCTACAGCATCTCCGGCCACGTCGTGCACGGCCGCAAGCTCGGGCGCCAGCTCGACGCGAGTGCGCCCGGGCGCGACGACGGCTTTCGGACGCTGAACCTGCGCTTCTCGCACCCGAAGCCGGCCGCGCTCGGCATCTTCGTCGTGCGCACCCACGGCCTCGGGCCCGAGCCGCTCGACGGCGTCGCGAGCCTCGGCCAGCGCCCGACCGTCGAAGATGCCGGCCGCGTGCTGCTCGAGGTCTACTGCCTCGCCTGGCCCCACACGCTCGGCGCCGAGGGTGGCTACGGTAAGATCGTGCGCGTGGAACTGCTGCACAAACTGCGCGACGAAGCCCGCTTCGACGGGCTCCCGGCCCTGACCGAGGCGATCCGCAAGGATGTCGAGGACACGCGCACCTTCCTCGCCGCCCACGCTGCGGAGCGCCGCCAGACCACGCGCGACCGAATTTAGCGCTCGCCGCATTCATCGCGAGCCCGGTGCAGCGCACCGGTCCATCGATCCCGAAAGCATGCCGCACGCGGCGTGCGAGGCGCCATGACCGATCCGAACGACACCAAAGTCGACTACCGCTCGACGCTCAACCTGCCCGACACGCCGTTCCCGATGCGCGGCGACCTGCCCAAGCGCGAGCCCGGCTGGGTCAAGACCTGGGACGAGCAAGGCACCTACCGCCAGCTGCGCGACGCGCGCCACGGCGCGCCGCTGTTCGTGCTGCACGACGGCCCGCCGTACGCCAACGGCCAGATCCACATGGGGCACGCGGTCAACAAGGTGCTCAAGGACATGATCGTCAAGGCGCGCCAGCTCGCCGGCTTCGATGCGCACTACGTGCCGGGCTGGGACTGCCACGGCCTGCCGATCGAGAACGCGATCGAGAAGAAACACGGCCGCAACCTCAGCCGCGACGAGATGCAGGCCAAGAGCCGCGCCTACGCGACCGAGCAGATCGCGCTGCAGATGGGCGACTTCAAGCGCCTGGGCGTGCTGGGCGACTGGGCGCACCGCTACGCGACGATGGACCCGAAGAACGAGGCGGGCGAGATTCGCGCGTTCAAGCGCGTGATCGAGCGTGGCTTCGTCTACCGCGGGCTGAAGCCGGTGTACTGGTGCTTCGACTGCGGCTCGTCGCTGGCCGAGTTCGAGATCGAGTACGCCGACAAGAAGAGCCAGACGGTCGATGTCGGTTTCCTCTGCGCCGAACCCGACAAGCTCGCTGCCGCGTTCGGTCTGCCGGCGCTCGCGAAGGACGCGTTCATCGTGATCTGGACGACGACCGCGTGGACGATCCCGGCGAACCAGGCACTCAACCTAAATCCGGCGCTCGAGTACGCGCTGGTCGACACCGGGCGCGGCCTGCTCGTGCTCGCCGCGTCGCTGGTCGAGACCTGCCTGCAGCGCTACGGCCTCGAAGGCGCGGTGGTCGCAACGACGCTCGGCGAGAAGCTCGGCGGCCTGAACTTCCGCCATCCGCTCGCGCACGTGCACCCCGGCTACGACCGGCTCAGCCCGGTCTACCTGGCCGACTACGCGACCGCCGATGACGGCACCGGCATCGTGCACTCGTCGCCGGCCTACGGCCTGGACGACTTCAACTCGTGCATCGCTCACGGCCTGAAGCTCGACGACATCCTGAACCCGGTGCAGGGCAAGGGCGCGTACGCGACCGACTTCCCGCTCTTCGGCGGGCTGAACATCTGGCAGGCCGTGCCGGTGATCATCGAAGCGCTGAAGAACGCCGGGCGCCTGCTCGCGACCGACACGATCACGCACAGCTACCCGCACTGCTGGCGCCACAAGTCGCCGGTGATCTACCGCGCCGCGGCGCAGTGGTTCATCCGCATGGACGCGGGTGAAGGTGTCTTCACGAAGGACAAGGCATCGAAGACGCTGCGCCAGCTCGCGCTCGACGCGATCGACCAGACCGGCTTCTACCCCGAGAACGGCCGCGCCCGGCTGCGCGACATGATCGCGAACCGGCCCGACTGGTGCATCAGCCGCCAGCGCAGCTGGGGCGTGCCGCTGCCCTTCTTCCTGCATCGCGACAGCGGCGAGCTGCACCCGCGCACGATGGAGATCCTCGACCAGGCCGCGGACATCGTCGAGCACGGCGGCATCGAGGCCTGGAGCCGCGTGACGGCCGAAGAGATCGTCGGTGCGGACGCGGCGCACTACGTCAAGAGCAGCGACATCCTCGAGGTCTGGTTCGACTCGGGCTCGACCTTCTTCCACGTGCTGCGCGGCACGCACGCCGGCACGCCCGAGCACCCGGGCTACCACGCGCAGGGCCCCGAGGCCGACCTCTACCTCGAAGGCCACGACCAGCATCGCGGCTGGTTCCATTCGTCGCTCTTGATCGCCTGCGCGCTCGAGGATCGCGCGCCCTACCGCGGGCTGCTGACGCACGGTTTCACGGTCGACAGCCAGGGCCGCAAGATGAGCAAGTCGCTCGGCAACGGCATCGACCCGCAGGACGTGAGCAAGAAGCTCGGCGCCGAGATCATCCGCCTGTGGGTGGCGGCGAGCGACTACTCGGGCGACATCGCCGGCGACGACAAGATCCTCGCGCGCGTCGTCGACGCCTACCGGCGCATCCGCAACACGCTGCGCTTCCTGCTCGCGAACACGAGCGACTTCGACCCGGCGAGGGACGCGGTGCCGCTCGCCGAACTGCTCGAGATCGACCGCTACGCGCTCGCGCGCGCGGCGCAGTTCCAGGCCGAGGTGCTTGCGCACTACGAGGTCTACGAGTTCCACCCGGTCGTCGCGAAGCTGCAGGTCTACTGCAGCGAGGATCTCGGCGCGTTCTACCTCGACATCCTGAAGGACCGGCTCTACACCAGCGCGCCGAAGTCGCACGCGCGCCGGTCGGCGCAGACCGCGCTGTGGCACATCACGCACGCGATGCTGCGCTGGATGGCGCCCTTCCTCAGCTTCACCGCCGAGGAAGCCTGGCCGCTGTTCGCGCCCGGCGCGTCGGCCTCGATCTTCACCGAGACCTACTGGACCTTCGACGCGCCCGACGCCGCGCTGCTCACGAAGTGGTCACGCATCCGCGAAATCCGCGACGTGGTCAACAAATTTATCGAGGCGTTGCGTGCCGAAGGCAAGATCGGATCGTCGCTGCAGGCTAATGTCGAGCTCGACGTCGGCGCCGGCGACCATGCCCTGCTGACCAGCCTGGCGGATGACTTGAAGTTCGTGCTCATCACCTCGAACGTGACGCTCGCGCACACGGCCCCGGACGGCGCCGCGCCGTCCGTGCGCGTCGCGGCCAGCACGGCTCGCAAGTGCGAGCGCTGCTGGCACTGGCGCGACGATGTCGGCCACGATCCGGCGCACCCAACGATCTGCGGCCGCTGCACCGCGAACCTGTTCGGCTCCGGCGAGCCGCGGCGCTTCGCCTAGGAGCACCGGCATGCTCCCCCTCGGCACGGACACATCGCTGAACCGGGCCGCGGGCGAACTGGGCATCACGGTCGATGCCGGGCGGCGCGAGCGCGTCGCCAACGAGCAGCTGCGCATGGTGCTCGTGCACACCCGTGTCGGCACGCTGCTCGCGACCGCCTTCGCGCTGCTGGCGGCCTGGCCGCTGCACGGCAGCGTCGGCCTCGGCGCGGTGCGCGTGTGGCTCGGGGTGAAGGTGCTGGTCGCGCTGGCGCGCATCACGCTCGCGCAGCTCTACCGGCGCCAAGGGATGCCGGGCGGGCTGCACTGGCGCTACCTGACCTACGGCTTCCTCGCCGTCGACGGCCTCGTCTGGGGCGTGGCCGGTCTGCGCCTCGCGTTCGAGGCCGAGCCGCTGGCCGCGCTGGTGACCGCCGCGCTCGCCTGCATCACCTGCGTCGCGACCTTCGGGCTGCAGGTGCGCAGCGCGGCAACGGCGGCCTACGTCGCGCCGATCCTGGTGCTGACCGGACTCGGCCTGGCGCTGCGCGGCGATCAGTTCGGCCTGTTCGGTGCGACCGGCATGGCGATGTTGCTCGCGCTGCAGGTGATCACCTCGCGCGGCGCGCAGCAGCGCTTCGCGCAGAGCGTGCTGCTGCAGCTGCAGGCACAGGCGCTGGCCGACGAGAAGGAAGCCGCGCTGCAGCTCGCGCAGCGCCAGAGCGCGGTGAAGTCGCAGTTCCTCGCCAAGATCAGCCACGAGCTGCGCACGCCGCTGCACGGCATCCTCGGTCTCGCGCGCCTGGTGCACCTCGAGCAGAAGGATCCGGCCGTGGCACGCCGCGTCGAGCTGATCGAGGCCTCGGGCACCCATCTGCTCGCGCTGATCAACGACCTGCTCGACCTCTCGCGCATCGAAGCCGGACAGTTCGCGACACGCAGCGAGCGCTTCGACCTGGTCGGCCAGTGCGAGCAGCTCGCCGACGTGTTCGCGGTGCGCGCGCAGGACAAGGGCCTTGCGCTCGTGCTCGAGCTCGGCCTGCCCCGCCCGCACTGGGTGCAGGGCGATGCGGCGCGCTTTCGTCAGGTACTGCACAACCTGCTCGGCAACGCGCTGAAGTTCACGCAGCGCGGCGGCATCCGCATCGTCGTCGCACGCGAGGCCACGGCGCCGGAGCGGGTGCGCGTCGACGTGATCGACAGCGGCGCCGGCATCGCCGAGGCCGACCTGGCGCGCATCTTCCAGGCCTTCCAGCAGACCGAGGGAAGCAGCGCGCACCCGACCGAAGGCGCCGGCCTCGGGCTCACGATCGCACGCGAGATCGCGCAGTCGATGGGCGGCGACATCGCGGTCACGAGCGTGCTCGGCAGCGGCTCGACCTTCTCGTTCACCGCGTGGCTGGCGCCGCTGCCGGAGGCGACGCTGGCCGCCCCGTCCGCGCCGCCGCCGGTCGTGGGGGCGGCCACCGCCGCGGACCTGCCGCGCCGCGTGCTGGTCGCCGAGGACGACGACGTCAATGCGCTGATCGTCGGCGCCTTCCTCGACGCGCTCGGCGTCGTGCACGAGCGTGTGCCCGACGGCAAGCAGGCGGTCGGCCATGCGCTGCGCGACCTCGACCGGCCCGACCTGGTGCTGATGGATTGGCGCATGCCGGTGATGGACGGCATCGCGGCGACGCGCGAGATCCGCGCCCAGGAGCACGCGCTCGAGCTGCCGCAGGTGCCGATCGTCGCGCTGACCGCGACCAGCTCGCTGGAGGACCGCGCGCTGTGCCTCGCCGCCGGGATGGACGACGTGCTCGCGAAACCCTTCACGCAGGACCAGCTCGCCGCAGCGCTGACGCGTTGGGCGAACCGCGCGTCAGCGCCGGCCAAGGTGTAGAAACCCGTTCGCCCTGAGCTTGTCGAAGGGTCAGGCCGCGACCGGCTGCGCTTCTTCGTCGACCTCTTCGTGCGCGTGCTCTTCGAGCAGCGCGGGCTCCTCGAAGAGCTGCAGGTCCGGGTGCCAGGTCTCGATCATGAACGGGTACAGGCCGTGCCGCGCCGCGAGCCAGGTCCGTTCGGCCGCGACGATGTCGAGCGCGAGGATGCGGTGCAGCAGCCCGCCGGCATGCGCGAGCGGCACACGGTCGTCGGGACTCAGCACGTCCTCGAAACCGAGGCCTCGGTAGATGCGGATCAGCGCGTCGCTGCGCGCGCCGATGACGAGCCAGCGCACCTGGTTCGCCAGGCCGTACAGATAACAGGCCTTCATCAGCGCGAGGCGCGTGAGCGGATCGGCGCCGGGTGCCACCGCAAGCCGCGTGATCTCGGCGCGGCTCGTGTCGGCCAGGCGGTGCGGCAGGATCAGGCTGCTCTCGAGCAGCAGCGGTGAATGCAGGTTGCGCTGGATGCGCAAGGTGCCGATGACGCGCCGGCTCGCCTTGTCGCGGCAGATCACGATCGCGGTGCCGGGCTGGCCGTCGAGCGTGTCGGGACGCGCGAGCGTGGTTCCGAGTTCCGGCAGGTGGTGGCCATAGGCCTCGCTGCGCGCCCGACACGCCTGGCGCAGGTCGTCGGGGCGGCGCGCGAGGCGCACGGTGAAGCTGAGGGAGGCGGTCGGCACGGGCGCATCTTCGTATCGAGTCGTATCGATCGAAACGACGAAAAGCGCTGCGCGTCCGGTGCATTCCGGAACACCGAATGAGCTGGGTTACAGTCGCCGGCTGTTCTTCCGACACTCATGGCCTCGAACGCCCGCTCCGCCTCCCTGCTCCCTTGGCTCGGCATCGCCCTCGCGGTGATTTTGCTGGACCAGCTCACCAAGACGCTCATCCTCGGCCACTTCCAGCTCGGCGACAGCCGCACGGTCACGCCGTTCTTCAACATCGTGCGTGTGCACAACACCGGCGCGGCGTTTTCGTTCCTCGCCGGCGCGGCGGGCTGGCAGCGCTGGTTCTTCATCGGGCTCGGCGCGGCCGCGGCGCTGTTCATCGTCTGGCTGCTGCGCAGCCACGGCGGCCAGCGCCTGTTCGGCTGGGCGCTCGCGCTGATCCTCGGCGGCGCGCTCGGCAACGTTGTCGACCGGCTGATGCACGGCTACGTCGTCGACTTCCTTCAGGTGCACTACCGCGGCTGGTACTTCCCGTCGTTCAACGTCGCCGACAGCGCGATCACGGTGGGCGCGATTCTGCTCATCGTCGACGAATTGCGTCGCGTCCGCCGCGCGCACTGACGCGTCTCGTCAGGCCCGGGAGTAACGACTCGATGCGGCGCTCGCCGCCGTGACTTCGTTCCCACCGCGCCCCGGCGCGGGCCCGCACAGTGGCATCACCCCTTGACTTTCGGGCGATGCCATGAAGCACCTGCTTGCCGCGACCCTGGCCACTTTTGTACTGCTGAGCGCAGCGGGGGCCGGCGCGCAGACGCTGCACAAGACCTCGCTCGCGGCCGACGCCAAGGCCTACCGCAAGGACGGCGCGCGCCACATCTACGCGACCTACGCGGACCAGATCTACAAGGGCAAGCTGCCCCCGCTGGTGCATGCGATCGTCGTCGTCGAAACCGAGCTCGACTCGGGCGGCAACGTGCGCAGCGTCAACATGATCCGCGTGCCGACCCACGCGCCCGACGTGACCGAGCGTGTGCGCGAGATGATCCGCAAGGCCTCGCCGCTGCCTGCGCCGACACGCATGGGCGGCACCCGGTACTTCGAGGTCTGGCTGGTCGACAAGAGCGGCCGCTTCCAGCTCGACACGCTGACCGAAGGGCAGCGCTAACCGTCCACCGGACGCCTGCGTCGTGCCGCCTGAGGCGGCAGTTGACACGCCCGTCGCCATGCGCTCTCCTGTGCCGAACAGGAGGCCGGCGGCATGAAGACCAACCCGTTGCAGTGGGTCGCGTGGGTCGCGACGATGGTGGCGCTGGCGATCCTGCCGACGCGTGATGCGGCGGCACAGCCTGCGACGATCGGGCCGATGACCGTGGCCGTCCCGCCGGCCTGGACGCCGATGCCCGGCACCGTGGCCGGCCTCGTCCAGTACGGCGTGCCCACGCGCTCGGCGTCGGAGCAGGCGGTCGTCAGCCTCGCAGCCGGCCCCGATGCCGGCGCCGGCCACCAGGCGCTCTGGGCCGACCTCGTGCGCATGGTCGGCGCGCCGAAGGAGCAGCGCTCCGGCCAGTCCGGCCGCTTCGTCTGGTCGGAGATGCACACGGTCAACGCGCGCAACTCGCAGCCGGAGTGGCACCGGATGTACAGCACCAAGGAGGGCAACGCCCGGGTGCTGGTGAGCATCGTCGCGGATTCCGCGCCGGCGTTTGCGACCGCGCTGGCCGCGGTGGAGCCGATGTTGGCCGGCGCTCGGTTCGGCGCGCCGACGCCCGCCGCCGCACCCGCCGCGGCGCCCGGCGGCGCCGTCCCGATCGTCGAGGCGCACGTGCACGTCGACATCCGCGCCGTCACGGCCACCTCGAACGTGCTGACCGACCACATCCTGTTCTTCGCGAACGGCATCGTCGCGCGTGAAGGCGTGATCACCGGTCCGCGCGAGTGTTATGCGCTCTACGACGTGCGCCAGCTCACCAAGCTGCCGTTCAACTACGGGCGCTGGCGCGAGGACAAGGGCACAGGCACCGTGCACATCCAGTGGCAGGAGGGACCACCCTGGACGCTGACGCGCGAAGGTGCCCGGCTCAGCCTCGGCGGCAAGCGCTTGTTGGCGCTGCGGCCGCTCGACGGCTTGCGGCTGGAAGGGCGGTACGAGTACCGGCCGGTCGGCAGCCCGCCCTCCTTGCTCGAGCTGCGGCCCGACGGCCGCTTCGAGGCCGCGAACCTGGTCGATCGGATGGGCTGTGCGATGCAGGCGCGGCCCGGCGCCTTGGCCGGCGCGGGCCAGTACGAGGTGCGCGCCTGGACCTTGATCCTGCGCTTCGCCGGCGGCCAGCTCACGCTGCTGCCGCTGCACGTGGACGCCGGCGAAGACCTGGGCCGGGTCGGCAAGTTCGCCCTCAACGGGCACGAGTTCGTCCGGTTGCGCTGACCTGCGGCGAGGCTGCGGCGCGCATCGGCAGCCTGCGTGTTTCCCCCATTGGCCTGCCCGGGACCCCCGGGGCAGGATCAGCGCGCCGATCACATCGGCGCGCCGAAGCGCCACAAGCGCGTTCCAACCAGGGGGAATTCCATGCAACGACTCTCGCGGCATGCTCTTACCGGGGCAGCCTTCCTGCTACTCGTGTCCTGCGGCGGCGGTTCGCCAGAACCCGCGATGCCCTCGGCACAGGTCGCCACCACTTCGGCCGCCAAGGCCAAAGGCATTCTTTCGACGCACTCCGAACGAGCGCCGCAAGCCAGCAAGACCTACATCGTCCAGCTGAGGGAACCTCCCGTCGCGACCTACGACGGCGGCATCAACGGGCACGCAGCCACTCGGCCGGCCCGGGGCAGCAAGATCGACACCGACAGCGCGGCCGTGACCGGCTACCGCAACCACCTGAGGGCGCGCCAGGACGCCGTCCTCAAGGGCGTGGCCGGCGCACGAACGCTGCACAACTACGCCTACGTCTTCAACGGCTTCGCGGCGCGGATGACCGACGCGCAGGCCCAGAAGCTGGCCGCGACGCCCGGCGTGCTGACCGTGTCCGAGGACGAGCTGCGCACCGCGGACACGTCGTCGACCCCGGCGTTCCTCGGGCTCAGCGGCAAGGACGGATTCTGGAGAGAGAACGACGCCAAGGGTGAGGACGTCATCATCGGCGTGATCGACTCGGGCATCTGGCCGCAGCATCCGAGCTTCTCGGACCGCAAGCATGGCGAGCTGGCCTACGACCGCATCCGCGGCTGGAAGGGCAGCTGCGTTACCGGCGAGCAGTTCGCCGCGACGGACTGCAACCGCAAACTGATCGGCGCGCGCTACTACAACGAAGGCTTCGGCGGCAACGCCGGCGTCAAGGAACTCTTCCCGTATGAGTTCAACTCGCCGCGCGACTACAACGGCCACGGCACGCACACCACGTCGACCGCCGGCGGCAACGAAGGTGTGCCCGCCACGGGCCCGGCGTCCGTGTTCGGCAAGATCAGCGGCATCGCGCCGCGTGCCCGCGTGGCGATGTACAAGGCGCTCTGGCACAACAACGCCACCGGCACGGCGTCGGGCTTCAATTCCGACCTCGTCGGCGCGATCGACGATGCGGTTGCCGACGGCGTCGACGTCATCAACTACTCGATCAGCGGCTCGAGCACGAACTTCCTCGACCCGGTCGAGCTGGCGTTCCTGCGCGCTGCCGATGCGGGTGTTTTCGTCGCGGCATCGGCCGGCAATTCCGGGCCGACCGTCGGCACCGTCGCGCACCCGAGCCCGTGGATCACGACCGTGGCCGCCGGCACGCACAACCGCGACGGCGCGGGCTCCGCGACGCTGGGCAACGGCACGGTCCTCAGCGGCTCTTCGGTCGCCACCGCCGTCGCGTCGAAGTCGCTGGTCAACGCCGCCGATGCAGCGCTGGCGGGAGCGGATGCGAACGCAGCCCGGCTCTGCTTTGCGGCCGCCGACAACGCCGGTGTCGCCGTCCTGGACCCGGCCAAGGTGGCGGGCAAGATCGTCGTCTGCGACCGCGGCGTCAACGCCCGCGTCAACAAGAGCCAGGCAGTCCTGCAGGCGGGCGGGGTGGGCATGCTGCTGCTGAACGTGACGCCCGGTTCGCTCAATGCCGATCTGCATTTCGTGCCGACCGTGCACCTGGCCGACACCGTCGCCGCCTCCGTGCATACCTATGCCGCGACGCCGGGCGCCACGGCATCGATCGCACAGGCGACGATCACCTACACGACGCCGGCGCCGTTCACGGCGTCGTTCTCGTCGCGCGGGCCGCTGGCTGCGACCGGCAGCTTGCTCAAGCCCGACATCATCGCCCCGGGCCAGGACATCCTGGCCGGCGTCGCGCCGCCGAACAACAACGGTCGGCTGTTCGATGTCTACAGCGGCACGTCAATGTCCAGCCCGCACGTGGCCGGCCTCGCCGCGCTGCTGAAGGAAGTGCATCCGAGGTGGTCGCCGATGGCGATCAAGTCGGCGCTGATGACCAGTGCCGGTGATGTGCTGGACGGCCCGAACACCCATCCGCTGGTGATCTTCCGCCAGGGTGCTGGCCATGTGCGGCCGAACAACGCGGCCGATCCGGGACTGGTGTTCGACTCGGCATTCGAGGACTGGGCGGGCTTCCTCTGCGGCACGCAGCTGGGGCCGGACTTCTGCACCGACAACGGCATCGCCGTGCTCGATCCGAGCGATCTGAACACGCCGTCGATCGCGATCGGCGCGCTCGCCGGCACCCAGACCGTGACACGCAGGGTCACGAACGTCAGCGACGGTTGGGCGACCTACACCGCCGCGGTGACCGGCATGGCAGGGGTCGACGTCAAGGTCACTCCCGCATCGCTGACGCTGGCGCGGGGTCAGACCAAGTCGTTCAAGGTGAGCTTCACCCGCACCAGCGCCGCCTTGAAGGCCTACACCGGCGGCCAACTCACGCTGACCGGCGGCACCTCGAAGTGGAAGTCCGGTCGGCATGAAGTGCGCATCCCGCTGATCGTGCAGCCGGTGGCGCTCGCGGCGCCGGCCGAGGTCAGCGCCTCGTACGGCGTCAAGTTCGGCTACACCGGACCGTTCAGCGCGACACCCCGCGGGCTCGTCGCGGCCGCGACGTCCGCAGGGTCGGTCGTGACCGACGCGGTCGCCGACATCCCGGTCACGATTCCGGCCGGCACCACCTACGCGCGCTTCTCGCTGTTCGATGCCAATGTCAGCAAGCCCAGCGACCTGGACCTGGAGGTGTACGACGCCGACGGCGAGCTGGTCGGCTCGAGCGGCAGCGGGACGTCTGCCGAAGAGGTGAACCTGGTCAATCCAGCGGCCGGAGCGTACACGGTGCGCGTCATCGGCTTCGCGACCGGCGACTCGGCGACGACGTTCACACTGTTCAACTGGTCGCTCGGTTCCACGTCCGTCGGCAACATGACTGTGACCGCGCCGGCGAGTGCGGTGACCGGCGGCACGGGCACCATCGGCCTGGCGTTCGCGGGCCTGACGGCCGGCCTCAAGTACCTGGGTTCGGTGGTCTACGGCGGCGACCCGTCGGTGCCGGCACCGACCATCGTGCGCGTCGATCCGTGAGTCGGGTAGTCAGGTGCGCGGATCCGTGGCCGCCGGCCCGGTGACGCGCCCCGCCGGGCAGTAGAACGGCTGCCCGCGCGGGCCGGCGTGGTACTCGAGGATCTGCGCGCCGGCCTGAATGCGAATCCGAAAACCCGGCACCAGCGCCTGCGGGTACTGCATGCCGGGTTGAGGACAACCGAGCGATCCGTCGGGCCAGGTCACCGCGTCGGCCGACACGAGCTTCAGCGCCGACGCGTCGTGCGGACTCCTGCGCGCCGCATCGTCGAGCGCAAGCCGAACCATCTGCTGCAATGGACCCGTCTGCATGACCGTGGGCGGTACGTCCTGGCCGGGCGTCGCGCACCCCCAACCGGGGAGCGCCGACAGCGCCGCGATCAGGCTTGCATGACATCGGTTCATCGCCACTCGTCCATTCGAGCCCGTCGCCGGCGCTTCCAGCGTCGCCACTGTACGCGCATCGACACTCCGGGAAAGCCATGAGGACCGCGATCGAATATGAGTTGCGTACCTCATTTTCAATCAATAGCATCTCAGGCATGGACACCACGCGAGCCAGCCTGCAGGACGTCGCCCGCACCGCCGGCGTCAGCCTCGCCACGGTCGACCGTGTGCTGCACGGCCGAGCCGGGGTGCACGCGCGCACCGTCGAGCGTGTCAACGAGGTCGTGCGCCGGCTCGGCTACCGGCCCGACCCGGCGGCGGCGCGGCTGGCGCGCAACCGCAGCGTGCGGCTCGTGTTCGTGCTGCCGACCGGCACCAACAGCTTCATCACGCTGCTGAACCAGCAGATCGCGGCGATCGCGCCGTGGCTGGCCGAGCAGCGCACGAAGGCGCAGGTGCAGACCGTCGACGTGTTCGCGCCCGATGCGCTCGCGCGCCACCTGGCCGGGCTGCAAGGGCACTGCGATGCGGTCGTCGTGATGGCGCTCGACCATCCGCTGGTGCGCGCCGCGATCGACGACCTTGTCGCCCACGGCACCGTCGTGATCACGCTGGTGTCCGACGTGCCGGGCTCGCGGCGCACCCACTTCGTCGGCATCGACAACGTCGCCGCGGGGCGCACCGCAGCGACGCTGCTCGGCCGCTTCGTGCGCCCCGCGCCCGGCGCCGAGGAGGCGCGCATCGGCATCGTGCTCGGCAGCCGCGCGCTGCGTGACCATGCCGAGCGCCTCTTCGGCTTCGAGCAGGTGATGGCGGCCGAGCATCCGCACTTGCGCCTGGTCGCGCCGATCGAGGGCCACGACCTGTCCGAGCGCACCGAACCACTCGTCGCGAAGCTGCTCAAGCGCGAGCCGACACTCGCCGGTCTGTACAGCATCGGCGCCGGCAACCGCGGCATCCAGGCCGCACTCGCGGCGAGCGGACGCGCCCAGCACATCGCCTGGGTCTGCCACGAGCTGACGCCGCACGCGCGCCGCGCGCTGCTCGACGGCGTCGCCGACGCGGTGATCAACCAGGACGCCGGCCATGAGGTGCGCTCCGCAAGCCGCCTCGCATTGGCCCGGCTGTCGGGCGACCGCGTGATGCCCGACCAGGAGCGCATCCGCATCGACATCTTCGTGAAGGACAACCTGCCGTGAGGCCATTGGAGTGATCACGCTCGGGATCGACATCGGAACCTCGGCGGTGAAGGCTGCGCTGGTCGACGCGGACGACGTTGTGCTCGCGAGCAGCAGCCGGCCGCTGACGGTGAGCCGCCCGCAGCCCGGTTTCAGCGAGCAGAACCCCGAAGACTGGTGGCAGGCCACCTGCGCCTGCCTCGACGAGCTGCGCGAGCGGCACGCCGACGCGCTCGCCGACACCGCGGCGATCGGGCTGTCGGGCCAGATGCACGGCGCGACCCTGCTCGACGCCAGCGGCGCGGTGCTGCGCCCGTGCATCCTCTGGAACGACGGCCGCAGCGAGGCCGAGTGCGCCGAGCTCGAGCGCGACTGGCCCGCGCTGCGCGAGGTCACCGGCAACATCGCGATGCCGGGCTTCACGGCGCCCAAGCTGCGCTGGGTGCGCAAGCACGAGCCCGAGGTCTTCGCACGGGTTGCGAAGGTGCTCCTGCCCAAGGCCTGGCTGCGCTGGCGGCTGTGCGGCGAGTACATCGAGGATCTCTCGGATGCCTCCGGCACGCTGTGGCTCGACGTCGGCGCGCGCCGCTGGTCCGACGCCGCGCTCGCCGCCTGCGGGCTCACGAGCGATCAGATGCCGCGCCTCGTCGAGGGCAACGCGCCCGCCGGCGAACTCGCGCCATCGCTGGTCGCGCGCTGGGGCTTCCGGCGCACGCCGCTGATCGCCGGCGGCGCGGGCGACAACGCCGCCGGCGCAGTCGCGGTCGGCGCAGTGAAGCCGGGCGACGCGTTCGTCTCGCTCGGCACCTCGGGGGTGCTGTGGGCGACGACCGCACGCTTCAGCCCCAACCCGGCGCGCGCGGTACATGCCTTCTGCCACGCGGTACCAAACACCTGGCACCAGATGGGCGTGCTGCTGTCGGCCGCGGCCAGCCTCGCGTGGTGGGCGTCGGTCACCGGCCGCAGCGAGGCCGAGCTGCTCGCCGAGATCGACCCGCAGGCCGCGACGCCCTCCTCCGCATGGTTCGCGCCCTACCTGTCGGGCGAGCGCACGCCGCACAACGACGCGCGTGTGCGCGGCGGCTTCGTCGGCATCGCGTCCGACACATCGCGCGCCGCGCTGACGCAGGCGGTGCTCGAAGGCGTGGCCTACGCGCTGTGCGATGCGCAGCAGGCGCTGGCCGACTCCGGCACCGTGCTGCACGACGCGGCGTTGATCGGCGGCGGCGCGCGTTCACCGCTGTGGGCGCAGATCCTCGCCGACGTGCTCGCGATCCCGCTGCATCAGGTGGCCGAGAGCGACATCGGCTGCGCGCTCGGCGCCGCGCGGCTCGCGCGCATGGCGGCCGGCGCCGATCTCTCGATCGCGCGCCCGGCAACGCGCCTGCGCAGTTTCGAGCCGCGCCCCGCCCAGGTGGCGCTGCATGCCGAGCGGCATCGCCGCTGGCAAGGCCTCTATCCGTTCGCGCGCTACTTCTCGCGCTAAGAAGCTGTCAGAGAACCCACCATGAGCAAGAACCCCCGCAAGACCAAGACGACCGCGACGAGCCCGCGCTACTTCAGCCTCGCCGAGCCGCTGCGCTTCGAAGGCGAGCGCTTCGCGCCGACGGCGAAACGTCCGTTCGGCTACCGCTGGTACGACCCGAAGCGCAAGGTGCTCGGCAAGCGCATGGAAGACCACCTGCGCTTCGCCGTCTGCTACTGGCACAGCTTCGTCTGGCCCGGCAGCGACCCGTTCGGCGGCGACACCTTCCAGCGCCCCTGGCACGCCGCTGGCGGCGATGCGATGCAGCAGGCGCACCACAAGGCCGAGGTGGCGTTCGAGCTGTTCCGGCTGCTGCGCGCGCCCTTCTTCACCTTCCACGACCGCGACATCGCCCCCGAGGGCGCGACGCTGCGCGACTCGAACCTGAACGTGCGCCGCATCGGCGAGGTGTTCGAGAAGAAGATGGCCGAGACCGGCGTGAAGCTGCTGTGGGGCACCGCGAACCTGTTCTCGAACCGGCGCTACATGGCCGGCGCGGCGTCCAACCCCGACCCCGAGGTGTTCGCCTACGCGGGGGCGCAAGTCAAGAACGTGCTCGAGCTGACGCACGAACTCAAAGGCGAGAACTACGTGCTGTGGGGCGGCCGCGAAGGCTACGAGACGCTGCTCAACACCGACCTGAAGCGTGAGTTCGCACAGCTCGGCCGGCTTGGGCTCGATCAGGATCGTGCCCTTGAAGCCGATCTTGTGCTTGTGCTCGACGACCAGGTTCATGAAGCGGCCGAG
>Ga0075366_10000333_pt1 | contig 21671 bp, 21 predicted proteins | sample EndMethybrTD3031_FD_72351 | JGI IMG/M metagenome (GOLD analysis project Ga0075366, IMG submission 72351) | Populus endosphere microbial communities from Tennessee, USA - Endosphere MetaG P. TD hybrid TD303-1 | ecosystem: Host-associated > Plants > Roots > Endosphere | place: USA: Tennessee...
GTATTACGCAAAGCCGATCAGTAATGCTACACGCAACTATTAAAAAATACACCAAACGTTATGCCACAATGATATTTTAATAAATAAACCGGAATATTTAATTATTTCTTAACGTACAAGGCCTCCTGATCCACTTCACAGAACGGGCCAATAAAGAAGATTCAATACATTTAAAGAAGATTCAATACATTGCCAGTCGGAGCGGTTTACCGCGATAGCGAATGTTCGTAAGGGATCCGTGTAGCGATAGACCGCCCCAGGGTTATTTCATCAACATATTCCAGTTCGCCGCCAAAGGCAATACCCCGGGCAATAGTTGATATAGCAACCGCCGAATCTTTCAGGCGTTTGTGCAGATAAAATATGGTTGTATCGCCTTCCATAGTGGCGCTCAATGCAAAAATGACTTCTTTTATTTCCCCTGTTTTCACCCGTTCAACTAACGAATCAATGGCCAGGTCGGCTGGGCCAATGCCATCCATTGGCGAGATCAGTCCGCCCAGCACATGGTATACGCCGTTGTACTGGTTAGTGTTCTCAATGGCCATTACGTCACGGGTATCTTCCACAACGCAAACCAGGGTACTATCGCGCTTGTGCGACACGCATATTTCACAAACTTTGCTGTCGGATATATTATGACAAACGTCGCAATGCTGTATCTCGTTGCGCAATTTGGTCATAGCGGCGCTAAAGCGTTCCACGTCAGGTTTATCCTGGTTTAACAGATGCAATACCAAACGTAAAGCGGTTTTTTGGCCCACCCCCGGCAGTTTGGCAAACTCGGCCACGGCATTCTCCAGCAACTTTGATGAAAAGTTCATTTGTTGCGAAGATAGGGAGAAAGTCGGAAAGTCCGAAAGACGGGAAGTTGGAAGCAGGGAAATCGCCTTTAAGAATTTATATTTGATTTTAAATGTGCCGTTAGGCACATTTGGTGGGTAGAAACACGTTAATCACATTCACCAAGCGTTCCGATAGGAACGCCTCGTGTTCGTCTTTTTGATTTGCTACCCACCAAAAGTCCCGATGGGACTTGGAAATTAAGTTTATTGACGTTAGATTTCTAAAAGCGATTTTCCTGAAGTTGGAAGAAATAGTAGGGAAGATAGAAAAGTTTGATGCTTTAAATTATTTCGCAATAAACTTTTTAAATTGCCACCTTACAAACTATCTAACCAAACTACACATGAGCCCAGGGGTACTACTCTCATTTATTATCGGTTATTTTCTGGTATTGATATTAATATCTTATTTAACATCGCGTAAAGCGTCAGACAATGATACTTTTTTTGTAGCCAATCGCAATTCAAAATGGTATTTGGTAGCCTTTGGAATGATAGGAACGGCACTAAGCGGCGTAACTTTCATTTCAGTTCCCGGCAAGGTAGGGGCACCCAGTGGCGATCAGTTTGCCTACTTCCAGTTTATTTTAGGTAATGCGGCAGGGTTTATTATTATCGCTACGGTATTGCTGCCCTTATATTATCGGTTAAAACTAACATCTATCTATAGTTATATTGAAGGTGCTTTAGGCACCTGGAGCTATAAAACGGCGGCAGCTATATTTTTACTGAGCCGTACCATTGGTTCATCATTCCGCTTGTACCTGGTGGTGATTGTACTGCAGAAATTTATTTTTGATAGCTATGGTGTGCCATTTTGGGTTACCGTGTTGATATGCTTGGTGCTGATATGGTCGTACACGTTTAAGGGCGGCTTAAAAACCATTATTATAACCGATAGTTTGCAAACATTTTTCCTGGTCACTTCGGTATTCCTGTCTATCTACTTTATTTGCCGCAGTATGGATATGACCATTTTTCAGGCGGCGGAGAGTATTAAAAATAGCAGCTATTCCAAAATATTTTTCCTGAATGACTTTTTGGGCAGCAAATTGCACTTAACCAAACAGTTTTTAGGCGGCTTGTTTATTACCATAGGCATGACCGGGCTTGACCAGGACCTGATGCAGAAAAACCTGAGTTTGAAGAATATTAAGGAAGCACAGAAGAACATGTTCAGCTTTATTGGTGTGTTTGTAATCATCAATATCTTTTTCCTGAGCGTGGGCGCATTGTTATACATGTATGCCGCAAAAAATGGTATTACGGTTGCGAAAACTGATTACCTGTACCCAACCATCGCACTTAAATACCTGGGTGTTTTCCCCGCAATAGTATTTATGCTGGGCTTAACGGCTGCCACTTTTGCCACTACCGATTCAGCATTGACCGCTTTAACAACTTCTTTTTGTGTAGACTTTTTAGGGTTCAGGAAAAAGGCCGACATTAACAGTAAAGCAGCTATTACTACTCGGCACGGCGTACATATAGGCTTTTCACTCTTAATGTTGCTTACCATTGTGTTGTTTAATGCCGTAAATAACGATGCGGTAGTTGGCGCTATATTTAAAGTAGCTTCTTACACTTATGGCCCATTATTAGGGTTATACGCGTTTGGTTTGTTTGTGGGTAAACGACAGGTTTATGATAAATTAACACCATTTATCTGTTTGATATCACCTGCGGTGTGCTACTTTTTAAGTACCGAATCAAAAACGATATTGGGCGGTTATGTGTTTGATAACGAACTGATCATTGTAAACGGGTTGATTACTTTTATCGGATTATGGATTTTTTCGTCAAAAAAATCCGCGAAGAAGTTAGCCACAGCATCATAGCATAAATTAAAAAACTTTCGTTTAACTTTGACCCCCTTCCGAATTTCGGCGTTTCGATTTCGGACTAACTAAAAAACAATGACTGGAGAAGAAAAAATAAGACGCGCGTTTGAAAATAAAGATTGGCAGGAAATAAAAACGTCAGACTCGTGGCAGATATTTAAGATCATGGCCGAGTTTGTGGACGGATTTGAGAAACTGGCTAAAATAGGGCCCTGTGTGTCCATATTTGGGTCGGCACGTACCCATCACGATAACCCCTTTTATAAACTGGCCGAAGACTGCGCACGTTTATTAACCGAGCGTGGCTATGGTGTAATATCAGGCGGTGGCCCGGGTATTATGGAAGCGGCTAATAAAGGCGCTTATGAAGCCGGCGGTAAGTCGGTAGGTTTAAATATCGAACTGCCGTTTGAGCAATTCCACAATAAATACATCGATAGGGATAAACTGCTGGAGTTCGACTACTTTTTTGTGCGCAAGGTAATGTTTATGAAGTACTCGCAAGGGTTTATCGTATTGCCGGGCGGCTTTGGTACGCTTGACGAATCGTTTGAGGCGATAACGCTGATACAAACCGGTAAAATTGCCCGTTTCCCTATTGTATTTGTAGGTGTTGAATACTGGAAAGGCCTGTTTGAATGGGTTGAAGAAAAAATGCTGAAAGCCGAACACAATATCAGTCCGGATGATCTGAACCTGTTCCGGGTGGTTGATACACCCGAAGAGGCGGTTGAGCATATCTTCCGTTTCTACGAGAAGTATGTGCTGAAACCAAACTTTTAAAAATCAAAGCCCTCAATTTTCGAGGGCTTTTGCTTTACTCTACATGTGCGTAATCGTGCAGTTTCGACAGATCTAAAACTATAGTCCCATCATCATCCCTGTCAAACGTGGGTTTAAATTTAGCATTCCAAATTATATCGCTAAAATAATAGGCCGCGCGCGAGTGTACAGTCTGCGAAAACGTATCATCAAACGCTTTTAACAAAATACTGAAACTGGCTTCAGTTCTTTTCAGTTCTTCAGCGGTCATATCACGCAGGGGGCTATTATCATCCAGCGGATGTACAACAGTCCAGCTAATAGTAAGTATACTTACCTGTTTACGCTCCAATTCAAGGGGGAAAAATCGGCGGACAGGCTTCCCGTCAACATCTTCATTGTACGAGAATATCACTTCTATACTCAGCCCGATCAAAATATTCTTCCGCAGGTTAGCCAGGCGAAACATCAGGCCTTTGCTATCTTCCCGGTAAGGGGCTACCAATATGTTTTTGCTGTAATTGATCTTAGCCGACGGCCTTGAAAAACGCCCGTATAGCAAACCGGTAGCTAAAGCAAAGGCCAGCAAACCCAGCATAGATTCAAGTGCGGCCACGCTATTAGCCGCCATCCCTTTGGGGCTGATATGGCCATAACCCACCGTAGACATAGTTTGCGCAGAAAAGAAGAAGGCATTAAAAAAATGATCGAGCCCGGTACTGCCATCGGCGCCATAAAGGTTATCGGGACCTAAGGCCATATAAATAAACGCGAAAATAACATTCACCACCAGGTAGCCGGATAGTACCAGTAGCCAGAATTTACCCCAACCCATACGGATAAGGTTATGGTAATTATCGGCAGTGTTAAATATGCTTACCCCTTTACGGCGCACATTTACAGATCCATCGCGGTTAAGCAGGGGCTGGCTTTTCATAACCGGCTGCGAGCCGAAACCCAGGTCGTCTTCAGGATTGAATTTTTTGCGATTTAAAATAGCCATGCCGTAAATTTATACAATCTGCTTGCTTTTGGTAAAAACAATTTACATATTTGCTGCACAATAAAAAATGATAACATTAAACAACAATTGGTGGTGGCTAAACGAGAGATCGTAAGGCAATCCCGTGTTTGTTTATATATGATATAAAAGGGTTGCCATTTGGTAACCCTTTTTTTATTAGTCTGAACCTGGATTAAGCAGATTTAGAAGATGACAAGATTATCTTAATCAACCTTAGTTCCTAATTAGGGGCAGGCAATTACAAACTACGATTTAAAGATTATCCTGTAAATCTTTTAATCGTGAAAATCAAGGTTCAGACGATTATGAAAAGCATTTTAAACCACTTATTCGAGCATAAAACATTCAGTCACGAGCAATCGAAGGAGATACTGACCAATATTGCGTTAGGTAAATACAACCACTCGCAAATGGCGGCATTTATGACGGCTTATTGTATGCGCAGCATTACCGTAGATGAACTGGAAGGCTTTCGCGACGCCATGCTTGACCTATGCCTGCCCGTTAAACTGGATGCCGATGAGTTGATAGACCTGTGCGGTACCGGCGGCGATGGCAAGGATACATTTAACATATCAACCCTGGCATCGTTTGTAGTGGCGGGGGCAGGTTATAAAGTAGCCAAGCATGGTAACTATGGGGTATCATCAGGTTGTGGGTCATCAAATGTGATGGAGTTTTTAGGATACCAGTTTACTAATGATACTGATGTACTAAGCCGTAATATTGACGAGGCGAATATCTGTTTTCTGCACGCGCCGCTGTTTCATCCGGCTATGAAAACCGTAGCGCCAATACGCCGCGAACTGGGCGTGAAAACCTTTTTTAATATGCTTGGCCCGCTGGTAAACCCGGCAAGGCCCAACAACCAAATGGCGGGGGTTTATAATTTAGAACTGGCAAGGTTGTATGCCTACCTGTATCAGAAATCGGATGTAAAATACACTATTCTTAATGCATTGGATGGTTACGATGAGGTTTCACTTACCTGCGACTTTAAAACATTTAGCACCGATGGTGAAAAGATAAATACCATTGAAGCTTTGGGGTTTGAAAAACTGAACCCGGCAGAGATAGTGGGGGGGCATAGTGTAAGCGACTCGGCCAAAATATTTAGTGATGTATTACATGGCGAAGGCACTGTTGCACAGCATAACGTGGTAGTATGTAACGCGGCAATTGCTATCCGCACTATTAAACCCGATAGGACATTTGCCAATTGTTTTTATGAAGCAGAAGAAGCGTTATTAAGCAAAAAAGCATTGCAAAGTTTTGAAAAATTGATCAATAAAAACTAATGAAAATAAAAGTTTGTGGCTTACGCGAGGCGGGAAATATTGAAGCGGTAGCAGCTTTAAAACCTGATTACATGGGCTTTATATGGTATGCGCAATCGCCACGCTATGTGTACCGTTTGCCGGAAGCTACACTACGTAGTTTACCTGCCAATATTGTTAAAACTGCCGTGTTTGTGAACGAACATATAGACATTGTGAGGGCGTTGATACACCAGTTTGATTTTAACGCGGTACAACTACATGGACAGGAAAGCCCGGAATATTGTGCCGAACTAAAACAGGAAGTACAAGTGCTGAAAGCCTTTGGCCTGGACGAGCACTTTGACTTTGGACAGTTAAATGCCTATGTTGGTAAGGTTGATCATTTTTTGTTTGATACTAAAACCGAAAAGCACGGTGGATCCGGCAAAATATTTAATTGGGATGTGCTGAACGAATACACTTTGGATATTCCGTTCTTTTTGAGCGGCGGATTAAGCCTGGATAACCTGGCCGAAATAAAAAACATTAAACATCCCGCCCTGTATGGGGTTGATTTGAATAGCCGGTTTGAAACCGCGCCGGGAATGAAAGATTTGAATAAATTAAAGCAGGCGTTCGCGCTTTTGGGTAAAGGTTAAAGTAAGTTAAAAAGTAATTTGTCATTGCGAGGAGCAGTGCGTAGGGTATTGAAAGGGGCGACGCGGCAATCTCGTAGCTATTCAATCGAAAACCACTACGGGATTGCCCTCCGTCGGCTGACGGATCGCAATGACATCATAGAAGATAAAAAACATGAAATACGGAGTTAACGAACAAGGTTATTACGGCGATTTCGGTGGAGCTTATATCCCTGAAATGTTGTTTCCAAATGTAGAAGAGTTAAGGCAGCAGTACCTTTCCATTATTAACGATGAAAGCTTTAAAGCCGAGTTTAACCAGTTGCTGAAAGATTATGTAGGCCGCCCTTCGCCGCTATATCATGCCAAAAGATATTCTGAGAAGTATGGGGCTAATATTTTCCTCAAACGCGAAGATCTGAACCATACCGGTTCGCACAAGATAAATAATGCCATTGGGCAGATATTATTAGCCGAACGCCTGGGCAAAAAACGCATTATTGCCGAAACGGGTGCTGGTCAGCACGGGGTAGCTACGGCTACCGTTTGCGCATTGAAAGGCATTGAATGTGTGGTTTACATGGGCGAGATAGATATACAGCGCCAGGCGCCCAATGTGGCCCGTATGAAGATGCTGGGTGCTACGGTTATTCCGGCAACATCTGGCAGTAAAACGCTGAAAGATGCCACCAACGAAGCCATGCGCGACTGGATAAACAACCCGGTGGATACGCACTATATTATTGGTTCGGTTGTAGGCCCTTATCCATATCCCGAAATGGTGGCGCAGTTTCAATCTATTATATCCTTTGAAACCAAAAAACAGTTGCTTGAGCAAACCGGCAAACAATTACCAGACTATGTGCTGGCCTGTGTCGGTGGCGGCAGCAATGCTATGGGTATGTTCTACCATTTTTTGGATGATGAAAGCGTAAAGCTGATTGCCGTTGAAGCAGCTGGCAAAGGGGTTGATACCGGTCACTCGGCAGCTACTACATTTTTGGGCAAAGAGGGCGTATTGCACGGCAGCCGCACCATATTAATGCAAACCGAAGACGGGCAGGTGGTAGAACCTTATTCTATCAGCGCCGGACTGGATTACCCGGGCATTGGTCCGCAGCATGCGCATTTGTACAAAATAAAGCGTGCGCAATATGTAAGCATTACTGATGAAGAATCACTGGAAGCCGGTCTGCTGCTTTCGCAAACCGAGGGCATTATCCCGGCTATTGAAAGCGCGCATGCTTTTGCTTACCTGGAAAAAATGAAATTCAAAAAAGATGATAACGTGGTGATCTGCCTTTCGGGAAGAGGGGATAAGGATTTGGATACTTATATTAAATATTTTAACTATTAAAGGTCTGAACCTGGATTAAGCGGATTTATCAGATTTCAGGATTATCCTGTCATCCGAAAATCCTAAAAATCAAGGTTCAGACAAACGACTTAGCATGAACCGTTTAAACAAACTATTTTCTGAAAAGAAAAACGATATCCTTTCCATCTATTTTACCGCTGGTTATCCCGAACTGGGCAGCACCGTAGCTATTGCTGAAGCTTTGGAAAAAGCCGGTGCCGATTTTCTGGAAGTGGGGTTCCCTTATTCGGATCCCGTGGCTGATGGCCCGACCATACAACAAAGTTCGGAGAAGGCGCTGGAAAATGGCATGACCTTAAATGTTTTATTTGAAGAATTGAAAGAATTGCGCAGCAAAGTAACCATCCCCATTTTAATGATGGGTTACGCCAACCCAATGATCCAGTACGGTGTAGAGCGCTTTTGTAAAACCGCTGCCGAGGTTGGTGTGGATGGCATTATTGTACCCGATCTGCCAATGTACGAGTACGAAAACATGTACAAAGATACTTTTGCCAAATACGGCCTAAGCAATATATTCCTGGTAACGCCGCAAACATCCGAAGAACGCATCCGTAAGATAGATGAACTAAGCAACAGCTTTATTTACCTGCTATCTTCTTCATCCATTACCGGCGGCAGCTTGAACGTATCCGATAAAATTGAAGATTACTACAAACGCATTAAAGCCATGAACTTGAAGAACCCGCTAATTATTGGCTTTGGTATCTCGGGCAATGCCGCTTATAAAAAAGCTACTGAATATGCCGCCGGTGCTATAGTAGGCAGCGCGTTTGTAAAATATTTAGGCTCAAGACCGGATTATTTGCAAGGGATAGGGGAGTTTGTGAAGACGATAAGGTAACTAATTAAAGGGAAATAATCTGTTATACCCTTTAATTATAACCTTTGGGTTTTTATTCACCACTAACGCCTTGAATTCTTTGAATGATGATGAAAAAAATCTTGGTGTGAACTGAGCGTAATATTCCTCTTTTTCGATGATGTATTTTATTTTTCCTAAGTTACCAAAACCGGTTGGTGATATATAAAATATATCTTTTAAGTTTACTTCAACCGTTCCCTCTTTGTATATCACATACATATAATCGTCATCAAATTCAACCAAATCGGGTAAATAAAACACTCGATACCCACCCAAAATTGCGAAAAATAATAAACCGATAAACGCAAAGCTATTTACACATATGCCATAAAAAAGGAGCCCTATAATTACTATAATCAAAAGTACCTTTTGAATGATTTGCCGACTTGATAATCTTCTACGTTCCATTAATTAAATATACGTTCAAAATGACGTGTGACAAATTGGTATGTTAATTAAAGGTTTTCCTACCCGCCAGCTTCAATATCAAATATCCAATTACGGCAGCTAATACCGAAGCCAGCAAAATAACCAACTTACCCTCACTATGCAAAACAACATCCTTAAAGGATAACAGGGTAATAAATATAGACATGGTAAAGCCAATGCCACCCAATTGTGCTGCACCCCAAAGCTGGCGCCAGTTAGTGTTTTTTGGCAGGGCCGATAGTTTTGTTTTTACCGCTATCCACGAGCATAACACTATCCCGATAGGTTTGCCGAAAAGTAACCCGGCTATGATTCCCAAGCCCAAAGGCGATGTTAAACCTTTAACTATCACAGCCCATTCAAAATGAATATTGGTATTGGCCAAGGCAAATATGGGGATGATGATAAAGTTCACCGGTGTTTCCAGCCAATGTTCCAGTTTCAGCAGGGGGGATTTTTTATCCTCAGGATCGGTAGGTATGGTAAAAGCCGTCAGCACTCCAGCGACAGTAGCATGGATACCTGAACTATGTATAAAGTACCAAAGAAATATCCCCGGGATCAAATAAAAGGCCAGGTGTTTAAAGCCAAAAAAGTTAAAAGCTATTTGTACGCCGAATGTAATAGCAGCCAACAACAGGTAATGGCCGCTTAACCCCGCCGAGTAAAATATAGCGATCACAATGATTGCCCCTAAGTCATCTACAATAGCCAGGGCTTTTAAAAATACTTTTAATGATAATGGCACGCTTTTGCCAAGTACACTCAAAATAGCTATAGCAAAAGCAATATCGGTAGCCATGGGGATACCCCAGCCATTTGCACTGCTGGTACTATGGTTAAATAACATGTAAATCAAAGCAGGCACAGCCATCCCGCCGATAGCGGCAAATACAGGTAGTGTAGCGTTTTTAGTATTGGATAATTCGCCGTTTAAAACTTCGCGCTTAATTTCTAAACCCACAAATAAAAAGAAGATAGCCATCAGTCCATCGTTTATCCAACTGATTACCGGGTATTCTAAATGTGCAAAGCTGAAATTGTGCCCCAGGTGGGTGTTTAAAAGCTGGTTATAAGAAGCTGAAAGCGGACTGTTGGCGACAGCCAAAGAAATGATGACGCAGCCAATCAGGATAATCCCTCCAATGGCATCAGAACGCAATAATTCCTTAATAAAACTGGTTTTGTGTTGCATGGGGGATGATAATCCCTAAAGATAATATTTCTTTACATCATGCCGAACAGGTGACCGGCATTAATGTAGTTGATATTATATCTTCAAATCACCAGGTTCCCTTCGTGTTGCTGAGCATTAGATCTCGCTTTTCACCTCAGGATCTTCTTTACCAGGTTCTTCATCGCCCGGCCGTTCTACGGTAATGGTGCATTCAGTCAGTAATGCGGCAGCTGCGCCCACGGCAGCCAGTACCGGCGTTAGTAAAATACCTACTAAACCATAGGTGAGCGGAAAACTCATAAATTCTTTACCGGAACTATCGCTGATGGTAATTTTGGTGGCATTGCCTTCGGCAATTATCTCTTTTATCTTTTTCAGCAACGACTCGCCACTGATGGTAAATGACTCTTTAACTGGCATGACATTAATGGTTTATATTTCCATTTTGATGCATCGTACGGATAAAAGTTACAGTAGTATTTAAAGATACTGCTCCAAGTCCCCCTTACCTTCACGTATCACTTCGAAATCGCCATTGGTGCAATCAACCACGGTTGACGCGATGTTGCCACCGTAGCCCCCATCAATTACGATATCCACCTGGTCCTGGTATTTCTCGTAGATCAGTTCGGGATCGGTTGAGTATTCGATGATCTCGTCCTCGTCTTTTATAGAAGTAGATAGGATAGGGTTACCCAATTCCTTCACAATGCAGCGGGCAATATTATTATCAGGCACACGGATACCCACCGTTTTTTTATTGGAGCTTAGCAGTTTGGGTACATTGCCGCTGGCATTAAATATAAAAGTGAATGGCCCGGGCAAGGCTTTTTTTAGTACCCTATAAGTTGCATTATCAATAGGCTTAATATAATCGGATATATGGCTCAGATCGTAACAGATGAAGGAGAAGTTAGCCTTATCCGGTTTAATGCGCCTAAGCTTAGCAATAGCCTCAATAGCCCGGTGATTGGTAATATCGCAGCCCAAACCATAAACCGTATCGGTAGGGTAAATAATAATACCGCCTTTGCGCAGCACATCAACCACCTGTTGGATGGTTTTCTCGTTAGGGTTTTCCGGGTAGATCTTGATTAACATAACTATTTAGCAAATAAACCAATAAAAGGTTTAAAAAAAGAAAAGCCACCTAAAAGGTGGCTTTTGTAATATCCATTATGTCATTGCGAGGCACGAAGCAATCGCACACCTGCAGGGCAACCCTGTATAGTTCGCGATTGCTTCGTGCCTCGCAATGACAAGGTGCTTATTTATGCTTGCTTAGCAAACTGCACGTTGATGATCAGTTTAATATCTTCACCAACTACAATTGAACCGGCTTCGGTAACGCCATCCCAGGTTAAGCCAAAATCTTTACGATTAATTTTGCCGGTAATTTCAAAGCCTGCTTTGGTATTGCCATAAAAATCGCCGGCGGTGCCACCGTGCTCAACATTAAGTGTTACTGACTTAGTAATGCCTTTAATGGTCAGGTCGCCAACTAATTTATAGTCATCGCCATCTTTAGTGAACGATGTTGATTTAAAGCTGATCTTCGGATATTTTTCCGCATCGAAAAACTCGGGGCCTTTCAGGTGGCCGTCGCGTTGTTCCTGGTTGGTATCAATACTGTCTACTTCTAAACTGAAGTTGATGTTTGCATCGGTGAAATCATCATTGTCTGTTTCAAGGCTACCTTCAAAAGTTTTGAATGAACCTGTTACCGTAGAAATTACCAGGTGTTTTACCTTGAATTGTACCTCTGAGTGCATTGGGTCTAAAACCCATTTGGTTAATGTTGCCATAGTATTTAATGATTGTATTTTTTAAAGTATGATCAAATGTAAGCACAATAGATGTTTAAACATCTATTTATTAATTAAGTTTACATATCACAGACATTACAAGTTACAACACCTATATATTGAAAATGTTAGGGGCGTTTAAACAAATTAATTAGTTGTGGAAGATGGGCATAAATTGATAAAGCAGTGATTCTTTTTATATTAGCTAAACTAAATCGCATCAAATCATGAAACTAAAACTTATCTGCTGCTTAATGTTTGCTTTGTTTATTAAACAAGGCTTTGCTCAAAAATCACCGTTTGATACTACCACCTATGGTAAAAATGGTGCAGTTGGTAAGTACGCAGATATTCGCGGTTTCAAAATGTATTACGAGGTATATGGAAAAGGCGAGCCGTTGCTGATCATTCACGGGAACGGTGGCTCTATCAATAACTTTATGTACCAGATACCTTATTTTGGTAAAAAGTACCAGGTAATTATTGCTGATAGCCGGGCGCAGGGAAAATCCGTTGATCACAAGGATTCATTAAGCTACGAAATGATGGCCGACGACCTGAACGCCCTGCTTGAAAAACTGAATGTAAAACAATGCAATGTAATAGGGTGGAGCGATGGCGGTATCGAAGGCTTACTGCTGGCCATTCATCATTCGGATAAAGTAAAGAAGCTGGCCGTTACTGGCGCCAACCTTTGGCCTGATACCAGCGCGGTTGATCCATTTGTGTATGACTATGCCATGAAAATGAATAAGGTAGGGCAGGACTCGATAAAGAAAGTGAAGAACCCTACACCCGAAATAAAGAACCAGTTAAAGTTACTTCATTTACTCTCGTACGAACCACATATAAAATTACAAGACATTCACAAAATTACCTGTCCGACACTGGTAATAGGCGGCGACCATGATGTGATACGCACGAAGCATACCATGCTTATTGCTGATAACATCCCTAACTCTTATTTGTGGATACTGCCCAATTCGGGCCATTCTACGCCAATTTTTTATAAGGATACGTTTAACCAGGTAGTCGGCGATTTCTTCGCTCAGCCATTCAGGACACTAAAAGAATTTGGTAGGTTTAATTAACAGCCCAATTGCTTGTATTTAACTATCTGATCAATTTTATTGACCTGATATAATAACAGAGGTGACCTGTCTGCCCTATATCGGGTACGGTGCCAGCAATCCAAAAATCTTAATTTTTGCCAACTCATCGATACAAAGTGCCGGTCTATCGACACTTTACGGCGCAGGCACGCGCTTTGAACCGGTTTAATAAAAAGTTAAATTATTTATTAAACTATCTATTATGAAAAAGTTATTATTTGCGGCAGTCCTAAGCCTATTTATGTTTGCCTGTAAAAAGGATAATAGTTCAACAGCTGGCAGTTCAGCACACGTAACCGTAAAAATGACCGATGCGCCTGGTGCATACGATGCGGTAATACTGAGTATTAAAAGTGTGGTGATCGTTACCGATGCAGGCGAGCAAACCTTAAATGTTGGCGGTGGCGCTTTCGATATTTTAAAATTCCGCCAGGGACGCGATACGGTATTAGCCGATAAGGATATCCCCGCAGGTAGCATACAACAGGTACGTTTGGTACTTAACGACTCGGGTAACAAGGTTGTTGTAGGCGGTGTTTCTTACGACTTAACCACACCGAGCGGACAAACTTCGGGTGTTAAGCTTAATGTACACGATAACCTGACTGCTGGTATTGCCTATACCATGAATTTAGATTTTGACGCTGCGCAGTCTATTGTACTTACCGGTAATGGCAAATATATTTTGAAGCCGGTAATACGTGCTTATGCACAGGCAGCATCAGGCGCTTTAACAGGAGTAGTATCGCCTGCGGCTTCATCGCCAAAAGTATACGCCATTATGGGCACCGATACCGTTGGTACCGTTACAGATGCTACCGGCAAGTTCTATTTCCCTGGATTAGCCGCAGGTACTTACAATGTTAAGTTTGTTCCGGTTAGTCCTTATGCAACCAAAACAGTTACCAGTGTTGCAGTTACTACCGGCGTTGTAAAAGATATGGGTACAGTTACCATTACCCAGTAATACAAGTAAACGTTGTGTTAAACCCAAAGAGGTTGTCTTTCTGAGACAACCTCTTTTTATGTAGTCAGCTAATCCTTTTGCTGGTCTAAGTTTAGCGCAGCCTAATTCGACTTAAAATTACTTAAACTTCCAGCTTAACGCAAGCAGGATGCTTGCCACATTTTTAGGTCGAAGTTATAAACTTCGACCAGCAGGGGAAACAAAAAAGGGAGCAATTGCTCCCTTTTTTGTTTTATGTAAAAGTCAAAATAATGACCTAATGACCCAATGATCAACTAAGCCAATACTTCTTTAACACGCTCGGCAGCTTCTTTTAACAATATAGCCGAGAATACTTTCAGGCCCGAGTTGTCGATCAATTCTTTAGCTTCCTTAGCATTGGTGCCTTGCAGGCGCACAATAATAGGTACCGGGATATTGCCAATTTCGTGGTAAGCATCAATAACACCTTGTGCAACACGGTCGCAACGTACTATACCACCAAAAATATTGATCAGGATAGCCTTAACGTTAGGGTCGGACAGGATGATATTGAAACCCGCTTTAACAGTTTGCGCGTTAGCGGTACCGCCAACGTCAAGGAAGTTTGCAGGTTCGCCACCGGCCAGTTTAATAATGTCCATGGTAGCCATAGCTAAACCGGCGCCATTCACCATACAGCCTACGTTACCATCAAGCTTTACGTAGTTCAGGTTGCTTTTTCCAGCTTCAACTTCGGTAGGGTCTTCCTCTAACTCATCACGCATGGCGGCGTAATCCGGGTGACGGTATAAGGCGTTGTCGTCGATATTTACCTTAGCATCCACCGCTAATATTTTATTGTCCGATGTTTTAAGTACCGGGTTAATTTCAAATTGCGAAGAATCGGTAGCATCGTAAGCTTTATATAAAGCAGTTACAAATTTCACCATTTCTTTAAAAGCATCGCCTGATACGCCCAGGTTAAACGCAATTTTACGCGCTTGGAACGGTTGCAGCCCAACAGCCGGGTCAATTTCTTCTTTAAATATCAAATGTGGCGTACTGTGCGCTACTTCTTCAATATCCATACCGCCTTCGGTGCTATACATAATAATGTTACGGCCGGCAGCACGATCGAGCAATACGCTCATGTAAAATTCTTTTACTTCACTCTCACCCGGATAGTAAACATCCTGGGCTACTAATACTTTGTGCACTTTTTTACCTTCGGCGCCTGTTTGCGGCGTAATTAACTGCATGCCGATAATGTCGGTTGCACGTTGCTTTACTTCGTCAAGGTTTTTGGCCAGCTTAACACCGCCGCCTTTACCGCGACCGCCGGCATGTATTTGCGCTTTAATAACTACCCAATCCGAATTGTAATCGGTTTTCATTTTTTTTGCCGCTTCAACAGCTTCGTCCGGAGTGTTGGCCAATATGCCTTCCTGAACTCTGACGCCAAAGCTTTTTAGTATTTCTTTACCCTGGTATTCGTGAATATTCATGTGTTTGAAGAATTTGCGGTAAATCTACAATTTTTTATGTGACATGGAAATGGGATAGTGTAGTTTTAAAGGGAAATCGCGATTAAAGTTTATACTGTTCTGTCGACGCAGGGTCTCTCGTAGAGGACCCTGCGCTAACCACGCCGAGCAGCTATGTATTACCTTGCATACGTACACAGGGTCCTCTACGAGAGACCCTGTGTAGACAGAAGCGGAAATTCCCATTTATTGTACAATCTGTACAAAAGCACCTCATCTAAAAAACGCTAAAAAAGTGAAAGTTGGTTTAAAAACAATAGTAAAAAAATCTAAAAACGACTAAAAATCGCTAAAAAACGATTTGTTTTTACGACTTCATTTGGGTATATTAATGTAAATGTTCTTTGATAATGAAGTGGGTGAATAAGCTGATTTATGATCGTTTTTAACGTAAAATAAGCATAATTGCCTAACCGGCCATATTGCATGCAGATTAATTCTACAACGATTTTCGGACTAATCTGACGCTAATTTAAGATGGTTAAAAAAAAGCGATCAAAAAGACCGATTTTCAAAAATGCAGGTTGCAAGATCGTATAACAATGAAAGCGTGAACCCGTTATTATATCCCCATATCATGCGCACCCCTGTCAGGATGCCGCTCTAAACGGGTATCCAAAATATCCGGCTGAATGATAATGTATTTCATTAGTTTGTATTTGGCTTTTACCGTTTCGCGGATAGCATCTATGGCATCGTTAATTTCAATGGTATCTAAATCATCTTTAAACTGAATGATCAGCATCAGCAATATTTCATCCGGAGATTGGTAGGTAGACATAATGTGCAGCACTTTCACTACCGATTTGTCCTGTTGCACCATCTCGCAAATGCTTTGCTTAGTTTCGGGGGAAATGCCTTCGCCCATCAGCAGACTCCGGCTTTCACGGGCTAAAATGGCCGATACGCCAACCAATATCAGCCCAACAAGGATCGATGCCACGCCATCCAGCACCGGCATTTGGTAACGGTTATTCAGGTACAGACAAATGCCTACAATTATTAGTCCGGCTACCGCGGCACTGTCTTCAAACAGCACCAGGAAATTAGAGGGATCTTTACTTTTCACCACCGCTTCCCAAAACGGGGTTTTGCCGCGTACGGCCCTAAAGTGTTTTATGGCGATAATTAAGGAAATACCTTCAAATAAGATGGACAGGCCCAGTACCCAGTAACTCATGGTTGGGTCGCCAAGTGGTTCAGGCTCGCGAATGTGCATAATGCCCTGGTAAATGGAAATACCGCCGCCCAGCCCAAATATCAAAATCGAAACAATGAACGACCAAAAGTAAAGTTCCTTGCCATAGCCAAAAGGGTGCAGTGCGTCGGGTTCTTTTTTTGCGCGATGTAATCCTAATAATAAAAGCACCTCATTTACTGTATCCACCAGCGAATGAATGGCTTCGGATATCATGGAGCCGCTTTTGCCAATAGCGCCGGCAATAAACTTAGTTATCGCTATCAGTAGGTTGGCAACTAATGCCCCGTAAATGGAAGTTTTGGATGATGCCATTATGCTATACTAAACGCATATAGTGTGCATTGTTTGGAATTTTTTTACAGCGATGAATATTTTATTGTTGTACTTTGTAGCTGCCAATAACCCAGGTATGGATAATAAACAACTCATCGAAAAGTTCTATAGCGCGTTTGTCGCCGGCGATGCCGAAGGTATGGTAGCTTGCTACGCCGATGATATTGAGTTTGAAGACCCGGCTTTTGGTAAACTACACGGCCGCGATGCAAAAAACATGTGGCGCATGTTGCTAAACAATAACAAAGGCATTAAAATAACGGCCAGCAATATTACTGCTAATAACGAAACCGGCAGCGCCGATTGGGTGGCCGAATATGTCTTCAGTCGCACCGGCCGTAAGGTGGTAAATCATGTACATGCAGCGTTTGAATTTAAGGATGGTAAAATTGTTCGGCACAAGGATAGTTTCAATGCCTGGAAATGGGCCGGACAAGCCTTAGGTATCAGCGGCTACCTGCTGGGCTGGACGCCTTTTATGAAAAATAAGATCCGCCTGCAAACTAAAGGCTTATTAGCAAAATTTAACGCGAAGCATGACGGTTAGTATTTTAGGTTGCGGCTGGTTTGGGCGGGCGCTGGCTGCCGAATTATTAGCAAAAGGCTATACAGTGAAAGGCTCAACTACCAATCACGAGAAATTGGTTGAACTTGCCGCGCTTGGCATAAAGCCTTATCTCATTAACTTCCCTGATGCTGCGGAAAACGACCCCGACTTTTTCAATTGTGATGTGTTGGTGGTAAGTATCCCACCCAAATTTAGAAAAGGAGAAAGCGGCGTGTTCCTCCCCAAAGTGGAAAGTATTATTAATTCTATTGAACGGCATGGTATAAAACATGTGATATATACCAGTTCGACCGGCGTGTATGGTGATAGTCAAGGCGTGGTAAATGAATTGGTTGAACCCCAACCCCAAGATGAACCGGGCCAATTATTGTTAAAAGCTGAACAGGCGTTTCAAAGCCGGACAAATTTCAAAACCACCATTATCCGTTTTGCAGGTCTGATAGGGCCCGGACGGCACCCGGGGCGTTTTTTTGCCAGTAAAAAGAATGTGCCCAATGGCTTGTCGCCGGTTAACATGGTGCATTTAGATGACGCGGTGGGTATAACCCTAAAGGTGATTGAAAAAGCGACCTGGGGGCAGGTGTTTAATGCTTGTGCGTCAAGTCACCCCAGTCGGACCGGGTTTTATACACGGTTTACCCAGCAATTAGGTTTACCTGTGCCTGAATTCAGGAACGAAGAGGCAGTGAGCAAATTGGTTGAAAGCATAAATGTGCTATCGCAACTGAATTACCAGTTTAAATACAACGATTGGTTAAATGTGGTATTAGGCTGAGCAATTAATTTTTAACTTCGCAGCGTGGCTGCCCCGAAAAAAACTACAGTAACAAAAGCACCCGTAAAAAGGAAAACGTCAGCTAAGCGAAAGGGTAGCGGTACTAAAATTCCGTGGCGTTTAATTGTTGGTGTTTTACTTGTTGTATTATCGCCGTTTTATTACGGTTATGTGCTGAAAACTTTTAGCGCTGCCTGGCGGTGGGTGCTGGATATTGGCGAGAACCCCCATTACCGCACCTATAAAAGTTTCGAGATACGCATTCCAACCAAATATCATATTCATGGTATTGATGTTTCGTACGCGCAGGGCAAAATAGACTGGCAAAAAGTGCGGGCAATGCAGGAAGACAGCGTGCGTATCAGTTTCGCGTTTGTAAAAGCTACTGAGGGATTGCTAAAGGTTGATCCTTATTTTAAGCGGAACTGGCGCGAAGCACCAAAGGTTGGCATTACCTGTGGTGCTTACCATTTTTTTCGTCCGGAAAAAAACGGTTTGTGGCAAGCGCGGTTCTTCCTGCAAAATGTGAGTATAGAAAAAGGCGATTTGCCGGCTGTAGCCGATATTGAAGTGCTTGACAGGACATCGCCGCAGACTATGCGTAAAGAGCTAAAGATTTTTTTAAACCACGTAGAAAGTAAAACACATGTGCGCCCTATCATATACACCAACATTAGTTTTTATACCGATTACCTGGCGGGGTATTTTGATAACTATACTTTGTGGATAGCTAATTACTATCAACCCGAACTGGCTATGGATGCTAAAACTAAATGGCAATTTTGGCAGCATTCGGATATAGCAAAGGTTAACGGTATTAACCACACAGTTGATTTTAATGCTTTCAGGGGCGATAGTTTAGCTTTTACTAAGTTATTGGTAAAGTAAGCTAAGAGCATAAGGCACAAAGCATTTAGCTTTAGTCTTTTAGCTTTCGGCCTTGATTACGTCTTCTGCTTTTTCTTTTTAGCCGCAGGAAAAAGTACATTATTCAATATCAACCGATACCCCGGCGAATTAGGGTGCAGGGACAGATCAGTTGGCGGCTCATTTGGACTGTGTTGGTAGTCTTCCGGGTCGTGGCCGCCATAGAAGGTCCATTGGCCTTTGCCGTACTCACCATGGATGTAACGGGCCTCGTTAGCGCTTTTCATTTCGCCCATAATAGTAACGCCCGGTTTTAATTTAGTTTTATCGAACGCGGTGGCCAGGCCTTTAAACCCTTTTATCACGCGGTCATGGTCCTGCGTCAGCATACTCGGCACCACGTCCCACTTAGCCGAGAAATCAAACAGGGTAAAGAAATCGCGCGTACGTTCTACATTCCGGGTATCCGAAACGTCAATATCACTAAACCTGCGCGAACGCGCCGTAGTATTTACTATAAAGTTTTGAAAGGCCAGTGTTTGGGTGAAATCGAGCTTTGCCTGTGCCTGTGGATCGGGCGGGTCGCCATCGTATTGGGTATCCACTATATCAGTATTGGCTGCTGACAGTGCAATATCAAAGCTATCAGCACCCGAACACATCGCAAACAGGAACCCGCCGTTGGTGCAAAAATCGCGGATATGCTGCGCCACGGCCAACTTCATTTTCGATACTTTTTTAAAGCCCAATTTTTTGGCCATAGCTTCCTGGGCTGGTTTACTCTCTTCGTTCTCTAAAGAGTTGTTGTTGTTACCTCTGCCTGATCCGCCACCATTAAAATCGGGCTGGCGGCCGCCAATAAAGTCTGAACCACCACCAAAGCCACCTCCGCCCATACCGCTACCCCCGCGGAAACCACCGCCAAATCCGCCCATCATTTTGCTGTATTGTCCGGTAAAGTCTTCGTGGTGCAAGTGCAGCCAGTCGTATTTTTGCAAGTCGCCTTTTAAAACTTGTTCATCATAAACCAAATCGTAAGGTATTTCGGCATATTTTAAAACCAGGGCTACCGCATCTTCCATGGTGCCTTTGTTTTTCGGCGAGTATAAGGCTACTTTAGGGGCTTTTTCCAGTTTAACCACATCCATGTTTACAGATGGATCATTGATCTGCGCCAGGATGCTGTTAACTTCGCCATCGGCTATCACTTCATAACTTACGCCGCGTACCTTGCATTCGTTCTCGGTTTTTTTATCGTATTTGGTCATAAAACTGCCGCCACGATAATTCAGCAGCCAGTCAACGGTATCCCCGTTTTTCAATACCCAAAAAGCAATACCGTACGATTTAAGGTGGTCTTTCTGCTGGTCATCCATCGGGATTAATATGGACGCGGCCTTTACCATCACCGGCAAAAGAAAAAGGGCAATAACCAATAAATATTTTAATACCAGCCTCATTTATCCCAAATATACCAAACTATATACTTAGGTTTTAATGATTTATGTGTGATTTGATTGTGACAAAAAGCAATGGTGAAAATCAGTCCGCTTCTACGCTTTGCAAATACATTTCGTCAATAGCGTTAGCATATTTCTTTTCTATTACCTTGCGTTTGGGCTTCATGGTAGGGGTTATCTCGCCCTCATCCATACTAAAGGGGTTGCGTTTTATCTTAAAGCTTTTAATGCGTTCAAACTTAGCCAACTCGTTACCAAACTTGCGGATGTCCTGGCCAATCCAATCGGTCATGGCCTTATCGTCAATAAATATCTCCGGCTGTTCAAAAAAGGCATTGTCCAGGTTAAACGCTTCCTGGAAGGCTTCCCTTGCGGGGATAATAATGGCGGTTACATATTCGCGTTTATCGCCAATTAAAAACACGCCTTCAATTTTAGGGCTTTTCAGGTAAGTATTTTCAACAGGGGTGGGGTAAATGTTTTTACCGTAGGCGTTAACCAGCATGTTTTTCAGGCGGTCGGTAATTTGCAGGTTGCCTTTATAAAAACGGCCAATATCGCCGGTATGGAACCATCTCTCAGAGTCTATCGCAGCTTTAGTTTCCTCGGGTTTATTAAAATATCCTTTCATTACACAGTGCCCGCGCACAATAATCTCGCCCTCTTCCGATTGATAATCCTCTTTAAAAGTATGGTGCGTTTGTATGGTATAAATCTCTTTAGTGTCCACATTTTGGATGCCTACTTCAATACCCGGAATAATGCGGCCAACCGTGCCGTATACCTGCCGGTGGTATTCGGTAACCGCCATAACCGGCGATGTTTCCGTCAGGCCAAACCCTTCCAGTACTTTAATGCCC
>Ga0075366_10000334_pt1 | contig 21621 bp, 20 predicted proteins | sample EndMethybrTD3031_FD_72351 | JGI IMG/M metagenome (GOLD analysis project Ga0075366, IMG submission 72351) | Populus endosphere microbial communities from Tennessee, USA - Endosphere MetaG P. TD hybrid TD303-1 | ecosystem: Host-associated > Plants > Roots > Endosphere | place: USA: Tennessee...
GCGGCGGCCAGCAGCATCTGCCGCGCCACGGCACCGGCCACGCGCAGCTTGTCGAAAGCGTCGGGGACGGTGGTCGAGCCGCCGGTAACCTGCATGCCCAGCATCTTGCCCATCATGTCGCTCGTGCTACGCCCGGCGCGGGCCATGAAGGTCTCGCTGGTGGCGGCGATGGGAAAGACCATGTCGCCCATCAGCACGCCGTTGTAGTAGGCGCCGCTGGGCGGACCCGGGTCGACCTTGAACTGGCCCCAGGCCACGTCCAGCTCTTCGGCGATGAGCGCCGCCTGGACCGAATACACACCTTGGCCCTTGTCGGCGCGCGGCGTGATCAAGGTGATGCCACTGGCGTCGATGCGCACGTACGGGTTGAGCGTGGCCGCGCCGTCGGGCAGGTCCTCGAGCAGGGGGTTCACGCCCTGGCGCTTGTACATGTACGTGCCGACAGCCAAGCCGGCGGCAACGGCGCCGGCGCCGACCAGGAAGGTACGCCGGGCAATGCGTGCAATGTCGGCCATGGTCTCAAGCTCCCTTCAGGCTGGCGGCGGCAGCCTTCACGGCTTGCCGGATGCGCGGATACGTGGCGCAGCGGCACAGGTTGCCGGACATGGCCTGGTCGACCTGCTCATCGGTGGGATTCGGCTCGGAGGCGATGAACGCCGCGGCTGTCATCATTTGGCCAGACTGGCAATAGCCGCATTGCGCAACTTGATGGTCGATCCACGCCTTCTGAACCGCGTGCAGCGCCTCGGGCCGGCCCAGGCCCTCGATCGTGGTCACCGGCCCCTTCACCGTGCCTACCGGCACGGAGCATGAGCGCACGGCGGTACCGTCGACGTGAACGGTGCATGCGCCGCACAGGGCCATGCCGCAGCCGAACTTGGGACCGGTGATGCCAAGCTCATCGCGCAGTACCCACAGCAGCGGCATCTCGGGTTCCACGTCGATCTCGTGAGCGACGGTATTGACGGTTAGTTTCATGGTCCAGCCCTTCGGTTGATGTCAGTCGTGCGCTGCGGCCGGCTAGCGTTCACCGCCTCGGCAGCGCGGTATCGCTCGACTTCGGCGCGTCGATGCCTGGGGTGAGGCCGGTGTCGACCAAGGCCATGCGCAGCGTCATCACTCGCGTACCCTGCGCACGCGGATCGTTGCGCTGACCGTTGCTCACGTTCCAGACGGCGGCCTTGGACGCCGCATGGTTGGCCAGCAGCGGCGACGTGAACCAACTGCCGATCGAGGCCGCGGTGAGCAGTGCACTGCCACCGTGACGCGCCAGCACGGCCGCGAACGCACGGCTCACGCACAGCACGCCAAAGACGTTGGTCTTCAAGCGAAGGACGGCTTCCTCGAGATATTATTGTCATCATATTGCGGGTCGAAGACGAGGGAGCAGGCCAAGGTGGCAACCGGCCTCAGCGGATGGAAGGCGAATCGAAATGCGCGATGAGCTGCTCGCGGGTGCGTGCCAGCAGGTCGCGCCCGGGCTTGTCGCCGAGCACGCGCGCAAGCTGCAGCGCGCCCACCATCGTCGCGGTGACGTACTCGGCCTGCGGGGCATCGCCGCCCGTCGGCAAGGTCGAGCGCACAAGGTGCACCAAGTCGGTGACGCTGCGGCGCGCTTCGTCGCGGACTGCGTTGTGCTGGCGGCCCATTTCGGAGGCCAGCGCAGCGACGACGCAGCCGTCCTCGACTCGCTCCAGATGGCCATCCTGCAGGTACGCCCGAACCAGCGCAGCAAAACGACTGTGCCCTTTCGCCGCTCGGCGGTCGACTGCGGCCTTCAAAGCGGCGGACGTGTCGCGCCCTGCGCGCTTCATCGCCTCGGCCACGAGGGCGTCCCGCGATTCGAAGTGGGCGTAGAAGCCGCCGTGCGTGAGGCCCGCCTCCTTCATCGTGCTTGCCACGCCGACCCCGCGGATGCCGGCACGGCGGATCACGCGTGACGCGACATCGACGATGCGCTCTTGGCTGATCTCCTTCCGGGTCGGGGCGATGGACATGATGACCGTCATATTATGGTCATCACCTCGAAAAGTCAACGCTGCTAAGTTACACCTCCCGCGGCTCAGTTTTCGGTCCGGCGCCAACACCGCGGCGTGCATATGCAACAAATGATCTCGTGCTCGCTCCATCCGACCGACAGATTCGCGACCAGCACGTCGAACGACCCCGCATCACGCACGACGGCCTCCGCCGCGTCCGGTTCGGAAAGGTCCACGTCGCTGCACAGGACGGTGGCTCCCTGCTCGCGGAACACCTTGCAGAGAACCGGCCCCATGAACTCGGTTGCCTGAGTGACGAGGACGCGCTTTCCGGGAAGGGGGTCGTTCATGATGCTTGCTGTCCCAGGTGTCGGAGGGTCACCGCGTCGCCATCGGCCGGCTTCTTGACGTTCGGCTCGCTTTTAAGAGACTGCGGCATTGCGCCGTAGATGACCACGCAACCTCCCTGACGCGACGCATATCGCGCGCGATCGTGACGCAAACTTTGCGGCGACAAGATAGGTAAATACACCTGTATCTCGGTGCAATCCTAGCGGTGTACAGTTTGGTTCTTCGTTTCGTCAGTTCATCGTTTCGTCAAGTCGTCGGGAGTGGCCTCATGCCAGGATCTTTCAGCAGGCAGCAGATCGCACACCATGTCGCGGGCGGAGAATTGATTCCGCTGCTTTGTGCGGTGGCCGAGGCGACGGGCCGCCGCAGCCTGCTGGATCCGTCCTTCCGTCCTCGGCTGCAAGCCGAGATGATCACGATCCCGGCCGACGGCGGCGTGGCGGAAGATGTCGCAAGGGTGGCTCGCGAACGGCTCGTCGACGCCATGATGGACATGCCGCGGGCCGGCGAGTCGCAAGAGCACTCGGCGCTGCCCGTCGATGAACTGCTTTCGTTCATGAGTGCCGACGCCGCCGACCACGCGGACCTGCTGCGCCATGAACTCGGTGCTGCGAATCCGCAGCCGCACTGGCACAAGCGCGAGGTCTCGCCCGACCGTGCGTTCGTCGTTGGCATCATCGGCGCGGGTCAGGCTGGACTGGCGATGGCGCATGCGTTGCGGCAGGCCGGCGTCGACTTCGTCGTGTTCGAGAGCAACTCCGGCGTTGGCGGCGCCTGGTACGCCAACGCCTATCCGGGATGTCGCCTCGACACCGGACGGCTCGCCTACAGCTATTCATTTGCGCAGCGCCGGGACTGGCGCCACAACTTCACTTTGCGCGAGGATCTTTGGGCGTACTACCAGACGTTTGCCAAAGATCAAGGGCTTCTCGGTCAGATCGAATTCGACAGCCAAGTCGTTCAGGCCCGCTATCAAGACGACGGCAAGACCTGGGCGCTGACGATCAAGGACGTTCGGTCGGGCGCGATCCGCTCCACCGAGGTTGATGTGCTGATCAGCGCGGTGGGCGTCCTCAACCAGCCCAAGCGGCCGGATTTCCCCGGCGTGAACCGTTACGAAGGCGAAGCGGTTCACTCCGCGGAGTGGCACGACGGCGTGGCTTACCGCGGCAAACGCGTCACCGTCGTCGGCACCGGGGCAAGTGCTTACCAGATCGCACCGGCGATTGCGGACCAGGTCGAATCATTGACCATCATCCAGCGCTCACCGCCCTGGATGATGCCGACGCCGCAGTACCACAAGGAGATCTCGCCGGAGTCGCGTTGGCTGCAGGACCAGCTTCCGGGCTACCACCGGTGGCTGCGTCTGTGGGAGTTCTGGCATTCCACGATCGGGAAGTACGCATTGACCAAAGCCGATCCGAAGTGGAAAGGCACCGAATCCGTGTCGGCGGCCAACCAGCGGTTCAGAGACGACCTGGTATCGCGCATCAAGGCCCAGTACGTCGGGCGCGAGGACTTGCTTCCGGCGGTCATTCCCAGCTATCCCGTAGGCGCGAAGCGCATGCTGCGCGACAACGGCGTCTGGGCCCAAACGCTGCAGCGGCCAAATGTCCAACTGGTGACCGAACCGATCCGCGAGTTCGACGCCCACGGCGTCGTCACCGCCGATGGCCGCCACCATCGCAGCGACCTGGTCGTCTATGCCACCGGCTTCAATGCGTCGAACTACCTCGGCACGCTGGAGGTCTGCGGTCGCAACGGGGTCACCTTGCGCGACTACTGGGGCGACGAGGCGCGGGCCTACCTGGGTGTGTCCGTCCCGGAGTTCCCGAATCTGTTCTGCCTGTTGGGGCCGAACACCGGGCTGGTCGCGATCGGAAGCCAGACCTTCATGACCGAGTGCTCGGTGAACTACGTCATGGAGAACATCAAGTTGCTGCTGACGCGGGGCCTCAGGACGGTCGAGCCGACCCACGAGGCCTACCGGAGCTACATCCGCTGGATGGACGAAGGCAACAGCGCCATGGCATGGGGCGCCCCCGGGGTCCAGAGCTGGTATCGCAACGAACGCGGCGTCGTCGTCGCAAGCTGGCCCTATCCCTTGCTCACCTACTGGCAGGTGACACGCGGCGTCGATATGGAAAAGGTAGAGGTAAAGGCATGTTGAACGAACACTATGTGAAGCTGGGCCCGGTTCGAACGCGCTACTTCGAGGCGGGGCATCGCTCGGCGCCGGTTGTGGTGCTTATCCACGAAGGCGGATATGGCGGCGACGCGCCGAACACCTTCGGCCGTGTCGTGCCGCACCTGGTCGACAAATACCGGGTGGTGATGCCCGAGATGCTCGGCTTCGGCGGGACGGACAAGGCCGTCTTTTTCGGCGAGAACCCCTACGAGCCGCGGCTGCGCCACCTGGCGGCGTTCTTCGACGCGCTGGATCTACAGCAGATGCACGTCGTCGGGAACTCGTTCGGCGGCGGCGTCACCTTGAGGATGACCTTGCGGCCCGAAACCGCCTGGCGCATGCGCTCGGCCGCGAGCATCAGCGGAACGGGCGGGCCTTTCCGTACGCAGGAGGGCATGCAGGGTGCGTTCGAATACACCCCGAGCCTGGAAGAGGCACACCGTCTGGACAGCTGGATCTTGGGCGATGCCGTCCCAGATGACGAACACGCGCAGGATCGCTTCGACAGCAGCATGCGGCCTGGGCAATGGGAATCGATGATGGCCGCGCGACTGCGCAACCCGTCGTTGCCTGCTGCGCCCAAGGCGATCCAGTGGGATCTGCCTGCTGCGTTGAGCGCCAGCAAGACACCGACGCTGCTAGTCGCAGGATCCGAGGACCGGATGCTCGAAGCGGGTTGGGAGCTGAAATTGGCTGAGCACATCAACGATGTCGCCATCGAGCGCCTGGAAACCTCCCACTCGCCCAATATCTCCCATCCCGAGCTCGCGGCCAAGACGCTGCGCGCTTTCTTCGAGCGCATTGAGCAACGCGGCTGATCGCCGATCGAAGAGACACGGCGTCGCTCCGATTGCATGAGAGGGGAACAGTTCACCATGTCAAAGATCAACTACGAGTTCGACGGCAACCTGGCCGTCCTCACCGTGGCCCACGCGGGACCTCCGGTGATCACCAGCAAGACGATGGATCAGCTCGTGACCAGCGTAGGCAAGGCGCGAGCAGACGGCTGTCGAGCTCTGCTGCTGCGCGCAGCGGGGCCCGTCTTCTTCGCCGGGGCCGACATCTCGGCCTTCAAGGGTTTGAGTGAATCGGCGGCTCGGACCTTGTTCGCCGACTACATGAAAGTCATGCATGCCATCGAGAGCCTGGACGTTCCGACCGTCGCCGCGGTCCAGGGGTTCTGCATCGGAGGTGGACTCGAACTGGCCCTCGCCTGCGACCTGATCGTGGCGAAGCGAGGCACGATGTTCGGTCAGGTCGAGGCGCTGTTGGGTGCGGTGACCTTCCTCGGCGGCACCCAGCGGCTGGCGCAGCGGTGCGGCACTGCACGCGCTCTCGAGATCACCTACACGGGATCGCTCTACCCGGCGGAGACCTTCGCGTCTTGGGGAATCGTCTCGAAGGTCATCCACGAGGACGGGTTCGAGGCGAAGGCGCTGTCCTTCGCGTCTTCGCTGGCGACCGGACCGACGGCAGCGCATCGGGTCACGAAGGAGGTTCTGCGCACAGCCCGGACCGCCGGTATGCAGGAGGCTGACGCACGGATGCTGCGGCTCGGAGCCACCGTGATGGAGACCAAGGACCTGCAGACTGGCGTCGACGTCATGCTCAAAATGGGGTCACGAGCCTTCATGGCTCATCCGCGACCTGTCGACTTTCGTGGCGAGTAACGGCGACATGGACCACTCGAAGGCAACCCACCTGGTCCAGCTGCTCGATCGACAGGCGCAGCGCACACCCGCGCATCCCGCGTTGTGCTGGCTCGACGACGGCTGCATCCGCACGCTCACCTGGGCGGACTACCGGCACCAGGTCAGGGCCACGGCGTGCGCGTTCCTCGACATGGGCGTGGAGCGCGGCGGGACGGTTGCGATCCTGGCGCCGAACATCGTCGAGCACTACGTCGCGGACCTCGCCTCGCTGCTCTGCGGAGCGGCCACGGTGAGCCTGTACCCGACCCTGTCGGACGACCAGCTCGCCCACATCCTGGCGGACTCTCGGCCGGTCGTCGTCGTCACCGCGGACACCGTCGCCGCCGATCGCATCCGACGTGCGCTGCCGCGCGGCTCGAGTGTCCGCTTCGTCTGTGTCCAGGCCGGGGACCACCATGACGGTAGCCCGTACGACTCCTGGGCCGAGCTACTCCAGGCCGGCGAGGCAGGCCTCGCCGAGAAGGGGGCTGAGCTCGACCGTCGACTTGCCGGCTCGCCAGCCGACGACGTGGCGACCTATGTGTACACCTCCGGCACCACCGGCATGCCGAAAGGCGTGATCATGACCCACGCGAACCTCCTCTTCGAGATCGATGCGTTCGATCAGGCGGGGCTCTTCGTCGGCGGCTACCGGGTGGTCTCCTACCTGCCGCTGGCCCACATCGCCGAGCGGCTCTGGAGCCTCTATTTCCCGCTGAAGACCGGCGGCAACGTGTTGCTCTGCCCCGACCAGAGCCAGCTGCCGACCTGTTTGCGGCTGCAGCGCCCTTCGTACTTCATGGGGGTACCGCGCGTCTGGGAGAAGCTGCGGGCCGCAGCAACGATGATCCTGTCGACGGAGAAGTACGCGGCCCGCGCCGCCGAAGTTGCCGCAGACCGGGAGATGCTCGCCAGGGCGTGGTCCCTGTCGCAGGAGGGCGGCCTGGCGCCCGAGGATCGGGCCCGGGTCACGAAGGCTCGCGAGGGAGTCCTCGCCGACCTCCGGCGGGACCTCGGCCTGGACTGGACCGTCAGCCCCGTGTCCGGAGCGGCGGCCCTGCCCGAGGACCTCCGCGACTTCTGGTGCTCCATCGGTGTCGACCTGACCCAGGCCTACGGACTCTCCGAAACGAGCGGAGTAGCGCTATGGGAGCGCAACGGAGGTGGGAAGCGCGGAAGTGTTGGCGTTGCGCTCCCCGGGTTCGAGGTGGCCATCGCCGAGGACGGCGAGATCCTCATCAAGGGCCCGGGCAACACACCCGGCTACCGGAACATCGACAACGACAAGTCCCAGCTCTTCATCGACGGCTGGCTCGCCACCGGTGATGTCGGGCACCTCGATGAGAGCGGACGTCTCTACGTGACGGACCGCAAGAAGGAGCTGATTGTCAGCGGCGCCGGCAAGAACATCTCGCCAACCACGATCGAGGACAAGATCGCCGGCCACGGGTTCATCCACCAGGTTGTTGCCGTCGGCGATGGCAGGCCGTACATCACTGGGCTGATGACTGTCGACGAGCGGGCTCTTCGGGCATTCGCCCGGGCGCACAGCGTGGACGGTGAACTGCCCGACCTGCTCGAGCACCCCGCGATCGTCCAGGAAGCGCAGCGCATCGTGGACCTCGCGAACGAGCGCCTGTCTCGCCCGGAGCAGGTCAAACGGTTCCGACTCGTTGCCGATGAGTGGTCCGTCGCTTCCGGGGACCTGACACCCACTTTCAAGATGCGCCGGCGCTCGGTGCTGGCGCGCTACTCCGACGTCGTTGAGAGCCTCTACGAACAGCCGAGGGAGAACCAGTCATGAGTTACCAGCACGTACAGATCGAGCGCCGAGGGCATGTGATGCTGATCGGCATCAACCGTCCGGAGAAGGCGAACGCGCTGAACTTGCAGTGCATCCGCGAGCTCTCCAGCGCCTACGCTGAGTTTGACGCCGATGAGTCCGCCCGCGTGGCCGTCTTGCACTCCATCGGCAGACACTTCACCGCCGGGATGGACCTGCCCAACGTGTCTCCGGAGGTCGCGGCCGGCAACGGGCTGATGGCTCCCGGCGGCATCCATCCGTGGCAGGTAGACGGTGAGTTTCTGACCAAGCCCTTGGTCGCGGCCGTGCACGGCAAGTGCTTGACGCTGGGGATCGAGCTGGTGCTGGCAGCCGACATCGCAGTCTGCTCCGCTTCGGCAACCTTTGCGACGCTCGAACCGCAGGTCGGCCTCTTCCCCTTTGGCGGAGGCACCATTCGCCTGCCCCAGAGAGCGGGGTGGGGCAATGCCATGCGATGGCTCCTGACCTGTGAGGAGTACAACGCCCAGGAGGCATACCGCCTCGGTCTGGTCCAGGAGGTCGTCGATGACGGCGACGAGTTGGAGCGTGCCGTGCAGATTGCCCAGAAGATCGCCCGCCAGGCACCGCTGGTGATCAAGGCGATCCTGGCCAATGGCCGGCGGGCGCTGCGGGAAGGAATCGCGGCGGCCGAGATCGAGATGCCTCGGCTCGCCCAGCGGACCTTCCTGTCCGAGGACGGCCAGGCCGGCATCAAGACATTCAGGCAGCCCGGCGGCGCTCCCGAGTACGTCGGACGATGACCGATCGGTTCAGTCCAGCCCTACGGCGGTAGCAAGAACGCATGGATGTGCTCGCGGCCGACAGCGTGCGTGGCAGGAACGATGCGTCCGACTGTCGTCACGAGTGGGACGTGTGTTCCTTGTTGCATGGACCGACGCATGATTTCTGTTCATTTGCTCAAGAACAGAATACTTGCCTGAGCAGACCTGAGCTTCCGATACTGTGGGAAAGGAAGGTCAGCGCATGGAGGAGCACGAAGGAATGTTGCCGCCAAAGCAAACGCAATTCCCGCTGCGAACCGAACGAGATCGCAGCAGAGGAGATGCTCCGGCGGCTTCCGGAGCCGATCAAAGCGAGGTGCCGGGTCGGTGTGACTCGATGACCGTCCCGCCCGGAATGCAGACTCCCACCGATGGTGAATTCCAGGCGTGGGTGCGTGCACGAGCCCTTCGGGTGCACCGATGACTCGGGAGCGAACGGGGCGGGGCCAGTTGAGGCCCGGTTACATGGACATGTCCGGGATGGCATGGTGGGAACGCGTCCCGACATTCTTGACCCGTCCGGTTCTCCGGGTTCTCCTCTTCTCGCTCAGCTGCGGGCTGGCATTGCGTTCCCGAATCAGCTGGTCGGTGCGCTCGCAGGTCACCCGGACGTTGACATTCGACATCACGACGGCAGACGGCGTGCGCCGCCGATGGATGTTCGATGGCCAGACCCGCCGCATTTCCAGCACGTCCCGCCCCGAGAAGGACGAGGCCGACCATCTCTTGCATTTCCGCAGCAGCGCACAGGCCATCCGCGCCTTCATGTCGACCCGAACGATTGACGTGATCGTGGCCGGTGTGGTCGAGCACCGCATTCAGATTCGGGGCAATGCATTCATCTTGATCTGGTTCTACGGCCTGACCCGAAGCATCGTGCGCATCGGCCGCACGCGGGGTCCCAAGAAGCCGATACCAGGCGCATACGTGCGCCCGGACCCGAGCCGCGACGGACCCGAACAGATCGTTCGCGAACCCGCGGTTACCGAACTGGATCCCGAATGGGAGGCCGCGTGGCTCGCACGGTCACGCCTGTGGACTGTGCGCGGTGGTGGCGGCGAACCCATGCCCGAGCCCTAACCGAAGGAACGATGGTGACAGATACGACGGGTCCGATTCTCAGCGATCGCGCGTTGGGGTGGCTGCGATTCTTGTGGGACAAGGCCACGACCAGGGACGACTGGAGCGATCAGGGTGTCCCGCACGCGTGGTGGGATGCTTACACGAGTACCCCGACGTGCTCCTTCCAACGCTTCGACCTCTCCGAGATGGCGTACGCGGCGCCCATGATGATGGAGTCCACGCCGGCGTGGCGCGAGGTCTACGTGCGCATCACGGACGAGATCCTTTCGCGCTACCGCAGTTTCTGGGCGGCCGTTGACTGGCTGACCATGATCGGTCCGGATCCGAGCATGGACAGGTACCCGCCGGAATGGCTCGTCGAGGTACCCGAGTCCCTGCGAGGTCGCTATCCCCTGCCGAGTTGGACCGGCAATGGCATCGAGCCGTGGGGGTTGCAACCCGACCCTGTGGGAGCGGATGGCAACCTGATGCACCGCGCATGGCTCAACCTCACCCTGAGCTTTCGGCGATACCTCTCTGGCGATGCGACCGAGCACGACTCCTTCAACGTCACGGGTTACCGCAATCGTCAGTTCCCGTGGAGCCATGCCAGGATCGCGAACCTGCTCAATCACCAGCTGATCGATCGGCCCCAGGGATGCCATTGTGAGAACACGAAAGTCTTCCCGTTCTGTGTGACGGCGACTGGCCTGGGTCTGCAGCTCTATGACCGGCTGCTCGGAACCAATCTGCACGCCCCGTACCCGGAGTGGGTCAAGTTCGCTCGCAAGAACTTCATGGGTCTCAAGCCCAACGGCGACCTGGACTGGTTCGCCTTCTACTACGACCCGATCGTCGAAAAGGTCGGAACGCTGCACGAGCCCTACAACGTGATGGTCTGGCTGCATCTGCTCTATCCCCAGGACAAGGCCTGGGCCACCCAGCTCTACGAGTCCTGCATGCGCGCAGCGGGGTTCAGTGACCACCGGTTCCCCGTGGTGCAAATCGGCAGGGATCCGCGCATGCTCGTCACCGGCTTGGTGATGGCTCGGGAGATGGGTGACGTGAAGACCGAGGCGCGCCTGCGCGAGGTCGTTGAGAACGAGTACCAGCCGAGGTGGTTCGGCGCCGAGAATGACCGCTTCGGGTACTGGTTCGGATTCGATGAACCCTGGCCGCGTGGCCAGCTGAATGCGACCCTCATGATGGCTGAGGTCGGCGAGCCTGGCGCCTGGTCGAGAGTGTTCAACGAGCCACTCATCCATGTCCATTCGCAGCCAACGGTGCGCGACGTCGACTACCCCAGCCTTGGAATCAGCCACGCCCGCAACGACATGTCGAAGCGGGTTCTGGATGTCCTCACGACCGCAGCCACACCGTCGAAACGTGGCGTCCGAACGAGCTTTACCGTCGATAGGCTGCCGGATCCCGCTGCGATCACCGTCAAGCTTGACGGTCAAGATCACCCGCAGTGGCGGGTCACAGGGGCCGACTCGGTCGCGATCGACCTGGATATCGACGCCCATCACCTGCAGTTGCGCTTCTGATCCGACGTCCCGGGCTGAATCTCGAATCTCGGCCTGGAACTTGTGTCGATCAGTCGTGCGGGACAGAACATCGACCCAACGCATGAGTTCCGGAGCATCAGCATGGCGTTACGCGTGACGCCTCGGTTTCGCAACCAGATATGCGTGCTTCCTGACCGCCGCTTGTCCACCTCAACGTCAGCGCCGTCTATGTCGGGGCGACCCAATAGATCAGCATCAGGGTAAGGCCCAGCCCTGCGAACCAGCGCTGGCCGCGGGCAACTCGGAGCGCGGCCGCACGCGGCGCACACCAGCGCGACTTCTTCCTGGTCCGAAACCTGATTCACCTTTGGCCCGCGCTCACTCGGGCTGAAGTCTGATTTGCCTGGCAATCTCCGTCAGGCGCTTGGCTTCCTTCTTGAAGTACTCCTCGGCTTGCGCGACCGCCATCGTGCCGAAGCCGCGGGACCCGCCTTCGCGCAGGAATTTGAGGTACTCGGGGGTCTTGACCTGCGTGTTGATCGCCTGGGCCAGCTTGGCCACCTCGGCATCGCCGACCTTGCGGTCCACGAAGACACCGGTCCAGACCTGGTGCTCGAAGCCCTTGATCATCGTGCCTTCGTTGAGGGTCGGCACGTCCGGCAAGTCGGGAGCGCGCTGCGCTGCCGCCAGGCCGATGGCACGCACCTTGCCGCTCTTGATCAGGCCCAGAGTGGGTCCGGCCAGAGGCAGAAACGTCAAGTCCACCTGCCCACCGATCAGGTCCGGAATGATGGGTGACATGCCCTTGTAAGGAACTTCCAGGAACTTCACGTTACTGCGGTGCTGCAAGTCGGCCCCTGCTATGTGCGGCGTCGAGCCACGTCCCCAGTGGCCGAACGACAACTCCTTGCTCCCGGGCTGCTGCGCATAAGCCAGCAACTCGTCGATGTTCTTGAACGAAAGGCGCGTGGAGCTGACGAGCACGAAATCCGCCGCCCCGATCGGCGCGATCATTCGCAGCTGGTTGGGGTCGTACTTGGCAGCGGCAAGACTCAGCGGTGCCAGCACCAAGTCGGGTGCCGAGTGGGCCAGAACGGTGTAGCCATTCGGGGCGGAGGCCAGCACTCGCATCACGCCGATGGAGCCGCCGGCACCGGGTAGATTGTCGATGATGACCGGCTGGCCCAGTTGCGCTTGTAGGCCCGGCTGCAGATTTCGCAAAGGAACGTCGGCCCCGCCGCCGGGTGGGTACGGGATGAGGATGGTGATCAACTTGTCTGGATAGGTTTGGGCCAAGGCGCTCAGCGCAGGCACGACAAGCGCAATCGCGCAGGCCAGACGAAAGATGACTTGTTTCAAGAGAGCTCCTCTTCAAGTTGTGAGGATTGAGCACCCATTGCACTCATTGGCCTCGCGGGAATCAAACTGAGCAGTGCTCGGATGCAGAACTCTCGGCGCTGGAACGTGTGATGTCAATCCCGGTAGATTCCCTACACTTACCTAAGCTGGCGAACGGCGATGCCATGTCGAAGCACGGCGTGCGCCCGTCAAGCACCTGCTCGTCGCGCTCCGTTGCGAGCGTCAGGAACTGCCAGCTGCCGCCGACGCATTCGAAGCGCTGGTCGTCTTGGGGGTGTCACAAGACGGAGCCGGGCGGTACGGCCCGCCGCGTCCGGGTGCCATGCTGGCGTGCGCGGAACGGATGCAGATTGCGTTGCACGGGATAGTGCGCATGCAATTGGACCACGTGGCCCGCGCGTGCGCATTCGAGATGGGCGAAGTGCGTGCGGCCCCAGCCGATCCGGCTGCTGTCGAAGCGGAAGTGCGGAATCGGCGTCACACCGTGAACAAGCCCGCGGGGCCGGGCAGGGGCTGCTTGGCGCCTCCTAGCAGCCATCGGCGACTGGGTCGCGCGAATGGCGGTGCTGCTGGTTCAGGGCCGATCCTCGCTGAAGACCTATTCCCCTCGCCGTACGGCTACCGCGAGGAGCCTCGCACGATGCAGCGGCCCCAGATAGGTAGATTCCCCTGTACTCAGCGACATCTTTGCAGTGTACAGTTCAATCTGTCATTTCGACAGATCGTCCGGAGTTGTCGCCGTGCCAGGATCCTTCAGCAGACAGCAGATCGCACGCCACGTCACGCACGGAGAACAGGTTCGGCTGCTTTGTGCGGTGGCAGAGGCGACGGGTTGCTCCGGCGCATGGCGCAAATGTCCGCGTGAAGACGGTCGCACGACCGCGCAGTCATAGTGCAGCAGATCCCTTGAATTGAAAGGACTTGACCCGTGTCTAGAACAAATGCAATTTCCGTGCGCCCGGTCGCCGCGGTGTGTGTCGTCCTCGCGAGCGTGTGGGGCAACGTTCCGGCGATCGCAGCCGGCAGCGGTGACCAGTCGGTCCAATCCGCAAAAGCCGCTCGCGAGCTGATCTCGTACGAGTTGACGAGGTACGCGATCGACACCAAGCAGGAGTTCGCGTCGTTCATTGCGAAGTTCGAACAGGCCGTACCGCCCTTCAACCTTGGCGCAATCACCGCAGGTGTCAAGAATTGGGACGACGTCGTCGCAAACACCGCGAAGGCCGCACCCCACAGCTTTCTTATCTATTCGAGGTTGCCCGGCAGCGAACTCTTCAGGATCCATGGTGTGGGGTTCGACAAAAGGCGCGGCATTGGATACCTGATGGGCAATCACGTCATCGCGGAGACGATGTACCGCAACTACCCGGGCGCGATTCTCAACGCCCCGCTTCGGGTGCACATCTTCGAGAACGAGAGCGGGAATGCCGTGTTCCAGATCGAGCGGCCGAGCGATCACTTCGGTAGCTTCGGCGACAAGGACATTGCCGCTGTCGGATCGCTGCTGAACGGCAAGCTCATCGACCTGTTCAAGGTGCTCGATGTGCCCGTCCCGGCAAGCCTTGCGGGCACGCTGCCCAGCCGACCCTAGTTGCTCAGCAAGTTCGAGCCAGCGCGTCAGCGCATCCATCTCACGCCCAATTCGTGGGCAAGTAGCTCCGCGGCATGGGCCCAGGAAGAAGCGAGTCACTCATGAAAGTTGCGTATGTGTTCAGCACGTCGGGTCACACCGCGAGCTACAAGCTGGGCCAGATGATCCTGCCGCAGCTGGAGGAGGGCCGCCACGGCGCCGAGGTCGTCGGTCTCTTCTTCTTCGACGACAACAACTACGTCCTGCGGGAGGGTGATCCAATCGGTGCCCGGCTGGAGAAGGTGGCTGCCAACCTGAACATCTTGATGATGATGTGCGATCGCTGCGCGATCGAGCGCGGGTTGGCCGAAGGGGCGCCCGGATCGGCTCGTGTTGCCAAGGGCGTCATCCAAGGCGTGACAGTGGGTTGCTTCCCGGATCTGTACGCCGCGCTGGCAACGAACATGCCTGATCAGGTCATCACTCTGTAGGGCGGCGACCATGACATCAATGGCAGTCCAGCGCGCGTCGATAGATTCGCCGGGAACCGCGGCGGTCTCGGCGATCACGCCCAACGACCTCTCTCGGGTCTTCGACCTCCAGAGGCGCGCGTTCGCGCGCTCGCATCCGCCTTCGCTGAAGGAGCGGAGGGCCACGCTCGCCACTCTGGCCAGGGTTGTGGACGAGAACCGCATGGCCCTGATCGACGCGGCTCAACACGACTTCGGCGTGCGATCACCCTTCGAAACCGAGCTTTCGGAGGTCATCGGGACGACGAGCAGCATCCGCTACCTGCAGAGCCGTCTCCGCTCATGGATGAGGCCTCGCCGCCGATCGGCCTCGATATGGTTCATGCCGGCGAAGAACCAGATCGAGGTGAGCCCGCTCGGAGTCGTCGGTGTTGTCGCACCATGGAACTTCCCTGTGCAACTCGGCCTGATCCCCGCTGCTACTGCGCTTGCTGCCGGCAATCGCGTCATGCTGAAGGTCAGCGAGTTCACTCCTCACCTGTCGTCGGTGCTGAAGCGAATCGTCCATGAAAGCTTCGACGCCGAACAGTTCTTCGTCACCGACGGCGACGGGGACGTCTCAGCGGCCTTCACGAAGCTTCCCTTCAACCACCTGCTCTTCACGGGCTCGACCCATGTCGGGAGGATGGTGGCAAAGGCTGCCGCAGAGAACTTAACGCCGATCACGCTCGAACTCGGTGGAAAGAGTCCGGTGGTCGTCGATGCGGACTACTCGATCGACCGCGCGGCCAGAAACGTCGCCTGGGCCAAGCTGTACAACGGTGGCCAGGTTTGTGCGGCGCCCGACTACGTCCTGGTGCCGCGGGGCCAGGAGCAGGCTTTCGCGCATGCGGTTATTGCGCACGCCAGGAAGATGTACCCCGCGATGGCCGGCAACCCTTCGTACACGGCAGTGCTGAACCGGGGTCACTACGATCGGGTCACTAGATACGTCGAGGAGTGCCGATCCCTGGGTGCGGAGGTGATGACTGCAGAGAACCCTGAGCTTGGAAGAGGCAGTCGTCAGCTTCCGCTGATCGTGATCCTCAACCCCCCTGCGGACACGGCGGTCATGAACGAGGAGATCTTCGCGCCGATCCTTCCGGTCGTCGGCTACGACTCGGAGGAGGACGCGATCGAGCTCGTGAAGTCGAAGGGCGAGCCTCTGGCGCTGTACGTGCTGAGCAGCGGGGCAAGCCGTCAGCGACTCTGGCTTGACCGGATCCCGAGCGGTGGCGCGGTCGTCAACGACATGCTGATCGGCTACCTGCAAAACGATCTGCCGTTCGGCGGGCGCGGCAAATCAGGATATGGCGCCTACCACGCGCGGGAAGGCTTTGACACGATGTCCCACCTGCGACCGGTTACCTACCAGAAGTCGATCATGGGAAGAACGGGCGTCCAGATGCTCTACCCGCCCTACAGCAGATTTGCCTCCGTACTCCTCAAAGTGATGCGCCGAATCTAGATGGTCGGCCCGATGACTCGCGAGCCAGCGTCCCGGTGGGGTCAGATGCGCCCCCGTCAGTTGGAAATATCCGGCTGCTTGAGGCTGGCCTGATCAGGTGGCGCTGGGCGAACGCTGTCATCGCTTGGCCGCTTGGCCCGTGGGCGGAACACGAAGGTCGGTGGCTCTCCGTCTTCGGTGTCTGAACGGCCTCGACGAACGTGACCCTGTTCTCCTGGTCCTGTCCTGGTCTGCCGCCGCTGCGCTGCCCCCCGAGGTAGACGTCGTCGAACGCCGCCCGCCCTGCGGTCTGGTGGATTTCTCCAGGGCCAGGGTGGAGCGGTGCGTTCTTCGTTGGATGCAACGCTCGGTGAGCGTGCAGAACCAGCGCACGACTTCGTCGAACCAGGTCGATCTCAAGGACGAAGCCGCCAGGCACTTCGTCTGGACCCATACAGCCGAGGACATCCTCGCGAGCATCGAGCGGGTCCGTCCGCGAACTTCTCAATCAGGACGCCAGGCCAACTCAACATCAGGAGAACCGACATGAGAGAAGCAGTCATCGTTTCCACCGCGCGCACCGGTATCGGCCGGGCCTTCAAAGGCGCTTTCAACAACACCAGGTCGCCGACCATGGCGGGCCACGTGATCGCCCACGCGGTCAAGCGCGCCGGCCTCTGCGGCGACGAGGTCGAGGATATTGTCATGGGATCCGTGCTGACGGCCGGCACCGCGGGCATGAATGTCGGGCGGATCGCCGTGATAGCGGCCGGCCTGCCGATCAGCGTGGCGGGGCAAACCATCGACCGCCAGTGCGCCTCCGGCTTGATGGCCATCGCCACCGGCGCCAAACAGGTCATGGTCGACGGCATGGATGTGGTCGTGGCCGGCGGCCAGGAGAACATCTCGGCCGTGCAGACGCCCTACATGAAGTGGGTGGCTGAAAGCGCCGATCCCAATGCCATCGCGCGCGCCGAGCACGCCTATATGCCTATGCTCTTCACCGCCGAGAACGTGTCGAGGAAGTACGGGGTCTCGCGCGAAGCGCAAGATGCCTATTCGCTGGAGTCCCAGCGACGCACGGCTGCCGCCCAGGAGGCGGGACGTTTCGATGAAGAGATCGTGCCCATCACGACCCAGATGGCCATCACCGACAAGGTGACCGGCGCGGTCTCGTACAAAGAGTTCACGCTGACCCGCGACGAAGGCAACCGCCCTGATACCACGGCCGAAGGCCTGGCCGCGCTGAAGCCCGTAGTCGAGAACGGCGTCATCACCGCTGGCAATGCCAGCCAGTTGTCCGACGGTGCCTCCGCCTGCGTCATCATGGACGCGAAGACGGCCGAGCGGCGCGGCCTGCGGCCGCTGGGCATCTACCGCGGCATGGCCGTGGCGGGATGCGCGCCGGAAGAGATGGGCATCGGGCCGGTGCTGGCGATCCCCAAGCTGCTCAAGCAGCATGGCCTCGCTGTCGAGGACATCGGCTTGTGGGAGATCAACGAAGCCTTTGCCTGCCAAGTTCTCTACTGCCGCGATCAGCTCGGTATCGACCCGAACGTCTTCAACGTCAATGGCGGCGGGATCTCCATCGGCCATCCCTACGGCATGACCGGCGCCAGACTGGTCGGTCACGCACTGATCGAAGGCCGACGCCGGGGCGTCAGGTACGCCGTCGTGTCCATGTGCGTCGGCGGCGGCATGGGCGCAGCCGGTCTGTTTGAAATCGCCTGAGGAGGCATTGCCAGTTTCCCCGCGACGAATGCGAGACAACCTTCATGAGAACACGGATCACTGAACTCTTCGGCATTCAGCACCCCATCATCCAGGGCGGCATGCATTACGTGGGATTCGCCGAGTTGGCAGCCGCCGTCTCGAACGCGGGCGGCTTGGGGCTGATCACCGGCCTGACCCAGAAGACCCCCGAGCTTCTCGCCAAAGAGATCAAGCGTTGCCGCGAAATGACTGACATGCCATTCGGTGTCAACCTTACGTTCCTCCCCACCTTGTCGGCGCCGCCTTATCCGGAATACATCGCGGCCATCGCCGAGGGCGGAGTCCGCATCGTAGAGACGGCGGGACGCAGCCCCGAGCCATACATGCCCGCCATGAAGAATGCGGGCATCAAGGTCATCCACAAGTGCACCTCGGTGCGGCATGCCTTGAAGGCTGAAGCAATCGGGTGTGACGCGGTGAGCGTTGACGGCTTCGAGTGCGGCGGCCATCCGGGCGAGGACGACATGCCCAACATGATCCTGCTGCCGCGTGCCGCCGAAGAATTGAAGGTCCCGTTCGTCGCCTCGGGGGGCATGGCCGACGCGCGCAGCCTGGTCGCGGCGCTGGCACTGGGCGCCGAAGGCATGAACATGGGAACGCGTTTCGTCGCCACCAAGGAAGCGCCGGTTCACCAGAATGTCAAGGATGCGATCGTCGCTGCGACCGAACACGACACGCGCCTGGTGATGCGCAATCTGCGCAACACCGAGCGCGTACTCAACAATGCCTCTGTGGAACGACTGATCGAGATCGAAAGGGAAAGGGGCAAGGACTTGAAGATCGAGGACATCCTCGACCAGGTGGCCGGCGTTTATCCCCGCGTCATGATGGAGGGCGACATCGACGCGGGCGCCTGGAGCTGCGGCATGGTCGTAGGCCTGATCCGCGACATCCCGACCGTCAAGGAGTTGATCGACCGGATCATGAGCGAGGCCAACGCGCTGATCAACAAACGACTGATCAACATGACAAGACTGGCGGCCGCCTGATTCGTGATGCGCCGCGCGTTGAAAGCGCGGCGCGTGGGGTCGCGGCGCACAAGAGGTGATATCGGCCTTGACCTGAAGGTTGACCCCGGGGCTTGCAGCGTCGAGTTGTCGTGCTGCGCAGCGTTGTAGCGGGTCTCAGATAGGTAAATACACCTGTAGTCGATGCTATCCTATCAGTGCAAAGTTCGGTTTCGTTTCGTCCAATCGTCAGGAGTCGCCTCGTGCCAAGATCCTTCAGCAGGCAGCAGATCGCACACCATGTCGCGAGCAGAGAACTGGTACCGCTGCTTTGTGCGGTGGCGGAGGCGACGGGCCGCCGCGCTGGGCGCGTTCTTCGAACGCATCGAGCAGCGCGGCTGACCCGTCGACCGACGACGTTCCCCCGCAGGAGATCGCCGTGAGCATCGATCCTTCGCAATGGAGAGGGTACTTCGCTGCCTCGCCCACGCCCTTCACGGAGTCCGGCGAGCTGGACGTCGCCGCCTTCAAGGCGACGCTTGCCTGGTTCGTGAACGCACGTCCTCATGGCGTGGTCGTCAACGGAACGACTGGAGAGTGGTTCGCACAGATCCCGGATGAGCGCCGAGAGGTCGTCGAGCTGGCGCGTGACGCCGTGCCGGCGACGTTGCCGTTGCTGGTGGGGATCTCGAGCACCCTCCCGGAAGAGTCGTTCGCGCTCGGACGGCATGCCCATGCAGCGGGCGCCGACGGCGTTCTCTTGACGATACCGCCATCCCGACGTCTGACCGACCGCGAGATTGTCGACTTCTACACCCGAGCGGCGGCGCAGGTTCCCCTGCCGCTGCTGATCTACAACGTGCCGGGGGTGACCGGCTTCGACCTGCCTCCCGCGCTGATCGGCAAGCTGCAATCGATCGATGGCGTGGTCGGTGTCAAGGACAACACGCCCTCGCTGGCCAACCGCCTGGCCACCCTGCGGACCGTCGATGCGGACCGTGCCGCCTTCTCCGACGTCCTCGAGCCGGAGTCGTTCGAGGTTTTCGCGCAAGAGGGCCGCGGGCGCGGCCAGATCGGCAGCGCGATGCCGCTCGGCCACGAGTTGGCGCAGGCCTTCGAGCATGTATGGGCGGGGCGCCTCGACGCGGCGCGTCGGACGGTCGCAAGGTTCTCGAGGTTCAAGTCCGAGGTCCTCGCGCTGCTGCCGCCGGGGCAGCCGTGGCATGCGCAGATCAAGGCCTTGATGTTCGCGAGCGGTGTCGACGCCGGCTTCCCCCGCTTCCCGTCCCGATCCATACGCAACGACGCCGACGCCATGTCGCGGCTGCGGCGACTGATGTCCGCATACCTCGACGGGCACGAGGCCGCCCCGATGCCGGAAACGTCCTCCGCGACAGGTTCCAAGCCATGAACGTCCACTACGACGCGGACTTCTCACGAGTCCTCCCGACCTTGATCCTGGGCTCGTCCCTGGGTGCCGACGGGAGCATGTGGCAACCACAGCGCGATGCCTTCTCGTCCGACTGGAACGTCGTGACGTTCGACTTGCGCGGTCACGGCCGATCGCCGCTCAGCCCGACCCCGCCCTCGATCGACGACTTCGCGGACGATGTCGTGTCGGTCGCTGATGCATTGGGCGTCCGGACGTTCGCGTATTGCGGGCTGTCGATCGGCGGCACCATCGGCCAGAGCCTGGCGGCCCGTCATCCGGAACGCGTCGACGCGCTGGTGCTCGCATCGACCGGGCTCACCATCCTGACCCCCGATGCCTTGCACGAACGCGCGGACCGGGTGCTGGCCGAGGGCATGGACTGGATCGCGGAACGTTCGGTCCCTCGGTGGTTCACCGCAGGCTACCGCGCGCAGAGTCCGGCCGTCGTCGAGGCGAAGATGGCGGTCATGAGAACCATGGCGCCGCAAGGCTATGCCGACGCCTGCCGCGCGTTGGCAGGGTTCGACGGGACGCGGCACGTCGGGCAGATCGCGGCGCCGACGCTGGTGATAGCCGGCGACGACGACGTCGCCACGCCGCCGGAAGGCGGGCGGACGCTCGCCTCGCTGATCGCGGGGGCCCGCTTCGAGCTGCTTGCCGATGCGTCGCACCTGTGCAATTTGGAGCAGCCCGAACGGTTCTCCGCGCTGTTGCGCGGCCATCTCGCGGCACATGCGCCGCGACTGCGCTGAGCCGCATTCGCTAGCAACGACTTTCCGACGGGACTCATCGTGTCATCAGTCGATCTCGAACGTTCGGGCCCGCTGTCCATCGGCCAGTCGCCATTGGCAGTCAGGGCGATCCTCGGCAATGCGCGCCTGTCGATGCGCGAGGGTGAAGCCGCTGCCGAGGGGGACATGTTCCGACCGGCGCAGGAGACCTTCACCAGTGAAGACGACCGCAAGGGCATCGACGATTCGTTTAATGAGCCCCTGGGCGCCGACGTCCAACGACCGGAGACCGGATGCCGCCGCTTCTCCGCCTGCCAGCGCTGAACCACAGATCCTGAATCATTATGACGACATCCTCTGCGCCGACCTTCGCTGCCGCCACCGCCGTGGTTACCGAGGGCGGTGGCGGCAGCGAAGGTCGGCGCAGAGGATGTCGTCATAATGATTCAGGATCTGTGGTTCAGCGC
>Ga0075366_10000335_pt1 | contig 21621 bp, 20 predicted proteins | sample EndMethybrTD3031_FD_72351 | JGI IMG/M metagenome (GOLD analysis project Ga0075366, IMG submission 72351) | Populus endosphere microbial communities from Tennessee, USA - Endosphere MetaG P. TD hybrid TD303-1 | ecosystem: Host-associated > Plants > Roots > Endosphere | place: USA: Tennessee...
GCGGCTGTTAATCTTTAACCTGGCCCGTATTTTTTGTTTTTATTATGTACCTTAACCAAGTAAATTAATAGTACTACCTGTAGCTTAAAACAAATTAATCAACCCAAACAATCCTCATTATGCAAGATGTTTCTTTTTACTCAACAGCCATTTTTGCCTGGTTAACCACTTTTGGTATTAAATTATTGGGCGCCGTGCTTGTATTTGTTATCGGCCTTTATATCGTTAACTGGATAGGCCGGCTGGTGACCGTATCAATGGCTAAAGGAAAAATTGACGTTTCGCTTCAATCATTTTTAAGCAGCTTATTGATGGCCGGCTTAAGGGTTTTGCTATTAATAACCGTTGCCGGGATGCTGGGCATTCAAACTACGTCGTTTGTTGCTATTATTGGCGCATTGGGCCTGGCGGTGGGCCTGGCATTGCAGGGCTCGCTGGCCAACTTTGCCGGCGGGGTACTTATTCTTGTATTTAAACCATTTAAAATAGGCGACATCATCGAATCGCAAGGCCAAAGCGGTGCAGTTATCGAGATCCAGATTTTTAATACCATATTGCTGACGCCCGATAACAAAACCGTAATACTGGCAAACGGTGCAGTATCAAACAATACCGTTGTTAACTACAGCAGGCATGGCAACATCCGGGTAGATATATCGCTGGAAATTGATCCACAAAATGATATGGACGCTGTACGTAAAATCGCTATAGACGCATGCCTGAGCCATCCGCTTGTTTTGGCAGACCCTGCCCCGGTTGTCAATTTATCTAAAATAAACGAAGGCAAAATCGGCGTTGGCATTTGCCCTTTTACCAAGGCACAGGATTACTGGACAGTACTTTTTGGTGCCCAGGAACTTATCAAAAAAGCTTTTGATGAACATAAAATAGGCATCCATGCCCCTCATTTATTTATTACCCAGGTGCCGGGCGCTGTAAAAACAGCATAAGCAAGCTGCACATTAAACCTTGTTACGTAACAAAGCCCGGCATTTTTTGCCGGGCTTTTGATTGATATGGTATAGGTATTAATTTTTCAATTGCTTATTGGCGTTACTCATCGGCGTTTGCTGCAAGCTCTGTTTTGCTTAACAGTTTGGCGCTTTCGGCCAGTTTAATAAATTCGGCACGGTAGCCTTCGGTGTCATCGCCTTTAGCGGCCCGGGCCATTTTAATGGCCTGATCATAGCCGGAGTTTTGTTTAAACCGCGAATCGCGAAGCAGCATTCCAATTTCGGCAACAGCGCTGGCAAACCTGAAATCGGTGGATGTTGATTTTAGGCTGAGCGGCTCGTCTTTAACCGTTACCTGGCTCAATTTGCTTTTTAATGATGTTGGCTCTTTGTACCTGAATTTGATGGTCATCATTTCGTCGGAAGCATTTGAATAGGCAACAGGTTTAGTTTTCTGATATTTTAACGGATCGACACTGGCCGAATAATCATCTTTTATACCGGCAGGAATTATCTCATAAAAAGCGGTGACCGTATGGCCCGAGCCCATATCGCCGGCATCCTTTTTATCGTTATTAAAATCCTCTTTGGCCAGTACCCGGTTTTCGTAACCTACCAGGCGGTAGGCCTGTACTTTGGCGGGGTTAAACTCCACCTGTAATTTTACATCTTTGGCAATGGTAAATAAGGTGCCGCCAAATTCGCTTACCAGGGTTTTACGGGCTTCGGTAATGTTATCAATATAGGCGTAGTTGCCGTTGCCTTTATCGGCCAGGGTTTCCATCTTACTATCTTTATAATTACCCATACCAAACCCTAAAACAGATAACGAGATGCCGCTTTCCCTTTCGCGCTCAATTAGTTTTTGCATACCATCGTCACTTGATGCGCCTACATTAAAATCGCCGTCGGTAGCCAAAATCACCCGGTTGTTGCCATTTTTCATAAAGTTTTGTTTAGCAATCTGGTAAGCCAGTTTAATACCTTGCCCGCCTGCCGTCGAGCCGCCCGCACTTAAATTATCAATGGCGTTGTTAATGGTTTCCTTTTTATTGCCGCCGGTTGCAGGCAATACTACACCCGCCGCGCCCGCATACACAACCAAGGTAACCTTATCCTGTGGCCGCAATTGGTTTACCAGCATTTTTAGTGACGATTGTACTAGCGGCAATTTGTTGGTTTCGTTCATTGATCCGGATACATCTATTAAAAATACCAGGTTTGATGCCGGCAATTTTTCGGTAGCGATGGTTCTTGCCTTAAGACCTACACGCAACAGGCGGTGCTTACTGTTCCATGGCGCTGTAGATAATTCAGTGTGGATGGCAACCGGACCGCCATCGGTTGGCCCAGGCAGATTATAACTAAAATAGTTTATCATTTCCTCAATCCGCACCGCATCTGCCGGTGGTAACTGGCCATTATTGATAAAGCGCCTTACGTTACTATAAGAGGCGGCATCCACGTCAACAGAAAATGTGGAGAGCGGCTCGGCCGACACTGCTTTGAAACCGTTCTCTTCAATGCCTTTGTAGCTTTCATCGGTACTTACGGGAGTGGGAGCAGACATTTTAAGATCGGCATTTGCCGAATAACCAAAAGTCAGGGGTCGTTTTTCCGTTGCCACAAGCCCGGATGTTCTACCGCTTAAGCCCTTTGTCTGGTATGACTGCGGAGATATACTACTCACACTTCCTGTAAGTACCATCCGTTTTTGAACCCCATAACCCGTTACCACAACCTCGTTTAACTGGTTTGATGTTGCATGAAGATAAATTTTCAACACTTTGCGTTTACCAGCTTTCACATCCTGCGTGGTATAGCCAATAAAGCTGAAGGTAAGTACGGCATTGTCATCGGGTACAATAATAGAATAGTTGCCTTTGGCATCGGTTTGTGTGCCAAAACCGGTACCCTTGAGCAAAACCGATACCCCGGGTATTGCCAAACTATCTTTACTATCATATACGGTTCCGCTAATGCGGTGGCTGTTTTTCGGCTTAAACCCAGTTAAACCGGTAAACAATAAAATAATTAAAACTAACTTTCTCATGCTTCGTTGCTTTTTTATGAGGATGCAAGCGGCGGATAATTTCCATAAACCGTTAAAAAAATTTATTTTGCACCTTTTTAATGACCAATTTTATTAAACCAGGAAAAACAGGAACATCAACGGATGACGAACTGCTTAACATTTACCGCAAAAACGGCGATGTAGCGGTTTTAGGGCAATTATATGAACGATATATGGGCCTGGTTTACGGCGTATGCTTAAAATACCTGAAAGATGAAGATGGCGCTAAAGATGCCGTAATGGGCATTTTTGAAGAACTGGTAGACAAAGTAAAAAAACACGACATCAGCATATTCAGGAACTGGCTTTATGTATTGGGGCGCAATTATTGCTTAATGCAGTTAAGGGCCGGCAAAAAACTGGATGTAATTAATTTAGATGCTGTTATGGAATTTACACCGTTACTGCATCATGATGATAGTAACCGGGAAGAAGCCTACAAAGCTTTGGAAGTATGTATTGATAAACTGGCCGGTGCCCAAAAACAAAGCATCGATTTGTTTTATTTAAAAGAAAAGTGCTATAAAGAAATTGCCGAAGTAACAGGTTTTAGCCTGAATGAGGTAAAAAGTTATATACAAAACGGCAAACGCAACCTTAAAATTTGCCTGGAGAAGAGCAGTGAACACTAAAAAGGCCGACATATTGCAAGTAAGAAAGTACCTGAACGGGGAACTTGATGCCAAAGCTATGCACCGGCTGGAACATGACGCACTTGATGACCCTTTTTTAATGGACGCGCTGGAAGGTTTTGAAACAGTCCCCAAAAATCAGGAAGCTAATCTTGCCGATCTTACCGCAAGGCTACAGCAACGTACCGAACAAAAGAAAGGCCGTGTAATATCATGGCAAATATGGACAATAGCAGCATCGGTGTTGGTAGTGCTTACCATTGGCGGCTTATGGATAAAGAGGAACTCGCCGGAACAAGCCAAGCAACTGGCTGAATTGACAAAAGATAAAACACAGGTAGCGATAAAGGATACTGTAGCAACACCGCCGCCCCATACCACACAGGAAAACCTACTGGCAAACAATGTTGCAAAACAACCTGTTTTAACCAGTGCCGACAGGCCGGCTACTACCCGAAAATACACTGCCGGCAAATCGGTTTATCAACAGGAAATTTCTGCAGGCGATAATAAAGGTGCGGCCCCGGTTGACGACGTGTTGAAAAAAACGCAGCCGGTGACGCAATATGATGTGGCAGAGCCTAAACAGGAAAGCTCATCGGTAAGCGAAATGGTTGTAATGAATTATAACGACAATAAAGCCAAGGCGGATAGCCTCGCGCTGCTTGCTAAAAAAGCCCGCGAAAAGGCATCCATCCCCATTGAATCTAAACTAACCGGGAACATTGGCGGCTTACAGGTAGTTACCTCCAAAGATGCCAAAACCCAGTTTGGTTATAGCTATATTAATGGCGTTATCGTAGGCAAAGGCGATAACATGCCGGTAGTTGGGGCCGCAATACGCATTTCAGGCACCAACAAAAGCACGGTAACAGATGCTAATGGATATTTTACTATGCCTGTTACCAAAAGCAAAGAAACACTTGATATTGCATCCATAGGCTATCAGCCAAGACAGGTGAACGTAAAACGTGGCGATAGCCTTAAAGTGGTACTTAACCCGGATAATGACGCCCTTGCCGAAGTTACAGTTACCGGCAACGATAAAGTATCAAAAACAGTTGCCGCGCATCCGCAGGGCGAAATGGCAGGCTTAAAAAAATACCTGCAGGCCAACGCTATAGTGGCCGAAGGTGATGCTACCGGAACGGTAACTGTTGTATTTACCGTTAACGCTGATGGCTCTTTAGATGATTTCAAGATCAAAAAAAGCCTCTCGGCCGTTGCCGATCAAAAAGCTATCGACCTGATAAAAGCCGGCCCCATCTGGGTAGGCAACAGCAATGGTAAGCCCGAGCAGGTTACCGTTAAGGTAAAATTCGCTACGAAATAGAGTTGGAATAGAATCAAGAGTTAAGAATCAAGAGTCAAGACGAAAAAAAATATGTACAGGCCCCTATAGGTATCCGCCTAAGACATTCCTTAATATTTCAATCAGTTCTGGGGCGTTAAATTGATAATTGTCTTCAATATCAAGTACTATTACCTGCTTGTTAGTCAATTCCAGGCGCTGGCTTAGTAGTTGTTTATGTTTGCGTTCCATTACAAATACAACGTCGGCCCGGTCAATCATTTTTTGGTTTACACGGATGCTGGCCTTATCACTGGTACCTGCCGAAAACGCTGTATGTTCGGGATGATTTTTAAACAACAACTCGGCCGTTGGGCTGCGCCATTGGTTTTTACTGCAGATGAAAAGGAGGCTGGCCAATGATAATTTAATTTGCGGTAAACGCTGGTGCTATGCGGTAAATGATGGCAAGTACAAAAATAACTATGGATAAGTAAAAAATCCGGTTCCCCTGCTTGCGGTCGCTTTCATTATAGCCGTAAACCTGTTCGCCATCGGGGAGCGTTTTTTTGTATGTAGACAGGTGCCAACCTATAAAAGTTCCCAATACACCACCCGCCAATGCAAATATATAGCCCACAATTATCCATCCGCTTTGCGGCGGATCGGTTGCCCTTAGTTCTTCCAGGCGTTCGGTTTTAAGGTCGGCGAGTGTTTTTTCATTGATGGCAACACCACGTTCAAGCAATATTTTGCGGGCAAGCTGGTAATCAAAAGGGCTCCACTCATCTGCTTTGGTTAATACATCCATCAATTCGGCATCGGTAAAACTAAACAGGTAATGATCTTTATCTACCTGGTTTACGTTTTCCTTTTCTTTATCATTCAACAGCTGGTTTGCACGTTCAAAATCTTCGGGTTTTATTTTTATCGAGTATTCAATGGTTAAATCGCTGCTCCTGAAAGCCGGATCAAATACCGCGCTGCTTTCCTTCACGTCGTATTCAATTCCCCCTTCTTCAAGCACATCCATAAGGGCGTTGGCAAGGGCGGCATCATTAAAATGCTTGTACTGTATTAGTTCAGGTTCCATAAAGTATGTGTGTTCAGGTTTAAATTACAACCCGTTTTTGGGCACCCAGGCCTGGCTTTTTATAAGCCATTTTCCGCTCACGTACCTAAATACAAAGGAAAACGCGCCTTCTTCGTTAAACGGGTCGCCGTTAACAGTGCCGGTATATTCAACAGGCACGATCAGGTAGGCCACTTCTTCGGTTTGCTGAAAAATCTTGATCTTTTTTATGTTAACGGTAAAATCGCGGATTTTAAAATCCTTAACCGCCTTTTGTACCGAGTTTACCCATTGTACGCCTGCCAGCTGTCCGTTCCATGAATAAGGCTGCTGTTCATCGGTAACCACGGCGTTGGGGGCATAAATATCTGTAACCTTGTCAATATCAAATGTGTAAGATGCTTTTAATACCGTATTGATGGTTTGTAAAACCTCGGGGTTTATTTTTTTTACGGTATCCGTAGCGGCCATATTGGCGGCAATGGTTTTTTGGCCGGTTATTAAAATTAATAACAAGCCCATGTACACCATTGTTAATATGTTTTTGCTCATCTTATGCGTTAAAATTCCTGACAATGTGCTTTTTGGGCTTATAAAGTTAAGCATCAATCATCTATTTAAAGATAAATATCTGATTAAAAAGCATATCATAACTATTTCCCCTTAGCATTCATATAATCGAGCGTTAAATTACATAGTGTTTTTACCCCCAGGGCAAGGCCACTTTCGTCAATATAAAAATCGGGCGTGTGGTGTGACGCGGCTTTTAATGGATCAGCGCCTTTGGGCATCCCTCCTAAAAAGAAAAACAATCCCGGTACTTTTTCCTGGTAAAAGCTAAAGTCTTCGGCACCGGTTACAGGAGGCTTTAACATTACATTTTCGGCACCGGCCGTTTTTTGCAGACTGGCCAGCATTTGGCTGGTAAGGGCCGGATCGTTATACGTAACAGGGTAACGGTGGCTATACGGAATCTTCACTTCGGCTGTAGCACCTTGTGCTTCGGCGGTTTTTGTAGCAATTTGGGTAACGCGATCAACCAGCATCTTTTCGTCGGCTGCAGTAAACGAACGTAAGGTACCCAACATCTCTACCCGCTCAGGAATAATGTTCGACCGGTTGCCGCCTTTGATAGCGCCAATAGTTACTACGGCCGGATTTTCTGTTACATTAATATTGCGGCTCACTATAGTTTGCAGGTTATTAATGATCTGGGCAGATACCACGATAGGATCAACGCTCGACCATGGATATGCACCATGTGCCGACCGCCCTTTCACGATGATTTGCATATCATTAACCCCCGCCATGGTGCCGCCCGGCCTGTACGTTATTTTGCCAACCTCGGTTTGCGCATTGATGTGCAGACCAAATATTACGTCGACTTTAGGGTTTTCCAGCACACCTTCTTTTACCATTTCTTCGGCACCGCCTTTTTGGCCGGGCTCTACTCCCTCTTCGGCCGGCTGAAAAATAAATTTCACGGTGCCGTGCAATTGGCTTTTCATACCCGACAGCACCTGGGCAACGCCCATCAAGATAGCCATATGCGAATCGTGGCCGCAGGCATGCATTACACCAACCTCCTGCCCATTGTAGGTAGTTTTTACTTTTGATGCAAAGGGTACCGGCGTACGTTCAATAACCGGCAGGCCATCCATATCTGCCCGTAAGGCAACTACAGGGCCTGGCTTGGCGCCTTTTAAAATACCAACAACTCCTGTAGTAGCAACGCCTGTTTGTACTTCAATACCCAACGCCTGCAAATGTTTGGCAATTATTGCGGATGTGCGCACTTCGTGGTTGCCCAATTCAGGATGTTCATGAAAATCGCGGCGCCAGGCAATTACCTGGTCTTTAAGGGCATCGATTTTAGTACTTTCCTGGGTTTGTTGGGCAAGTACTTGTGTAGTAAACAGCAAAACAAAGGGAACGATGCATAATTTCATGGGCGGCGAGTTTTTGAACCGTTAATATAAGAACAAAACGCCGGATATTGCCGGTTTGAGAATTTGAGATTTGAAAATGATGTCCATTCAAGTTAAAACCATGGCAATCCGGGTTATAAACCTGTTATTTTACCGCAATAAGGTCAATATCAAAAACCAACACCGAGTTTGCCGGGATGGGGCCTAACGAAGCACCGCCATAACCCAAAGCCGAAGGCACAAACAATATGATATTGCCCCCTGTTTTAATGTGCGGGATACCTATTTGCCATCCCTTTACCAAATTGTTTAAGGGCGACGAATAGCCATTCGCCGAATCAAACGGCGGGCCGTTAAGCAGTTTGCCCTGGTAGTTTACCGTAATTGTTGAATTAATGGTAGCAGTAACCCCTGTACCAGGCCTAACAACCTGGTAATACAAGCCCGATGAATCTTTAACTGCTTTTATACTCGGGTTATTGGACAGATAAACACGTATGACAGAATCATCGATCCTGGCCTGTTTTACAGCGTCGACATTGGGGCGTGTTTTACAAGACGACAGACCAATAACAGCAGCAAAAAAAGCTAATATGATATTTTTCATGTTGAAAATTATGCCTGTTTTAAATTAAATCTCTAAAAACTCAAAAAGCCCAAATATACTTTGGGCCTTTTACGCTGGATAAACATATTTCTTAATCAGAATTAGAGGTAGACAGCAGATCGATTGTGAACACCAAAACCGAATTAGCCGGAATAGCGCCCACATTAACACTTCCATAACCATATCGGGATGGAATGATAAGCAGAATTCGGCCACCGGCAGCCACATGGGGCAAGCCAAGTTGCCACCCGGGTATCAGGTTTTTTAAAACTGCCGAAAAATTTGTGCCCTGATCAAATTGTGCTCCATTAAGTATCGAACCCTTATAGTTTACCTTAATAGTTGCGGCAGCTACAGGAAATGAGCCGGTACCTGCTGTTATTACCTGGTAATAAATGCCCGATGTATCTTTCAAAGCGTGGATATCAGTATGCGCTGCCAGGTAGGTTTGCATCGCGGCATCGTCTACAATGGCCTGCTCGGCAGGGCTTACTACCGGTGTAGGGTTGTAATCATTTGATTTGATGCACGACGAAAGAACGACAATGGGGAAAATGAATAGAAATAGAAGTTTGTTCATGTTATTACAAGATCAGTTTGAAAGAGTTACGTTTAAAATTGCATAAACGCAACAATCCACAAAAACTTATACCGTTGTTTTAATTTTAAGCTCATTAAGCTGGGTATCGGCAATGGTTGATGGCGAATCGATCATTACATCCCTGCCCGAGTTATTTTTAGGGAAGGCGATCACATCGCGGATAGAATCTAACCCGGCAAAAATAGATACCAGCCTGTCAAACCCAAGGGCTAAGCCACCATGTGGCGGCGCGCCATGTTCAAACGCATCCATCAAAAAGCCGAATTGCTTTTGCGCTTCCTCTGGCGAAAAGCCCAGATGCTTAAACATGAGCGATTGCATCGCGCGGTCGTGAATACGGATAGAGCCACCGCCAACTTCGGTACCATTGATAACCATATCATACGCGTTGGCGCGTACAGCTCCGGGATCGGTATCCAGCAAGGCAATATCTTCAGGTTTTGGCGAGGTGAACGGGTGGTGCATCGCGTGGTAACGTTCGGTTTCCTCATCCCACTCCAATAGTGGAAAATCAAGCACCCAAAGCGGCGCGAATTTATTTTTATCGCGCAGGCCTAAGCGGCTGCCCATCTCCAGGCGTAATTCGTTCAGTTGTTTGCGCACTTTATCGGCATTACCGGCCAATACCAGCATTAAATCGCCACGTTCGGCTTCAAAAGCGGCTGCCCAGTTGGTCAGCTCATCTTCGCTGTAAAATTTATCTACTGATGATTTCAAGGTACCATCTTCGTTATAGCGGCAATAAATCATGCCGGTTACGCCAATTTGCGGGCGTTTTAACCATTCGGTAATTTCGTCCAGCTGCTTGCGGGTATAGCTTGCACAACCTTTGGCGTTGATACCCACAACCAGTTCGGCGTTGTCAAAAACACCAAAGCCTTTGCCTTTTACAATATCATTTAACTCCACAAACTCCATCCCAAACCTTACATCCGGTTTGTCTGAACCGTAAAGGCGCATCGCATCGGCATATTGCATGCGTGGAAAATCGCCCAAATCAATACCTTTCACGGTAGTGAACAGGTGGCGGGTAAGGCCTTCAAAAATATTCAGGATATCTTCCTGGGTTATAAACGATAGTTCGCAGTCAATTTGTGTAAATTCCGGTTGGCGGTCGGCACGTAAATCCTCATCCCTAAAGCATTTCACGATCTGGAAATAACGGTCGAAACCGCTCACCATCAGTAATTGCTTAAAAGTTTGGGGCGATTGCGGCAGGGCATAAAATTCGCCCGGGTTCATGCGGCTTGGCACCACAAAATCGCGCGCTCCTTCCGGGGTCGATTTAATCAGTACCGGGGTTTCTACTTCAAGAAAATCAATGTCGCTCAAATACCTGCGTATTTCCTGTGCCATTTTGTGGCGCAAAATGAGGTTATTGCGGATAGGTGCACGGCGCAAATCCAGGTAGCGGTACTTGGCACGCAGCTCTTCGCCGCCGTCAGTATCATCTTCTATCAGGAATGGCGGAATTTTAGCCGCGTTTAGTATTTCAATATCTGTAACGGCAATTTCAATTTCGCCGGTGGGTATTTTGGTGTTTTTGTTTGATCGCTCCAGCACGTTGCCTGTAACTTTTATTACAAACTCGCGGCCCAGTTCGCGGCTTTTTTCGCGCAGCAGGGCATCAGTATCTGTATTAAAAACCAGTTGGGTTAAACCATAACGGTCGCGCACATCAATAAATGTGGTACCGCCCAAATCGCGCGATTTTTGTACCCAGCCGCACAATGTAACCGATTGGCCTAAGTTGCTGATATTTAATTCGCCGCAGGTGTGAGTTCTTAGCATAACAATATTTATAAAAGTTTGCAAAAGTAAGTTTTTAGTTCGAAGTCCGAAAGTCGGGAAGACGGAAAGTCCGAAAGTTTGACTATTGCGGAAATTTTACCCTGCTTTTTCCGAACCTCTGACGAAATCGCTAAACGACAATCTTTCCTTTCGGACTTTCCGTCTTCCCGACTTTTTGACTTTCCGACTAAAAAACTATCTTTGCCCCATAATTCTCAAGGGGTGCCTTGCTTTGGTGTATCTAAAAAACGAACTACAGAGCGTTTTTAACCAAACTGAAAGACAGGCTGAGATCAAACCCATTGTTTGAGTCTTAAGTTCCGAGTTTAAAGTTCTAAGTCTTTTAATTGACTTCCGACTACAGACTTCCGACTACAGACTTAAACATGCACCTGATCCGGGTAATGCCGGCGGAGGGAGAGGTAACAAGTTAAGTGGACTGCCATTGTACCCTGGTGAGCAGATGGTTTAACTAAATTTTAGTTTAAAAATTTTGAAAAATGTATTCGCGGCTATCATAGCCCTGCTGTTGCCGGTATTGGCATCGGCCCAACTTTCCATATCCGGAAAAGTAACCAATCAATCGGGCGAAGCACTGCCCGGCGCAACTGTTACCCTTACAAACCCGGCCAAAAGCGCCATTGCCGATGCATCGGGCAAATACCAATTTACCGATGTTAAGCCCGGCAAATACAAACTCAATGCCAGCTATATTGGTTACCAAACCATCAGCAAAAATATCGTTTTAGCAGCCAGCCAGGTTATCAACCTATCGCTGACCAATGGCACTTTCGCGGCCGAGGAAGTTACCATCAGCGCTACCCGTGCGGTTAAAAATTCGCCAACGGCATTTACCAATTTAAGTAAAAAAGACCTGGCCAAAAACAACTTTGGGCAGGATTTGCCTTACCTGCTTAGCCTTACCCCATCGGTAGTAACTACATCAGATGCAGGCGCAGGCATAGGCTACACCGGCATCCGCATCCGGGGCTCCGATAACACAAGGGTTAACGTAACCATCAATGGCATCCCGCTGAATGATGCCGAAAGCCAGGGATCCTATTTTATCGATTTGCCGGATCTGGCCTCATCTGTAGATAATATCCAGGTGCAGCGTGGCGTAGGTACGTCAACCAACGGTGCAGGCGCGTTTGGCGGTAGTATCAACATCCAGACGACCACACGCCGCGATACGGCCTATACCGAAATCAATACATCAGCGGGCTCCTATGGCTCTATCAAAAACACGGTTAATGCCGGTACCGGCTTATTGGGCGGGCATTTCAGTTTAGATGGCCGTTTATCCCGCATCCACTCCAACGGATATATTGACAGGGCTACTTCCGATTTAAAATCCCTTTACCTGAGCGCTGCCTGGTACGGCAAAAACAGCACCATCCGGGCCAACGTAATTTCGGGCCATGAACGTACCTACCAAGCCTGGAACGGCATTGCCGATTACGTTATTGGCGATAACACCCGGCCAGATAACCGCACTTATAACGAATTAGGTTTAATGGCAGATGGTTCGTTTTATAAAGACCAGGTTGATGATTACCTGCAAAACCATTATCAATTACTGTACGATCAAAAGCTAAACGATAAGCTGTCATTTAGCGGCGCGCTGCATTATACCAAAGGCAAGGGCTATTACGAAGAGTTCCGCCAGCAGGATGCTGTAGCCAATTATGGCTTAAACCCGGTAATTATTGGTACCGATACCATTAACAATACCGACCTGGCCCGTCGCCGCTGGCTGGATAATGAATTTTACGGCGTTACTTATGCTTTAAAATATCAGCCCCAAAGCAACCTGAACATGACCCTGGGCGGCGCTTATAACCAATATAAGGGTGCGCACTATGGCAATGTTATTTATACCAAAGAAAGTGCAGGCATAGGCCCCAATTATGAATACTATCGTGATAATGCCAAAAAGAACGACTTTAATATTTTTTACCGTGCCGAATGGCATTTAAACAAGGTATTACTGTATGCCGATGCACAGTACCGTCATATTTATTATAGCTTTTACGGCATAGACCGAAACCTGCAAAATGCGCAGCAAAGTGCTGAGCTAAACTTTTTTAATCCTAAAATAGGTATCACCTACCAGCTTAATGAGCAAAGCAATGTATATGCATCCTTTGCGGTAGGTAACCATGAGCCAAACCGCGATGATTACGTTAACTCGACCCCACAGGCCAGGCCTAAAGCCGAAAACCTGAAGGATTTTGAAGCGGGCTACCGTACTGTTGGCAAAATTTTTAGCGGCGGTATCAACGGATTTTACATGTTGTACAAAAACCAACTGATATTAACCGGCGCGCTTAATGATGTAGGTTCGCAAATACGCACCAACGTTGCAGATAGCTATCGTGCAGGCGTTGAACTTGATGGCAAAGTGCGTATAACCAGCCAGCTTAACTGGGGCCTTACTGCTACCTGGAGCGCCAATAAGATCAAAAATTACCACCAGTTTTTCTCTAATTACGATGATGGCAGCCTGGTTGAAGAATCATTTAAAACAACCACCATCGCCTACTCGCCATCGCTTACCGGGGCAAGCATTATCAGTTACAGCCCGGTTAAAGGCGGCGAGATTGCCTTTATCAGTAAATATGTAAGCAAGCAATACCTGGATAATACCATGAACCAAAACCCTGTCGGCTTTACTATAGCGCCAGATAAACAAAGCAACCCTTATGCAGCCAACCGTTACCTTAAAAGCTATTTTACCAGCGATGTAAGGTTGAGGTATAACTTTAGCATCGGCTCGGTTAAAAACATCGGTATAGGCTTACAGGTTAATAACATTTTCAGCAAAAAGTACGAGGCCAATGGTGCTACCTACCCCGATATTGAAGGCGGCAATGTGGTAAACTACAACTATTACTTTCCGCAGGCAACACGCAACTTTATGGCGATGCTGAACCTGAATTTTTAATACACGCAAAAGTCTCCCCTACCGGGGGGAGATTATTAGCATTTAGTTTTTTACTTTGAGGAGCTAATGAGGGCTTCGCCGTTTAGAGAGGGGGCTTATTACAATTAACAACCGCGTTTATGCATGATTTAATAAAGCTTTTTATTGATCAGATTAAGGAAACCACCTGGGTGCAATGGCTTGCCGTTGCCCTGGGCGTTGCCGAAGTTTTGCTGGCGCGAAAAAACAATATTTTGCTTTACCCAGCGGGTATTTTAAGTACGTCGATAGCTATTTATTTGCTATTGAACGTGGGCCTGTATGCCGAATCGATACTGAATGCCTATTACGTGATCATGAGCGTTTATGGCTGGTGGTACTGGATTAAGCGCCGCAATGAGCCACCGGTAGAAATTAGCTGGAGCACCAAAACCGAATGGAAGATAAGCATTGCCATATCTGTTATTGGTTGGGTATTTTTTTATGTGCTGCTCAAAAACCTGCCTGCTAAGTATTTTACGCCATCAAACGTACCGGTTTGGGATGCATTGATCTCGTCGACAGCCTGGGCAGGCATGTGGCTGCTGGCCCGCCGTAAAATAGAGAACTGGATTTTTTTAAACATCTCAAACCTTTTTGCCGTACCCATATTGTTTTACAAACACCTTCCCATGTTTGCACTGCTTACCATCTTTTTATTTGTAGTAGCTATTTTTGGATACTTTGACTGGAAGCGAAAATTAGATTTGAGATATGAGACGTGAGATTTGAGATTGAATCGCGTGTTGGTCGTAACTAAACTAACAATTTCGCCAGCCTTTTCCAGTCTCAAATCTCACGTCTCATATCTCAAATCTATCTCATGCACCATCCATCATACCTGTTAAAGCCCGAATGGATAAAAACAATCCGGGATACGGCTGCTGAGGCTGAAAAGCTGGCTATGCTGCACCCCGATCAATTAAAATTGGTTTATGAGCAGGGCTGGTTTAAATTCCTGGTGCCGAAAGCATACTCCGGCTTGCAATTGTCGTTGCCGGATATGGTGAGGCTTGAAGAAAGCCTGGCCTGGGCCAACGGCAGTTTGGGCTGGGTGGTTACCCTTTGCAGCGGGGCTGGCTGGTTTGGCGGTTTTTTATCGGCAGATATCGCCCCGGATTTATTGAACAACCCTGCATTATGCCTGGCCGGCAGCGGTGCATCAACAGGCATAGCTACTATTACCGATGGCGGCTACATCATTAACGGCACCTGGAAATATGCCAGCGGCGCGCACCATGCCACGCACATAACTGCCAATTGTATCATCAAAAACGGGCAGGAAAGCGTTTTGGATGCTGACGGCAACGAACTGGTATTGCCTTTTATTTTCGACAAAAAAGATGTGGAAGTTTTCCCGGCCTGGAAATATATTGGCATGATGGCCACCGGCAGCGATGCCTATAAGGTAAGCAACCTTTTTGTTAAAGCCGACAGGAATTTTAAAATAGACCCGGATTTTGCGGTTATCGATGAGCCTTTGTACAAGTACCCATTTTTGCAACTGGCCGAGGCTACCCTGGCAGCAAACATTTCGGGCATGGCCGTGCACTTTCTTGACCTGTGCGGACCATTGTTTGATGAGAAACGATTTAGCAAACAGCAGGCCGGTAACCATCGCGATGCAACAGAACAACTGCTGGATGAATTAACTATCGACCTTAATAAAACCCGCACCGAATTTTACGAGGCTGTTGATGCCTCCTGGCAAAGTGGCCTAAAAGGCGCTGCGGGATATTTAACCGACGTAAGCGCCACCAGCCGCAAGCTGGCCAAAACAGCACGGGAATGTGTTGACAGGCTATACCCCTATTGCGGCCTGCAAGCCGCCAACCCCGATACCGAAATAAGCCAGGTATGGCGCGATTTACATACTGCAAGCCAGCACAGTTTGTTAAATAGCATCGGCGGGTAAACACTGTCAACGCATCAAATTGGGTTAACATAACTTAACATATTTCAATGATAGTTTCATTTAAATATTTAATAACCAGCATATTGCGTTTTAACATGGTTAACACTAAACTGATCCCGATATTAGTTAAACCGCAGCTTATCGCCGTTAATTACTTGAAGCAAATCTTCCGTCTTGATTCTTGACTCTTAATTCTTGATTCTTATTTTGTAACAAAACCCATACTTAACATAAACTTCACACCGCTTTTTAATTTCAATGTTGATATTTGGCGATCCAAAAACAAAAAAATGAAGCTTAAATATCTATTGCTTTTAATTTTAGCCGCTGCCACCCTTTCGGCATCGGCACAATCTCATAAAAAAAAACATAAACATACTGCAAACCGGAGCAGCGATAGTGAATTCACCTACCGCCGGGAACGCGCTACGCCCATGCCTACCGGCCTGCCGCGCCCTAAACTGGTTATTGGCCTTGTGGTTGACCAAATGCGCTGGGATTACCTGTACCGCTACTTTGACCGTTATCAAGATGGCGGCTTTAAACGGATGCTTGGCGAAGGCTTTACCTGCGAGAACACCAATATTGATTATATCCCCACGGTAACCGCCGCCGGCCATACCTGCATTTACACCGGCTCGGTACCGGCCATTCATGGCATAGCGGGCAATGATTTTATCGTACAGGCCACCGGAAAATCGATGTATTGCACAGACGACAGTACGGTAACCGCGGTTGGCAGCACCTCAAAAGCCGGGCAAATGTCGCCACGCAATTTACTGGTTACTACCGTTACCGATGAGCTTAGGTTGGCTACAAACTTCCGTTCAAAAGTTATCGGCATAGCATTAAAAGATCGCGGTGGAATTTTGCCGGCAGGCCATACCGCCAATGCAGCTTATTGGTTTGATGATGCCAGCGGCAACTGGATAAGCAGTACTTACTACATGACCGATTTACCTGCCTGGGTTAAAAACTTTAACAGCCAAAAAATACCCGAAAAATACCTGAAACAGGATTGGAATACGCTATACCCCATAGCCACTTACCTGCAAAGCGCCCCGGATAATAGCGGCAAATACGAAGGCAAATTTGCCGGCACAAACGCGCCAACCATGCCGGTTAATACATCGGCATTATATAACGGTCATTTAGGGATGATCCGGTCGACTCCCTACGGCAATTCGATGACGCTTGATATGGCCAAAGCAGCTGTTGAAAATGAGCAACTGGGCAAAAATACTGTTACCGACTTTTTAGCGGTAAGCCTGTCGTCAACAGATTACATTGGCCACCAGTTTGGCCCTAATTCTGTAGAGATAGAAGATACCTACTTAAGGTTGGACCATGACCTGGCCGCTTTTTTTACTTATTTAGACGGCACACTGGGCAAAGGCAGCTACTCGGTTTTTTTAACCGCCGACCATGGCGCGGCTCATAATGCTAACTTCCTGAAAGACCACAATGTACCTGCCGGCACCTGGGACGACGCCACCGCACAGAAAGAAATGAATACCCTGCTTAACGATAAATACAAGGTTCAAAACCTGGTTATCAGCATGGATAATTACCAGGTTAACCTTAACAATGCAGCCATAAAAAAAGCAGGCATCAGCGAAGAAACCATCAAACTTGATTGTATTAATTACCTGCAAAAACAACCGGCAGTACAATTTGCTGTTGATATGCTGAACGCAAACGCAGCCACCATCCCGGTTGACCTGCGTAGCCGTATTGTAAACGGTTATAACGCCGACCATAGCGGTGTAATACAAATAGTATTAAAACCGGGCTACTACGCTGGCCACGGAGCAACCGGAACAACCCATGGTACCTGGGCGCCATATGATACACACATCCCACTGGTATTTATGGGCTGGGGCATTAACCACGGCAGCACAACACGCCAAACCCACATGACGGACATTGCCCCTACCGTTGCTTCACTTTTACATATACAAGCGCCGGATGGCTGCATCGGCAAAACCATTGGCGAGGTAATCAGGTAATTCGGTTGCGGGTTGCGGGGATTGAGGTTCGAGGGTCGGGTTGCGAGGTTCGAGGGTCGCGTTTGAGACTGACATCGGAAACTGGCAGCCCGAGCCTCTAGCCGCCTAACTCGTGCAACTCGAACCCCGAACCAGGCAACACGAACCACAAACCCCACAACCAAAATGAAAAAATACATCTCCAGGTTTCATTACATCACGCAGGACATGCCGCAACGCAGCCATCTTGCGCAGGCTGAGATTGCCTGTAGTTCCGGTGCCAATTGGATACAGTATCGCTGTATGACTAAAACAGGCGATGAACTGATTGCCGAAATTGATCAGATAGCATCTGTTTGTGATGACTGGGGCGCTACGCTTATTATTACCAATCATTATCACCTGCTTGATAAAGTTGATGCCCAGGGCGTACATATCGAAGATCCGGATGCCGATTTTAGCGCCATTCGCGAAGCAATTGGCGAAGACAAAACTTTAGGGGCATCGGCTGCCAACCTACCTGGTTTACTAAAAACCCAGCATTCGGGCGTAGTTGATTACTGCGTATTGGGGCCGTTTGCCCATACTGCAACCAGGCCGAATAATTTCCCCTTGTTGGGTTATGATGGTTACCGTAAATTGGAAAAAGCTTCCATTGAAATTCCGGTTATTGCAACCGGCGGAATTCAGTTACAGGATGTTGAACTACTGCTTAAAACGGACATTTATGGCATAGCGGTTTCATCGGCTATCAATCGTTCTGCTGATTCGGCCCGGATGGTAAAAGAATTTTACCGCAAAGTGTATTAAACTTACTATAGCCCTTGTGGTAAGTTTCATTTTTGCTGTGCATATTTCCTCTCGATAACAATACGCGCTTTTTCCTACATGCCCAAAACAGCGGTAAATAGCAAGTAAAACAGCGGTGGGTTTAGTATCACCGATGTACATTTAACTACAACAAAGATTATTTTAGTTTATTGAACAAAATAAGTCATTGATTTTGTAAATTGCATGTAAATCAATTATATAAACCTATAATCTCGGTATGGAAAACTATAACAAACTGTGGCGGTTGTTTTTTGCTATTGCGTTAGTTTCAATTGCGGTGCAGCAATTTATCTGCTCTGGTTTCAGGCCCGTTATTATGCCTCCCGAGCCCGCGTTTATAGGGCAAAGCACTTTTTGCATGTGCGTTGCAAGCATTTTATTGATATTGGTGTCTTTTGTTATTATTTCTGGTATCAACTCGCATATAGTTGCCGATTATTTGGGGGCATTCATGTTGCTTATGCTTATCCTCTCACATATACCTTACAATATTAAAATTAACCAGTTTTTTTTAGCGGGATGGAACGATGCATTTAAACTGCTGGCTTTATGCGGCGGGGCCTTTATTGTGGCAACGTCGCTGCCCGCCGATACCGTAAGCGGCATTGATGCCGTAACAGAAAAGCTGCGGCCGGCCGGCCCATACTTTTTTGCTACAACCATGATTGTTTTTGGTATCGAGCATTTTATTTATCCAAAATTTGTAGCGCTGCTGGTACCCTCGTGGCTCCCTTTTCATTTATTCTGGGTGTATTTTGCAGGCATAGCCCTTATTGCCGCCGGTGCCGCTATTGTGTTTAAGTTTAAGGTAAAACTGGCGGCCACCCTGTTGGGTGTTATGCTGTTTTTATGGCTTGTTATGATACATATTCCCCGTGCGCTGGATACCACAATAGTTGATCGTGCCAACGAGTGGACAAGCCTTTTTGAGGCCCTGGCATTTAGCGGAATAGCATTTTTAATTGCCGGCACTTATAAACCTGAGCAAACGGTAGCGGCCGTTAATTAGACAAATCATCCACATGGGTTTTAGCTGATTTGGTTTTGTTGTATATTCACGCAAAATTTTAAACGCATGACAGCTTATAGCTTTTTACAACATCTCCATTCGGGTTTCAGGTATATTGTACTAGCATTAATTGTGGCAGCCATTATAGGTTCGCTTATTGGCCTGATAGGTAAAAAATCTTATACCAATGGCAACCGCAAGCTTAATTTGTTTGCCATGATATCGGCGCATACACAGTTGCTTATTGGTATAATACTTTATTTTGTAAGCCCGCTGGTTCAGTTTAATAGCGAAACCATGAAAAACAAAGTTACCCGCTACTTTACTGTCGAGCATTGGGTTATCATGATTATTGCCCTTGCCATAATTACCATTGGGCATAGCAAATCAAAAAAAGCAATCTCAGGCGATGCTAAACATAAGGCCATTGTTACCTTCTATTTAATTGCTTTGGTGATAATTTTGGTTGGTATTATACTTATCCCACGTAGCTAATAGGATTTAGCAATAAATAAACTTTCAAAAAAATTTGATAATTCATTTTTCTTTATAAATTTGTGGCCACGATGATTAAAAACACAAATAAAAACAGCTGGTGGCACCAATTAAATTTGGCAGCCGGATACGTTTTTAGTCAGCGATGATCTAATCAATTGTAAACCTAAGTGGAAAACCCGGCGACCCCAATTCGCCGGGTTTTTTTATTTATATATTTTTGAAAACATAACATGAGCACTTTTAAAATAACAACTACCCATAAAAAACTACTGGCCGATACCACAACGCCTGTGAGTATTTATTTGCGCCTGCGCGATGTATTCCCCAACTCGCTGCTGCTGGAAAGTTCGGACTATCACAGCCGCGAAAACAGCCTGAGCTATATTTGCTGCGAACCGATAGCGGGGCTGGTGCTCAACAACGGGATACTTAAAAAGCATTATCCCGATGGCAGCCATGAAACCCACGATGCAGGCAGCTTTGACCTTATCGATCAGCTTAACCAGTTTGTGGGCAGTTTTGAAACTGACGCCAATCCGTTAAAAATTATCTCGAACGGGTTGTTTGGTTATTTCACCCACGAGGCGGTCGAACATTTTGAAACCATCAAACTAAAACATACCGACGATAATCCGCGGCAAATCCCGGTAATGCAATACCATATTTACCGTTACATTATTGCCGTTGACCACTTCAAAAACGAGCTTTACATTTTTCATAACCAGGCCGAAGGCGGGCCAACCAATGGCGGTATCGAAAAGCTGGAATACCTCATCAAAAACAAAAACTTTCCTGAGTACAGCTTTAAAAGCAGCGATGTAGAAAAATCAAACCTTACCAACGAGGAGTTTATCGCCATTGTTGAAAAAATGAAGCAGCATATTTACCGCGGCGATGTTTTCCAGATAGTGCCGTCAAGAGCATTCTCCCGCACCTTCCAGGGCGATGAGTTTAACGTTTACCGGGCTTTGCGCTCCATCAATCCATCACCCTATTTATTCTATTTTGATTATGGCGATTTCAGGATCTTCGGCTCGTCGCCCGAGGCGCAAATCACCATCAAAAATAATGTGGCCAGCATCTTCCCTATCGCCGGCACCTTTAAACGTAGCGGAGATGACGTGAAAGATGCCGAGATAGCCCGCAACCTGGAAAACGACCCTAAAGAATCGGCCGAACACGTAATGCTCGTCGACCTGGCCCGTAACGACCTGAGCCGCCATTGCGAGCAGGTGCAAGTAAAAGCCTTTAAAGAGGTACAGTATTATTCGCATCTTATCCACCTCGTCTCGCATGTAAGCGGCAAGTTATTGCCCGGCGTATCATCATTCAAAATAGTTGCCGATACTTACCCCGCAGGCACGCTGAGCGGGGCGCCAAAATACCGGGCAATGGAGATCATCGACGAAAATGAAAAAGCCAAACGCAGCTTTTATAGCGGCGCCATAGGCTTCATGGGCTTTAAT
>Ga0075366_10000338_pt1 | contig 21537 bp, 18 predicted proteins | sample EndMethybrTD3031_FD_72351 | JGI IMG/M metagenome (GOLD analysis project Ga0075366, IMG submission 72351) | Populus endosphere microbial communities from Tennessee, USA - Endosphere MetaG P. TD hybrid TD303-1 | ecosystem: Host-associated > Plants > Roots > Endosphere | place: USA: Tennessee...
CCGTTGCGCAGCACCTGCGCGAGGTTGCCCTCGACGAACGGCGGACCGAGCAGCACGCCGAGCTCGCGGGCGAACCGCGGATCATCGAGCGCATAGGCAGCGTCGATATGCCGCTCGATCTTCTTCTCGCCTCCCACGAAGTTGGAGGCCAGCACAGCCGCCATGATCGTCAGCGGAACAGCCAGGCCGACCACCCACACCACCCGGACACGCTTCATTTGTCCGCCCGATTCGCCCGGTCGATCTGCCTGGCGAGCTGCTCGGGTCGGGTTGCCTTCTCGAGCACCTTCACGTCGGGATCCTCGCAGTCCTCGATCCCCAGGTGCTTGCCGATCTGCACCAGCAGATTGAGCACCTTGGTGTTCTCCTGTTCGGTGAGCAGGTTGATCTGCAGGTCGAGCTGATTTCGCCTCTCGCTCACCGTCGAGGCCATGTTCTGGCTCATCAGGATGAAGGCCGACAGGAAGATCGCTTCCAGCGAGACGACGAGCGTGAGGAACGTGAAGGGGAACGGGTCGAAGTGCCGGGTCGGGGCCACGGTGTTCGCAATGATCCAGCCCGCGAACCACAGCACGTGAAGCCAAATGAATGCCGAACTCCCCACGAACCGTTCAATCTTGGCGGCCAGCCTGTCGGTTGCAGACTGCGGGTGCAGCGCCTTGACGTCGAGGCGGCGGATTGCCTCCACGTTGGTCTTGAGCAGCTCTTCGATGGAGCTCGCAGAGTGGTAGGCGTCCCCCTGGTGCTGGCTCGGCGAGTGATGTCGCATCGAACTCGCTCAACGGCGCCGGCTGATGATGTCGATCAGCGTGTCCAGCTCGACGGGCTTCACCAAGTGGATGTCGAACCCGGCTTCCCGCGACTTGCGAACGTCGTCCTTCTGCCCCCACCCGCTCAGCGCGATGAGCAGCACGTCGGCACCTCCGGGCTGTGCTCGGATCCAGCGCGCCACGTCGTGGCCGCTGCGCTTGGGCAGCCCGATGTCCAACAGGACGATCGACGGCTTCTCGCTGCCGACCTTGGCGATGGCTTCGTCGCCATCGTGAGCGACCAGGGCGTCATGCCCCAGCATCGACAGCAGCTCGGCCGTGCTGCCGGCGATGTCGCGGTTGTCGTCGACGATGAGGATCCTGCGCCGCGGGCCTTGCGCAGAGGCGGTCGCCGCCCCCGCTGTCGCGGCCCCGCATCGACCGCGCACCAGCGGAATCCGGACCGTGAACACGCATCCCCGGCCGGGGCCGTCGCTCTGGGCGACCACCTTGCCGGCATGCATCTCCACCAGATGCTTGACCAGCGTCAGCCCGATGCCCAGACCGCCCTGTGAGCGCGACAGCGTGTGATCGACCTGCGTGAACATGTCGAATACCCTGGGCAGCATATGCGCCGCCAGGCCCACCCCGTCGTCCTTCACGCTGATGACGGCCTCGTCGCCCTCGCAGCGCACGCCGACCTCGATGTGCCCGCCTTCCGGCGTGTACTTGGCGGCGTTGTTGAGCAGGTTGGCCACGACCTGGCCCAGCCGCGTCGGGTCTGCGTTGACGATCGCCGCCTGCGCGTGCGGCAGATGCAGCGTGAGCGTGTGCCGGCCCGCATCGATGAGAGGCTTGCTGGTCTCGACCGCTGCGCGCACGACCGCAGCGACATCCACATCGACCTTGCGCAGTTCGACCTTGCCCTGGCTGATGCGATTGACGTCCAGCAGATCGTCGACCAGATGCACGAGCTGGCCGAGCTGCCGCTCGATGATGCCGCGCGCGTTCTCGAGCGCGGCGGCGTCCTTCGTCAGCCGCATGATCTGCAGTGCGTTGCTGATCGGCGCGAGCGGATTGCGCAGCTCGTGCGCGAGCGTGGCAAGAAACTCGTCCTTGCGCCGGTCGGTGTTGCGCAACGACTCCTCGGCGATCTTTCGCCCCGTCACGTCGCTGACGATACCGACGAGCCGGGCGGCCCCGTCAACGGCATAGAAGCTGCCGTGCGCCTCGATCCAGTGGACGCTGCGGTCGGGCCACACGACCCGCGATTCGAAGTGCAGGTCTTCGCCGAAACGCCGGCTGTCCTCGAACGCGCCCTCGACCGCAGCCCGATCCTCCGGATGCACGTGATCGAGCATCGTGGCAAGTGTCCATCCCTGCGGCACCTGCGCGTAGCCGAAACAGCTGGCATGCCGGTGCGACGACTTGATGGCTTCGCTGCCGAGCTCGAGCACCCACTCGCCGATCTGCGCGCTGTCCAGGATGAATTGGAGCTGCGCCTGGTTGCGCCTGAGGGTCTGGTCGGCCGTCTCCCGCTCGGTGATGTCGGAGGCGATCGACAACACGGACTCCACCGAACCATCTCCCGCCAGTTCGGGAATCAGGCGCGCCTCGAAAATCCGCGTCGATCCGGTGAGCGTCTGGAACTCGAACTTGATGTTCCCCGGCTGCTCCGTCGCGAAGACCTGCTGCAGCGCCGTATTCCACGTTGCACACAGCTCGTCCGACATCCCGAGCTCGGCGTTGGTCTTGCCGACGTAGGCAGTCGGCGCCAGCCCGGTGTAAGACGTGATCACCGGACTCACGTACAGATGACGCAGCTCCCTGTCCATCCGCGCAAAGACGTCCGGAGCATTCTCGACCAGCGTCGCGAACTGTCGCTCCCTGCGCGCGATCTCTTCCGATGCCGAGCGTATGGTCTGCTCGGCCCGGATGCGCTCGCTCACGTCGCGAATCACGGCCAGAGAACCGATCTGCTCGCCGCTCCCGTCGCGCAGAGGCGAGACCGTGCTCTCCACCTGGATCGACACGCCGTCCAGGCGGTGATGGACCGAGAAGGTTCGGGTCGACTGCGGGGAGTGCGTCGGCGCGCGATGGCCGACGGCGTCCGCCGCAGGCAGTTCATTCCTGTACAGGCTCGAGGTCGGCCGGCCCAGGAAGTCCGACGCGTCAATGCCGTATTGGCGCTCGGCCGCGGCGTTCATGAAGATGATCCGATCGTCGAGGTCGAACGCCAGGACCGCATCGTCCATCTGCGCCAGCACGTCCTTGCGCAGCCGATTGCTCGCATCGGTTGCGCTTTCGAGCGTGTAGATCTCGTTCTCCACGACCAGCGCGTCGACGTCGCCGCGCCGGATCGCCTGCAGCGTCTCCTCCGCCTCTTGAAGACGCAGCTGCAGATACTCGTTCTGCGCGCGCAGCGAAGCCGCGTAGTCGTCGTCGAAGCTGGGCTTGGCGCTCACGCTTTCTCCGCACCGAGCCCGCCAGGAGCCGCTGATGCTCCCAGCGCGCTCGCGATGCCGGGGCTGTTGGACAGGTCGCCGATGAAACGGCGCTTGGGCAGCGGCGTAGCGCGCACGAGCGTCGGCGATGCGATCACCTCGTCGGCAGTGGCGCGCTCGATGTGATCGGCGATGTTGTACACATCCAGGCGATAGCGCCCCGAAAGATGCTCCTCGCAAAGCCGCCGGGTGTTCGCGATCGCGCGGGAGGAAGAAGGAGTTCCCATCGTCACGTACAGGCGAAAAGTGAATTCATCGGCCGCCTCTGCAGGCGTCGTGTTGTGGGCCGCATGTCCGGATTTCATTCGCGGCGAACCGGTTGCACATCGAGTCCGACGAGAACGCGTTCCTGGTTCGACAGGTCGCCGATGATCTTGCGGATCGGCTCCGGGAACTTTCGCACCAGGGTCGGCACCGCGAGGATCTGGTCACCGGCTGCGAGCTGCGGATTGACCAGCAGATCGACGATCTCGATGCTGTAGCGCCCCGCCAAGTGGGTTTCGCAAAGATTCTTCAGGTTTTCCAGCGCCGCGACGGACCGCGCGGTCTTGCCCGCGACATACAGCTTCAGCTGCCACTCGGGCTTGGCCCTCGTGGTGACGCGCTTCACACTCTCAAGGTTGCTCAACGACCTCATACCCCGCTCCGCTTCGTCTTGTCCAAGTTCGGCAACCCCGCTCCCGCGGCCAGGATGGTCTTGTTTCGTGCCGCTGACCGTTCTGCAACAAAGCGTTCGCTGGCGATCGCGAACTCGACGTCGCTGCGCCGCTCGTCCTCCTGCGCATTGAGCGCGGCGATCTGCGCATCGACCGCCTCGCGCCGACGCTCCAGCGCCCTCAGACGCCGCTGATGGTCCTGGTCCAGCAGTTCGCTTGCCGCCTCCTCCTGCGCCGCCTGCGCGAGGCGAGCGGTCCCGGTCAGCACGCGGTCGCCCGACAGATAGACGTCGATCAGGTCGACTCCCCTGTTGCCGAAGACGAACTCGCGCACCCGGTTGGAATGCGGCATGCCACGAGACTTCAGCACCTGCAGCGTCCTCGTGCGCTCGCCGTTGAAGGCGACGTTCGAGAGCAGCAGCCAGCTGTCCATCAGCGAGGACACGCCCACCTCCGAGTCCGCAAGTGGCATTGACGTCTCGGTCGTCAGGCTGGTCAATAGCGCAGTCGTGTTCTCCATCTTCAGAAAGTCGATCAGCCGCATGAGCGTCGGTTTCACGCTCGCATCGTCGGCATGCATCGAGAGGTTGCTGATCGGATCCACGACGACGACTGCCGGTCTGAACTCGCGCACCAGCTCGTACATCTGCACCAGATGCTGCTCCAGCCCGTGCAGCGTCGGGCGAGTCGCGTGCACTTGCAACAGCCCTTCGCGCACCCAGCGCATCAGATCGATGCCAACCGAGCGCATGTTCCTGAGGAGCTGGCTCTGCGATTCCTCGTAGGAGAACAACAATGCCCGCTCGCCCCTCTTGCACGCAGCGTCGGCGAAACTCGCCGCGATGGTGCTCTTGCCCGTCCCGGGCGCGCCCGAAACGAGTATCGAGCTGCCACGGTACGGGCCCCGTCCGTCCAGCATTGCGTCCAGGCCTGCGATGCCCGTGGAGATGCGCTCCTTCGTGACCTGATGGTCGAGCCGCAGCGACGTGATCGGAAGAACCGACAAGCCGTGCGAGCCGATCAGGAACGGGTACTCGTTCGTGCCGTGGGCCGAGCCGCGGTACTTGACGACGCGCAATCGCCGCGTCGACACCTGGTCCGAGATGCGATGGTCGAGCAGGATCACGCAGTCCGCCACATACTCCTCGAGACCGTAGCGGGTGAGCGTTCTCTCTCCTCGCTCGCCGGTGATCAGCGCCGTCACGCCCTTGTCCTTCAGCCATCTGAACAGACGCCTCAGTTCGGCCCGCAGGACGGCGTGATTCGGCACCCCGGCGAACAGCGCCTCGACGGTATCCAGCACCACTCGCTTTGCGCCTATCGTGTCGATCGCATGGCCGAGCCGGATGAACAGGCCCTCGAGGTCGTACTCACCCGTTTCTTCAATTTCGCTGCGCTCCACGCGAACGTAGTCGAGCGAGATTTTCTTCTGTCGCTGCAGCTTTGCGAGGTCGAATCCGAGCGACTGCATGTTCTCGCTCAATTCCTTGGCCGTCTCTTCGAACGTCATGAAGACACCCGGCTCGCCGAATTGCAGCGCGCCGCGGATCAGGAACTCGGCGGCAAGCATCGTCTTCCCGCAGCCGGCAGCGCCGCACACGAGCGTCGGTCGCCCGCGCGGCAGTCCGCCTTCGGTGATCTCGTCGAGGCCGATGATTCCCGTCGCGGCCTTGTGCAATGCGAGCGCCGGTTCGCTCGGTTTCTTCTTGGCGGCTGGCATGTGGATGGGCCCCGTTTGGGCCGAAGTCCGTGCGACGTCGCACCGTTGCAGGATAGCCAGCGAGGCAAGAAAGAGTTGCAGGCGTTGCGGTGCGAGCAGGATGCGCAAACCGCCTGTTCATGCGTCGGACCTTTCCTACGAGGCCCAACGAGTGTGGGGCGCAGCACATAATGAATCGGCACGCAGGAACCGCAGCCAGTGAATGCTCCAGACCATCTCAAGGACTTCAGCGCCGAGGAACGGTACAGGCTGCTCGTCGATTCGGTTGTCGACTACGCCCTCTACATGCTCGACACCGACGGGTTCGTGGTCAGCTGGAACGTCGGCGCGCAACGCCTGAAGGGCTACTCCCAGCAAGAGATCGTCGGCCGGCACTTTTCGCTGTTCTATCCCGAAGAGGACGTGCGCCGGGGACTGCCCGCGCGCACGCTGCAGGTGGCAAGGCAGGACGGGCGCTTCGAGGCCGAAGGCTGGCGCGTGCGCAAGAACGGCGAGCGCTTCTGGGCCCACGTGATCGTCGACCCGGTCCTCTCGCCCGCCGGGCACTTGCTGGGTTTTGCGAAGGTCACACGCGACCTCACCGAGCGCCGGCGTGCCGAGGAGTCACTGCGCCGCAGCGAAGAGCAGTTTCGCCTGCTCGTGCAGGGCGTGACCGACTACGCCCTGTACATGCTCGACCCGAGCGGCATCGTGACGAGCTGGAATGCCGGAGCGCAGCGGATCAAGGGCTACGCGCCCGAAGAGGTGATCGGCACGCACTTCTCTCGCTTCTACCGGGCGCAGGACAACGCCAACGGCCTGCCTGCCATTGCGCTGGCCACGGCCGCCGCCGAGGGCCGCTTCGAAAGCGAAGGCTGGCGCGTGCGCAAGGACGGCACGGAGTTCCGGGCGAACGTCGTCGTCGATCCGATCCGGGGCTCCGATGGCGAGATCATCGGTTTCGCCAAGATCACGCGCGATGTCACCGAAAAACACGAGGCCGAACTCGCGCTGGAACGTGCACGGGAGGCACTGTTCCAGTCGCAGAAGCTCGATGCGATCGGCCAACTCACCGGCGGCGTCGCGCACGACTTCAACAACCTTCTGATGGTGATCCTGACGAGCCTCGAGTTGATCCGCCGACGCGTGGCGGACGACGAAGGCCTGATACGGCTCGTCAACAACGCCATGCAAGGCGCCAGGCGAGGCGCGACGCTGACACAGCGCATGCTGGCCTTCGCGCGCCGCCAGGAGCTCAAGCCCGTCGCGGTGGACGTCGCCGCGCTGGTGCTCGGCATGCGCGACCTGCTCGAGCGCTCGCTGGGCCCGACGATTCACCTGGAGACCGAGTTTCCGGATGAACTGCGCTCCGTGCTGATCGACGCCAATCAGTTGGAGCTCGCCATCCTGAATCTTGCGGTCAACGCGCGCGACGCGATGCCACAAGGGGGAACATTGCGCATGTTCGCGCAGCTCGAGTCCGTCGCAGAAGGGTCCGACTCGCTGGCGGCGGGCTCGTACGTCCGCCTGTCGATCGTCGACAGCGGCTTCGGCATGGACGCGGATACCCTCGCGCACGCGACCGAGCCCTTCTTCACGACGAAGGGCGCGGGCAAAGGCACCGGCCTCGGCCTGCCCATGGTGCACGGGCTCGCAGCGCAGTCCGGCGGCCGCTTGCGCCTGGCCAGCACCGTCGGCGTCGGCACGACCGTCGAGTTGTGGTTGCCGGCGGCACAGACGGATGCCGGCGCGGCGGATTGCGCTGCGGACGAAGACGCGGCGCGGGCGCCTTCAATGCTCATCGTCGCGGTCGACGACGATGCGCTGGTCCTGGAGGGCACGATCTCGATGCTCCAGGACCTTGGGCACCGAGTGCTGCCGGCGAGCTCCGGACCCCAAGCGCTTGATGTGGTGATGAACGAACCCGGCGTGTCGCTGGTGATCACCGACCAGATGATGCCCGGCATGACTGGCGCAGACCTCATCGAGCGCCTCGCTGCGGTGCGCCCGCGGATCCCGGCGATCCTCGCCACGGGTTTCGGCGAGGTGCCACCCGATCTCGACCGGATGGCTCTGCGACTCTCCAAACCTTACGACCAGAACCAGCTCGCCGCCGCGATCCGGCGGGTCTTCGCAAGCAGCGTCTCCCGACGCGTGGCTTGAATTGAGAGCACACAGGGCGTGCGGGCGCCACCAACAACGGTGACAACAAGACTTCGGCATCGCGAAGCCCGCTGCGACGTGAATCGCGCCAGCCGATCGATCTCGATGAAGTCTTGCAGACACTCGCCGCACTCGCGTAGTGCGGAAGATCATGTGTGATTTGACACGTCGTCCCCCTCGGGTCCGTGGCAGGATGTGTTTTGACAAGTTTTCAGGGAAGATGCCTTGAGCGAGAACGATGTTCGTGTGCTGGTGGTCGACGACGTCGAAGACGCAGCAAAGTCGCTCGCACTGGTGCTCTCGTTGAACGGCTACGTTGCCCGCACCGCCGGCGATGGCGCGAGTGCAATTGAAGTGACCGAAGAGTTCCTTCCGCACTGCATCCTCCTCGACGTGAACATGCCCGGCATCGACGGCCTGGAGCTCACGCGCAGGCTGCGCACGAGCTACGGCGACGACATCGTGCTGGTGGCCGTCACGGGGGGCAGCGCCGATCAGGCCCGGGTTGCGGGAACGTTCGAACTCGTCGACCACTATCTCGCCAAGCCGATCGACATGGCCAAGCTGGAAAAGATCCTGCCAAAGCGACCCGCCTGAACGAGTCGTTACACCGGCACATCTCGCAACAGCAGGACACGTCCTACACCGTACGGTGCGTCGAACCGACAGACGCCGATGCGAGCCATTCGTAACATCAAGCGAACGCATCGATACACAGCGTCGCGGTTACGCGCGACGCTGCAAAACACCACGGAGTCGTCGAATGAATGCCCGCGTCTTGCCCTCCCCTCGCTGGAGCACGTCTTCGTTCTCGCACGCTGCCGACACGTCGCCGATGGAGCTGAACGATCTCGGCGCCCACCTCGCACGCTGCAGAGGCTGCCGCAGCCGCTGGTTCGCATTGCAGTGCGTGAACGATGCGCTGCACGATTTCGTCGCACGTCGCTTCGTGACGACGCTCGTCGTGGCCGCCGTGGTGATCGGCATCGGTACGTTCGCACTGTGACGAATGGCGTCGAACGAACTGCAGCGCCTCTGCCCGGGCGCTGCGCCGGAGCTCCTGGCCCTGCTGGACCCGCGACGCGGGCCTGTTGAACCGCCAAACCGTTCCGAGATCTTCGGTCGCGAACGCTTCGCGCAGCACGGGCGCAGCCTTGCCGCGACCCATCACGCCGACGCGGCACGCTCGCGCAAGGCCACCTTCTTTCCGCGCCTGCGCGAGAACGTGCGCGTGCTGCGCGAAGCGCATCGCTACATCGGGGCGCAGGCCAAGACCGGCTACGACGTCAGCCCGGCAGCCGAATGGCTGCTCGACAACTTCCACCTGATCGAAGCCCAGCTCAAGGAAATCCACGACGGGCTCCCGCGCCGCTACTACCGCGATCTGCCGCTGCTGACCGACGAGCCCCTCGCCGGGCTGCCCCGCGTCTACAGCGTGGCCTGGGCCTTCGTCGCCCACACCGACGGCGCATTCGACGAGGCGCTGTTGACGAGCTTCCTGCAGGCGTATCAGAGCGAACGTGAGCTCTCGCTCGGCGAGCTGTGGGCGCTGCCGACGACCTTGCGCGTCGTGCTGGTCGAGAACCTGCGTCGCCTTTCAGAGCGTGTGGCCACCAACAAGGCTGCGCGCGCGCTCGCGAACCTGTGCTGCGATCGCATCGACGAGCAGGGCCCGATCGAACTCGACGCAGTGCTCGCGCTGGTCGAGCGGCGCGGCGCGGCGCGAACGTTTCTCTCGCAGATCGCGCAGCGCATGCAAGACCCGCGCAACGCCGCGCAGCTGCGCATGCGCGAATGGCTGCATCGCGTGATGCCCGATGTCGCGCAGGTGCAGACACAGCAACCCGCCGAACAGGCGGCCGACAACCTCAGCGTCAGCAACGCGATCGGCTCGCTGCGCCTGATCGGCAACGCCGACTGGCCGGAGATCGTCTCGCGCACGAGCACGACGATGCAGTTGCTGCTGAGCCTGCCAGCCTTCGAGGCCGAGAGCGACGACACCCGCAACGCGACGCTGCACGAGATCGAGCGCCTGGCCCGGCGCAGCGGCCGCAGCGAGACCGTCATCGCGCGCACGCTGTTCGAGTTGACCCATCGCGATGCCGCCGATCCGGCCCGCGCCGCGCCGAGCCACTGGTTGCACGGCCCCGGACGGGCTGAGCTGGTCGAGAGTTTCGGCCTGGACGAGCGCGGGCGTCGTTTCGCGCGAGCATGCCTTCGGCACGCAGCGCTGCCCGCCTACCTCGGCACGATCGCTGCCGGCACCGCCGGCGTGGTGGCGTGGCTTCTGTTGCAGCACAGCGCTGCGCTGCCGGGTGCCGCATTGCCGAGTGCCGACGCGCCGCTCTGGATCGCGCTGCTGACCGCGGTGCTGATGCTGTTCCCGACATCGGAGGCGGTGGTTGCGCTCGTCAACCGGCTGATCAGCGAGTCGGTCAAGCCCGTGCGGCTGCCGCGGCTGGCGTTCGCGCACGGCATCCCGGCCGAGCACCGCGTGATCGTGGTGATTCCCGGGTTGCTGACGAGCCCCACGGCGGCGACCGAACTCGCGCATCGGCTCGAACAGCACTATCTCGCGAACCCGGAGGCGAATGCGCAATTTGCGCTCCTGACCGATTGGGCCGACGCCCCGACACAGGCGCTGCCGAGCGACGGACCGGTTCTCGACGCGGCGGCCCGCCACGTCGGCGAGCTGAACATGCGCCATCCGGTCGCCGAGGGCCGCGCGGCGCGCTTCCTCGTGCTGCATCGCGAGCGTCGATACAGCCGCACCGAGCGGCGCTGGATCGGCTGGGAGCGCAAGCGCGGCAAGCTCGAGCAGCTGATCGATCTGCTCGTCGAGCCCGAGGCGGCCGACGCCGCGCGGGCGTTCATCGATCTGGGCGTGCTCTCGCGCGTCGAGGCTCATACCCGCTACGTCGTCACGCTCGACGGCGACACGCAGCTTCCGCCCAGCCGCCTGCGCGAACTGGTCGGCGTGGCCGCACACCCGCACAACGAACCTCAGGTCGATGCGCAACGGCGCTGCGTGCGCCGCGGCTACGGCATCCTGCAGCCGAGAGTCGTCACGCCGCTGCCGTCGCCGGAGAACATCACTGCCTACCACTGGCTGTTCGCGGGCCAGTGTGGCATCGACCCCTACAGCGCGGCGAGCTCCGAGGTCTACCAGGACGTGTTCGGCGAAGGCACGTTCACGGGCAAGGGCCTGCTGAACGTGCAGGCGATGCACAAGGTGCTCGGGAGACGGTTGCCCGACGGGCGCGTGCTGAGCCACGACCTGCTCGAAGGCTCGCTCGCGCGGTGCGCCGCGGTGACCGACATCACGGTCGTCGAAGATGCGCCCTTCCATGCCGATGTCGCCGCGTCGCGGGTTCACCGCTGGACCCGCGGCGACTGGCAATTGCTGCCGTTCATGCTGCGAGCGGGCCGGTATCCGACGCGGGCCATCAACCGCTGGAAGATGTTCGACAACCTGCGCCGTTCGCTGGTGGCGCCGATGTCGCTCGCGCTGATGCTGCTCGCGCTCGGCACAGGCGTCGTCTCGCCTTGGACCGCGCTCGTGTTGATCGGTGCCGCGTTCATCGCGGGACCGTTGATGGGGTCGGTGGCCGCGTTCGCGCCGAGCCGTGACGAGATCGCGATGCGGAGATTCTTCGCCGAGGCGAGCGTCGACCTGTTGCGCGCACTGCTGAGCGGCGCATGGTTGCTCGCGCAGCTGCTTCAGCACTCGCTGATGAATCTCGATGCGGTGCTGCGCGCGCTCTACCGCATGACGCTCAGCAAGCGACACCTGCTCGAGTGGACCACCGCTGCATCCGCGCAGGCGAATGCCTCGACCCGCCTCGGCGCGATCGCACGCAAGCACTGGGCTGTGCCGCCTGTAGCGATTGCCTTGCTGGCCGGGCTCTGGTGGGCGGGCTCGCCGACGCCCGTGCTCGCGGCGGCGCTGTGCATCGTCTGGGGTGCGGCGCCCATCTGGACCTGGTGGGTCAGCCGCCCCCGTCCGAAGCGCCGCGACGCCTCGCTGCCGCTTGCCGACCAGGCCTATCTCGAGGGCATGGCGCGCGACACCTGGCGCCTGTTCGAACGCTGCGTCGGCGCCGAGGACAACCACCTTCCGCCCGACAATCTCCAGCTGACGCCGCACGCGATGGTTGCGCATCGCACCTCGCCGACCAACATCGGCCTGTACCTGCTCAGCGCCGCGTGCGCGCGGCGATTCGGGTGGATCGGCACGCAGGAGCTGCTGCAGCGCGCCGAGGCCACGCTCGAGACGCTGGCCGAGCTGCCACGTCATCGCGGCCACTTCCTGAACTGGTACGACACACAGCGTGCGGTGCCGCTGCTGCCGATGTATGTGTCGACGGTCGACAGCGGCAACCTGAGCGGTCACCTGCTCGCGCTCGCGCAGGCGTGCATCGAATTTGCCGGCGCGCCGTACGACGAAGCGCCGGTGCGGCGTGCGCTCGCCATCGGTGTGCAACGCATCGCCGCGCTCCGCTCGGCCGCGCCCGCGCTCGCGTCCGATGGCGCGATCGTTCGCCTGCTCGCGCTGAGCGACCCGCTGCGCGACGCCCGCATCCGGCCCGACGCATTGCAGGCGCTGCTGCGGGCAGCGAGAGATGAGCTGAAGCAGGTCCTGCCCGATGTCGATGCGCCCGGCGCATACGGCGCTACCGAGCGCTTCGGCTGGTGCCTGGCCGACCACATCGCCACCTTGCACAGCGCGCTGCTCGACCAGCGCTGCGAGCAGTCGATCGCCCGCGGCGAGACGCCACCCCGAGGCGATCCGAGCAAGCGCCTGCTCGGCCTGTCCACACGCTGCCGTCGGCTTGCGTGGGAGGCCGATTTCGCGTTCCTGTATCACCGCAAGCGCCAGCTGTTCCACATCGGCTACCGGGTCGCGGAGCAGCAGCTCGACACGAGCTTCTACGACCTGCTCGCCTCGGAGTCGCGCCTGACCAGCGTGCTCGCGATCGCCAAGGGCGATGTGCCGGTGTCGCACTGGGCGGCGCTCGGCAGGCCGTTCTATGCGGTCGGCGCGCACACCGCGCTGCGCTCGTGGTCGGGCTCGATGTTCGAGTACCTGATGCCGTCGATGGTGCTGGACGAGCCGCACGGCAGCGTGTTGCGCGACGCCTGCTGCGCATGCCTGCGCGAGCAGATCGACTTCGCGCGCCAGCACCGCGTGCCCTGGGGAATCTCCGAATCGGCCTATGCGGCGAGCGATCACACGCTCGCGTACCAGTACGCCCCGCAAGGCGTGCCCCGCCTCGCGCTGCGGCGAACGCCGGCTGACGAACTGGTGATCGCGCCCTATGCCACGGCGCTGGCGGCGCAGATCGCACCGCACGGCGCGGTGGCGAACTTCACGCGGCTTGAAGCACTGCGCGCACGCGGTCGCTACGGCTTCATCGACGCGCTCGACTTCACGCCCAGCCGGCAGGCCGAGGCCGAAGGCGTGAGCCGGGTCGAGACTTTCATGGCACATCACCAGGGCATGACGATCGTGTCGCTGGCCAACGTGCTGCTCGACAACGCGCCGCGGCGCTGGAGCATGGCCAACCCGCACATCGAGGCGGTCACCTCGCTGCTGCACGAGCGCGCCCCGCGCGAAGTCTCGGTATTGCTCGAGCCTCCGCCCGAGGCGCCGCTGGCGCATCGCGAGCGGCGAGGAACCGGCCTCGTGCGCGAGATCGTCCCGGGTGTGGCGGCACTGGCGCCGACCCATCTGCTCTCCAATGGGCGCTACAACGTCGCGCTGCGGCCGAACGGTGCCGGCTGGAGCCGATGGGGCAACGTCGGCATCACGCGCAGCCGCGACGATCTGCTGCGCGATGCGTACGGCAGCTTCTTCCACCTGCGCTGGGACCGTCAGCCGCAAGCCGTGTCGATCACGCAGCATCCGGCGCCCGACCCGTCCGCTCACTATCAGTGCAACTTCCACGCCGACCGCGTGTGCTTCGACGCGCGCTGGCCCGAGATCCAGGCGCACACGACGGTCTGGGTCAGCCCCGAAGACGACATCGAGTTTCGCGAGATCGAGCTGCGCAACCTGAGCGATCGGCCGATCGAGCTGGAGCTGATGTCGGCATTCCAGATCACGCTGGCCGAGCCGCGCGCCGACGAAGCGCACCCGGCGTTCTCGAACCTGTTCTTGCGAGCACAGTGGCGGCCTGCGCAGCACGCGGTGGTGTGGGAGCGCAAACCGCGCCTGCCCACCGAAGCCGGGCTGCGGGCCGCGCACTTCCTTGTCGACCCCGGCCGCTCCAGCGAGCAGCTGCGATCGATCGGCGTGCAGGCCGATCGCGGCGGCTGGCTCGGCCGCAATCGCGACGCGAGCCGGCCGCTCGGCAAGTTCGACGCCGCCCCCACCGGCGACCCGACGGTGCTCGATACCGGTCTCGACCCGGTGAGCGCGCTGTGTGTCGGCGTCTCGCTCGCCCCGCGTTCAGTGCTGCATCTGGTGTTCTGCACCGCCGCGAGCGACAACGCGGCGACGCTCGACGCGGTGATCGACAAGTACCGGCAGCATGGCCCGGTCGAACGCGCGTCGCTCATGTCGGCCACGCTCGCCCGCATTCGCCTGCGCGAGCTGCGCATCGGTGCCGAGACCTTCGCGGCGATCCAGTCGCTGACGACGGCTCTGGTGACGACCGTCACACGCGCGGCGGCGGCCGATGCCGCGGAGGCCGACGCGTCCAGCCCGGGGGCCAGCGCGCCTCGCTTGTCCGCCTGCGATCGGCGCACGCTGTGGCGATTCGGCATCTCGGGCGATCGGCCGATCGTGCTCGTCTCTGCCGGCGTCGCGCAAGGGCTCGGCCTGGTGCGCGCGCTGACGCAAGCGCTGCGAGTGTGGGCCTGGGGCGGCGTCGCGTGCGACCTGGTCGTCGTCAACGCCGAACCCAGCTCTTACCTGATGGCACTGCAGCGCGAGCTGACGGCCCTGCGCGACAGCCAGGCAGCCGAAGGTGCTTCAGGCAACGCCGGTGCCGCCGGCACGAGCTTTCAGCTCCTGCGCCGCGATGAGCTCTCGGAGCTCGAGATGGCCACGCTGCATGCCTTCGCGCGGATCCACATCAACGCCGACGGCCGCCCGCTCACGCACCACGTGCAGGAGTGGATGGACGCCCACGAGGCGAGCTTCGACGAACGCCTCGATCTGGCCTCGGTCGCGCTCGAGCCGGTGGACGGCGCCGGGCCCGCGCTGCGCGTGGTGCAGGGGCGGTTCACCGACAACGGCAGCGAGTTCCGCTTCGACGTCAACGCTTTCCAGCGCCCGCCGCGGCCGTGGGTCAACGTGATCGCGAATCCGCAGTTCGGCACCCAGCTATCCGAAGCCGGCGGCGGATACACCTGGGGCTTGAACAGCCGGCTGAATCAGCTGACGCCCTGGTCGAACGACCCGGTCGCCGACCCGCCGGGCGAGTGGTTCGTCGTGCAGGACCTGAAGACGCGCGAGGCCTGGAGCGTCACGCCCTCGGCCTGGGGCGACCCGAGCGCGACCTATCGCATCGCACACGGCCAGGGCCACAGCACGATCACGCATAGGCGCGGCGACCTCGACATCGAAACCAGCTGCTGCGTCGACCCCGACACGAGCATCAAGCAGATTCGCATCGCGATCGTCAATCGTGGGCAGCGCCGACAGCGGCTGCGCGTGCTGGGTCTCGCGGAGTGGGTGATGGGCGGCGGCCGCAGCGACCGCCTCAGCACGGACACGGGCACGCTCAGCCAGCGCCTGCCCGACACGGCGGTCGCGGCCGACGACGGCGCATCGCAAGCGCGCCGCTTGACGGCACTGCTTTGCACCCAACGCGACCGCGCCGGCGGCTTCGGCGAGGCGACGGCGTTTCTCGCGCTCGCCGAGGACCTGACCGAGCACAGTGCCGACTGGACCTGCGACCGACGCGAACTGTTCGATGCACGCGGCCGGATCGTCGTGCCCGATCATCTGGGGCGGCGCTGCGGCGTCGGCTTCGACCCATGCGCTGCGCTTTCGACGCAGCTCACGCTCGGCGCCGGCGAGTCGGCGCAGTGCGTCTTCCTGGTCGGCTTTGCGGTGAACCCCGACGAGGCGCGCACGCTCGCCACCGAGGCGATCATCGTCGACCCGGCCGAGCGGCTCGAAAGGGCGAGAGCGCGCTGGGACGAACTGCTAGGGGCCGCTACCGTTCGCACGCCCGACCCGCTGTTCGATGCGATGGTCAACCGCTGGCTTCTGTACCAGACCGTCTCGTGCAGGCTTTGGGCCAAGGCCGGCTTCTACCAAGCCGGCGGTGCGTTCGGATTTCGCGATCAGCTGCAGGACGCGATGGCCCTCGCGTGGGCCGACCCGGCGACGCTGCGCGCACAAATCGTGCTGAACGCCTCGCGCCAGTTCCGCGAGGGCGATGTGCAGCACTGGTGGCACGCGCCGACCGGCGCCGGGGTGCGCACCCATTTTTCGGACGACCTCTTGTGGCTCGTGCATGCCACGCTGCACTACCTCCAATGCAGCGAAGACGCTGCACTGCTCGACGAGAGCATCGGCTTCATCGAGGGCGCCAGCATTCCCGAAGGCGCCGAGGACGCCTACTACGTTCCTTCGGCCAGCGACGAACACGCGACGCTCTACGAGCATTGCGCCCGCACCATCGAGCGCAGCCTCGCGACAGGCGCCCATGGTCTGCCGCTGATGGGCACCGGCGACTGGAACGACGGCATGAACCGCGTCGGGCACGAGGGACGCGGCGAGTCGGTATGGCTCGCCTGGTTCCTGTGCGATCTGGTCGTCCGCTTTGCGCCGATCGCGCGCATGCGCGGTGAGGTTTCGCGCGCCGAACGCTGGGAGTCCGCTGCGTCCGGGTGGCGGCACGCGTTGCAGGCCGAAGCCTGGGACGGCCAGTGGTACAAGCGAGCGTTCTTCGACAACGGCAGCCCGCTCGGATCGCACGAAAACGAAGAGTGCCGGATCGACCTGATCGCGCAGGCGTGGGCCGTGATCTCCAACGTGGCACCGCCGGCATTCCGCCGCATGGCGCTGACGGCGCTCGACACGCATCTCGTCGATCGTGATGCCGGCCTGATCCGGCTGCTCCATCCGCCGCTGCACGACGCACAGCCGAGCGCCGGTTATATCCAGGCTTACCCACCGGGCGTGCGCGAGAACGGCGGCCAGTATTCGCACGCCGGGGTGTGGGCACTGATCGCGCAAGCGCAAAGCGGGCACGGCGACACCGCGTATCGCTACTTCACCTACCTGAGCCCGGCGCACCGCACACCGGACATCGAGAGCATCACCACCTACGCGATCGAACCGTACGTGATGGCGGGCGATATCTATTCGCAGCCGCCATACGTCGGACGCGGCGGATGGAGCTGGTACACAGGCTCGGCGGCGTGGATGCACCGCGCCGCGATCGAATCGATGTTCGGCCTGACGCAGCAGGGCAGCGCGTTGCGTTTCACACCCTGCCTGCCGAGCCATTGGCCTGAGGTCGAGCTGACTCTGCGTCGCGGCGATGCCAGCGTTCGCGTGATCTTCGCGCGCAGCGATGCGTCGCGCTCATGGCAAGCCGCCGAGAAATCCGGCGCGATGCTCGTTGCGAGCGGCGAGTCCGTCGAGTGGGAACTGCTTGCGAAGCAAGGCACGGCCTTGGTGCGCCTGGAAGCGGCGCCTCGTCCGCAGGCCGGTGCGGTGGCGTCCTACAGCTTGCAAGGCGGCGCTCCGATGTCCCCGCAGCGACACGATCCCTAGAGTTCGTGCATCGATCGGATTCGATCGCATGCCGGAGCAGACGAGATGCTGAAGTGGGCCTTGATCTTTGCCGTCATCGCCATGGTCGCAGGCCTGTTCGGGTTCACGGGTATCGCGGCGGGCGCCGCGGGCATCGCGAAGATTCTGTTCGCGGTGTTTCTCGTGCTCTTCGTCATCGTCGTGCTGCTGGCCCTGCTGGGCATCGGCGCGGTGACCAAGCGCTAGTTCATTCAACACGCAGGAGGCACTCATGAGTGCAAACAAAGACAACGTGACGTCCTTGAAGCCAGAGGGCCAGATGCGGCTCATCCTCGACCAGAAGGGACTCGATGCAGCCAAGCGCTCCCTGGAAGACGGTGCCGTGACGCCGAGCTACGGCCCGTGGCGAGACGACATCGTCAAGCTGCTGAACGACGCACTCGCCACAGAACTGGTTTGCGTGATGCGCTACAAGCGGCACTACTTCACCGCGCAAGGGCTCGCCTCGCCGAAGATCGCCGACGAGTTTCTCGTCCACGCGCAAGAGGAAGAAGCCCATGGCGACCTGATCGCCGAGCGCATCGTGCAGCTCGGTGGAGAGCCCGACTTCTCGCCTGCAACGCTCGTGCAGCGCAGCCATGCCGAGTACGACGATTCGAGCGAACTGAAATCGATGATCCGCGCCAACCTGGTGGCCGAGCGCATCGCGATCGAGGCCTACAGCCAGATGATCGCGCTGATCGGCGACAAGGACTCGACGACGCGCCGCATTCTCGAGGGCATCCTGGCCCAGGAGCAGGAGCACGCCGACGAACTCAAGGACTGGCTGGCCGACTGAACGCTTTCCGCCCGTGAGCGGTGGGGCTCATCGCCGCTCGACAACCTTCAGAACTCTGATTCACTGCCAAGGAGAAACCATGAAACTGCGCACTCAACTCGCTTCCACACTTGCCGTCATCGTTCTCGTGACCGCATCCGGCTGTGCCGTGACGCGCGGTCAGGAGACCACCGGCGCCTACATCGACGATGCTGCGATCACGACCTCGGTGAAGGCGCGCATGGTCGAGAACAAGGCGGTCGATGCCGCCAGCATCAAGGTCGAGACGCTCAACGGCACCGTGATGCTCTCGGGCTTCGCGAAGGACGCCACCGAGAAGGCGACGGCCGAGCAGATCGCCATGAACGTCAAGGGCGTCAAGAGCGTGAAGAACTCGATTTCGGTTCGCCCGTAGTCTGCCCAGCGGAACCGACCGCGCCCCGCACTCGGCAACGAGTGCGGGGCGCGTCGCGTTGGGCCCAACGTCTTACCGTCAGCGTTTTGCTTTCAGTTTGCGGTAGGCCTGGTCGGCCTCGGGCGCGCGGCTCGTGTCTTGCACGCCGCGAGAGACGTCGCGATGCGCTTGCTTGACGCGCTCGCTCGGAACGCCACCGGTCATGCTGGGCGTTTCGTCGCGCTCGTGAGGCAGTTGCGGCTTGGCCGTGCGGCGCACGCTTGAATTCTTCTTCGGTGGGGTGGTGGCCAATCGGCTCTCCGATTATTCAGAACTGGCTGCGCATGTACAGGCCGAGGCCGCCGCCGCGGATGCGCAGCGTCATTCTCGAGTCGGCGCTGAGGCGCCAGCCGATGCCGCCGTACGCGATGTTCCAGCGTGAAGCGGCCGATGCCGGCTTCCATTCGACACCGACCTTGCCTAGATAGGCGTCGCCGTTGCTGGGGCCGAAGCCGCGGGCACCGGACGCATCGGCGAACACCGTCGACTGGCGCGATGCGCGATAGCGCATTCCGACGGACAAGGATGGCGCGGACGCCAGCAGAACCGTTGGAGTCTCGAGGGTTGTGTTCGGTGCCGCGCTGGGCGCCACGCCTATCGGCTGCGCCGTCAGTGCAAGCGCTCCGACACCGATGCCAACATCGGTGCGACCGCGCGTAATCCAGAACCGGCGGCTGATGTCGCGCAGGCGTGCACTGTCTGGTTGCAGGTTGGTCGTGGCAGACACCGCGGTCGATGGATTGCCGACCGCCAGGTCGACCCGCGTGACGCGCGCAGACCCATTCACGGAATCGGCGTAGTTGGCGATCAGTGGCCTGGCCGGCTCATCGGCGTTCACATCGTCCTCATCGTCGGACGCTTGCGCGGCTGCCGGAGCCATGCCGACCAACGCCAGCACGATCCCGCTGACGAGACAGGCGCGCCGCAACGCAGGGTGCGTTGGTTCGGACGCGGCTGACAGCCTCATCGTGGTGGCTCCAGGAGTTGTCGACAGTTTGAATCAACGAGGGCAAAACGGGTGGCTCGCTCTCATCCGGTCTCATCAATAGCGCGTACGCAATTCACGTATCTGGTCGGCAGCTTCCTCGCTGCGTGCGCCGAATCGGCGGTGCGCCTTCCACGATGAACGGTCGCGGTCGACGCCGTCGATGTGGTGACGGTCGTCACCCAGTTGATTCCATTCCTTGCGCTCGTGGTGCCGCGCACCGTGGCGATTCGGATTGGCTTGGTGATCGCGCTGCATATCGACTCCGACAAGAGGGTTGACCATGTGTTGCAGGGTAGTGGTCGATAGGTTCACCGCAGATCGGTGGGTGGCAGCGAAACTGGTGGGATGCCGCCGAAATAGTGTGTAGGACGCAGCCGACAGTGAACCCCGCGAGTCGGGGTCTTTCAACCCGGCGGGATGTCCGGGTCGGGAGCCTTTTCCGCCGGCCCGGCTCCGTGATCGGCTTGCGCCTGCTGCGCCTCTGGGGAATCGACGGACGCCGATTCACCCTCCTCGGGCGCCACCCACTCCGGCGAGGTGTTCAGGAACCAGGCCGTGAACCTGGTGAGCCAGCTGGGTCGCGGCGTCATGGCGTTCCTTGGTTGTCGAAGGAACCAGCCTGCGCGATGCGAACGGCTCGCAACAATAGGCGGCGTCTGCTTCGGGCGTGGGACCCGACTGACAGACGACGTGCGACGCCGGGCTCAGATGAGGGGCCGCGGCTCGGGGAGGCCGTCGCCGTAGAGGTCGGCCAGGCGCGTCAGCGACTTGATGTCCAGCAGCTGCAATCGACCCTCCGAGATCCGGTGCAGCCCCCTGCGCTCGAGTTTGCGAAGGGTCTTGTTGGTGTGCACCAGCGACAGTCCGAGCGCGTCTGCGATGTGCTGCTGCGTCAATGGAAACGGCACGCCACTGGTCACCGCTTCGGGTTGCAGGGCGGCGGCGCGCTTGTAGAGCAGCACGAGCAGGGTCGCGATGCGTTCTTCCGCGCTGCGGCGCCCCACGGACAGCAGCGCGTCGTCGACCACCGACTCCTCGTGCGCCGTCAGCCAGGTGACGCTGAATCCGAGCTTAGGTGCCGAGCGGTGCAGTTCCCACAGTGCGTCGCGCTGGAACACGCACAGCATCACGTCGGTCAGCGCATGCACGCCGTGGGCCGAGGAGTCGGCCATCTTCTGCTGCACGCCGATGAAGTCGCCGGGCAGTAGGAAGTTGAGAATCTGGCGGCGTCCGTCGCTGAGGGTCTTGAAACGAAATGCCCAACCGCTCAGCAGCGTGTACAGCGGCGCATTGGTCTGCCCTTCGTGAATGATGCTCGCGTCGGCACGCACCATTGTCTGATCGCGCTTGAGCGATTCGATCAACGCCAATTCGCCATCCGCCAGCGGCAGGAAGAGTGGCAGCGTGCGCAACGGGCACGACTCGCAGGGAACTACTTTCATCGCTCACCTCCGGATGTTCATTCTGTGCCCTTGACGGCGGCCCGCACCGCGCGCGTCGGCAGCTTCCTACGTGTCGACGCGCGCCCTTCCGCTCGCCGCACCTCGACCCGCATCCTATGGTTGTTCACTCCCACATCTCTCAAAGGAGCCGACGATGAGCAAAGCGAAAATCCCGGGCACCCGTGGCACGGCGCAGGGCAACAAGGACACCCCGGATGCACCTGACGTGCAGGGTGAAGGCAACTACGACGCCACACGACGCTACGACAAGGCAGCCAGCGACTTCGCGAAGTCGCTGGCTGCCTTGTCGTAGCGTCGTGTGGCGTCGTAGTTGCCTTCACCCTGCA
>Ga0075366_10000339_pt1 | contig 21527 bp, 14 predicted proteins | sample EndMethybrTD3031_FD_72351 | JGI IMG/M metagenome (GOLD analysis project Ga0075366, IMG submission 72351) | Populus endosphere microbial communities from Tennessee, USA - Endosphere MetaG P. TD hybrid TD303-1 | ecosystem: Host-associated > Plants > Roots > Endosphere | place: USA: Tennessee...
GACGGCAAAGAATACACGGTTAAACCGCTTACCAAACAGCAGCTTGTGGCTAAGATGAGCCAGGGCGATTACGAGGGAAAAGTCTACAAAAAGCTATTTGAGCTTATCGAAAAGCACTACGATACCATAAAAGCGGCGCGGCCCAATGTCAGCAAAAACTCCATGGGTTATAACCTGTGGGACGTTTGGGACCGCGAAAAAGGCATTTTTGACCTGACAAAACTGATTGTCGGCTCCCAGGGAACGTTAGGCTTTGTGACCGATATCAAGTTCCGTTTAGCGCCAACGCGCCCTTATTCTGGCCTGCTGGTGTGTTTTATGAAGGATATTTCCCCGCTTGGAGAAGTAATTAATAAGGTGCTGACGCATAAACCGGCAACCTTTGAGTCGTTTGATGACGCTACCCTGTACCTGTCGATCCGATTCCTGCCATCATTCCGCAAGTATCTTGGGACGTGGGGCCTTATAAAATTGATGTTCAGCCTGATCCCTGATGGCCTGATGCTACTGCGCGGTATTCCCAAACTTATCCTAATGGTGGAGTTTAACGGTAATACCCAGCAAGAGGTAGAAGATAAGATTGATGCACTCCGCGCCGACCTGAAACCGTACCACATGGCCATGGAGCGGGATGAAACTGCTGCCAAAAGCCAAAAATTCTGGATTATGCGGCGCCAGAGTTTTAATTTGCTCCGTAGCAAGGTTAAAGATAAGCACACAGCGCCGTTTATCGATGATCTGGTGGTGAATCCGCCGCATCTGGTGGAGTTTTTGCCGCGGCTTAGGGCGATCATCAAGAAGTACAAGCTGAATGCGACGATTGCCGGGCATATGGGCGATGGCAATTTTCACATTATTCCCCTGATGAAGCTTGAAAATAAAGAAGAAAAAGAAAAGATTCTGCCAGCAATGGAAGAAGTTGACGATCTGGTGCTGCATTATAAGGGTTCGCTTTCCGGCGAGCACAACGATGGGCTTATCAGGGGGCCTTGGCTAGAGGAGCAGTTTGGCAAGGAGGTCGTCGAGCTTTTCCGCGAGACAAAGCATATTTTTGACCCGCATAACATCTTTAACCCTCACAAAAAGTCCGATGCGGACTGGGATTACAGCTACAGCCATATCAGGGATCATTTCTAGACCAGGGTCAGCCGTATCCTATCTATCCTCGGCGTACTCCGGCCTACCCCTGGCAACTCTAAATCTATCCCTAGCCCGCAAAAAGAAAAGAGGATGCTTGGGATGCATCCTCTTTAGCTAGGGTTAGCTGCTTCTAACTCTAGATGTCACCGTCGTAGCCACCGCCTGGGTGGAGACGCAGATAACGCTTACACTGTGAGTTGCTGAGGAACCCGAGGTGCCACCAGCCCTCCCTACATTCTCGTTTACTTGTAGGCTTCGGTGTTGTCACGTAGTTCAGACAGTGGGCACGGCTTTCAAAACCAAGGCGTTCCCAGTTTGGTGTCCAGAACCAGTTCTTGTGACGCTGCCAGTGCCAACGGTGCCATGACCAGTCCCACTCCCAATCCCAGCTGCCGCCGTAACAGACGGACTGTGAGGTAGGTTTCTCTACATCGAAGTAGCGAGGGGTGCCACGGTGAGCGCTTGCAACTGAACTCATGCCCATAACTGTGACCATAGTCAGCAGCAGGAAGGCTGCGATCAGCTTGTTGGAGCCGATCTTATGCGCAACTGTTCCGAGAACTTTGTTCATAAGCGTATTCTCCCTTTACACTTACCTTAATATTTTTCGCATCACAAGGTTGTACTATACGCTACTCTTCAGTCTGTTTCCAGCGAATTTCCAGCTTTTCTGTGGTATTTTTTACCATTTTTATGGTCTTCGCGCCATAGTTCGGCTACTGCGCACAACATTCCTATGGCAAATAAGAGGTAGGTGTATACCGCAAAGGTGTCAGACAGCTCGTTGGCCGGATCGAGCAAATTGAGTAAAACCGTAAAGAACAAAGTAATAAAAGCCATGATAAAGCTGGTAATACTGTTAACACGCAGCAACAGCGCATACACAGCGAAGACAGCAAGGCCTGCTTCGCCGATAACCACATTCTGAAACAGCTCGCTCAATACGACGAGCAGTGACAGCAAACAAATGGCGCCGATTGCTTTCATCCAATCTATAAAACGTATTTTTTTGAGCCGGAACTTTTTCATGCTACCTGCCCCCTTCTATGGTTTCTACAGAGTAGAGTTTAATGTCGTTATCTTCGTGCAGCAGCGTAATTCCTGGCTTGGAATCAAGGTAGGAGTAGTCGGCGTAGTCGAAATCTTTGGTAAGGAGGATGTAGCGGATATGAAGTGTGTTCAGGTCGAGGACCAACCTGTTGTTATTCTCTGCTGCTGGCAAAATGTTCTGGTCAAGACGCTGGACATTGGGGTTGGTGGTGTAGCTGTGGGCGTTTTTTAACTCGGGATTGCGGCTGGAGAGGATGGAGGTACTAGTGAAGAAGCGGCTGGCTGGGCTCGCCATTACGTCGCCAGCAAACCCGTACGGCATATACAAATGCCACGGCAGAAAAAGCGTTTTATCTTGTTCTGCGCCTCGCTCGGCAAGAATACGGTTTGCCGTGTACCAACCTTTGGGGTAATCGCCTACTTCCAGCTGCCCGGTGCCACCACCGATAAAAAGTGGTGCGCAGGCGAAAGGCAACAATAAGCTTACGGCTACTAGCTTCCGGTTTTCGGGCAGGCGGATGCGCGTTGCCAGCCAATACACCCCTGCTCCGCCGAAAAAGGCGTAGGCCAGCGCGATGAGTGCGGCGAACTTCTGTGGTTCGCGGTAGCCGGCAAAGAGCGGTACGTTGTCGAAAAGCCAGCCGTTGAATCCGGCAAAGATGGTCCCGGCGGTGCCGATGGCTAAAACGGTTCCTGCCAATAAAATCGTGCCAAATAACAGCGCATAGGTGCGGCGTTGCCGCCAACTCCATACTGCACCCACGAGCACCAACAGCCACAGACCGGCACTGGGGATCCACCACATGGCCATCGTATCTTGCGGCAAGAGGTAGAGATTTTTGTCATCACCCCAAAAACCTTGTAGTGCCAGCACATTACCAACCAGGCCAAGCTCGCCAGGCGAAGTTTCGAATGCCACACGATCTTCTACTGTAAAGTTGGCGATGCTGTCTGAGGTCGCCCCATCGCCCCGCATTAGTGGCACCAACCAGTAGCTGCTGGCGATGATCACGGTAAGCAGCGCAAGGCCCAGCCACTTGGCCGTGCTAATCAGCCAATCCCGGTCGCGCCAGCGCTGCCAGATGAATCCTACTAAAAATACAGCGGCAAGGATCGCTGCCATACCCAACGTATGGATAGAAACGATGCTTATGGCGACGGCACAGGCTGCCAGCGCGAGGGCGCGTTTCCAGTTTGGCGATCGGAAAAATCTCCACATGAGCAGCGCAAAGAATGGCAGCAAAGCATAGCCTAAAAGCACTTCGTACTGGCCAACCATAAACCTGGTATAGGTAAAAGGATTGCACAGATACAAGATGCCGCCGAAGTAAGCCGCCCACCGCCAAAGCCGCTTGTCGGCAGCCGCAGGACGGGCGTATTCGATAAGCTTGTGCGCGCCAAGACCTGCCAGTAGCAAAGTCCCTAGTAGCAATATTTTCTGGATAAACATCGCCGGCAGCACGACATTCAGCATGTGCAGCATTGCATACAGCAGGTAGCTATGACTTAGGCCGGTGGGCATTGCCAGCGTCGGGGTGAAAATCATATCTAGCCCAAAAATATAGCCTGGGCGAAGCAGCGGCAGCGTAAGTACAAGTACCACTAACAGATATATGGCAGGCGGTTTTCGCCACCAAGCGGGTTTATTTCCAGAGGTTCCGACGTTTTTTCCAGCCATGTGCTTTATGTCCTATGTAGACTGCGCAACCGATGAGGCTGAGCGCGCTTATTATTGCGCCGATGTTGAACCACCGCTGCGCGGTATACTCGGCCACAAGATTAATAGTATATGATCCGTCAGCTAATTTCAGGCAGTTGAAGCTTTCTTTTTTGCAAAGTTCGGCCGGGTCGATATACCAGCCATTGGCAAAATCGTTGAGCTTGAAGTGCTGTTTGTCCGGGACGGCAGGAGACTTCATCCAGGGCAACCAGGAGACGGGGCGCTTATGTTCATCGAGTGACAATCGCCACAACGGGTTGTATGCCTCGCTCATTTCAAGATAAAACGGTGTCGTCGCCCCCTCGATGGTGACAGTTTTGGCAGTAGCACTTTTAGCGTTAAACGTAACGTTGCGGGGCTGGAAAAGGTTCTGGCCGGGCTGCGTCACGAGGTAGTATTTGCCTGTTACGGGCGGTGTCTCTTTGACGGAAATGGTATCGAAGCGGTTAATGATGGTCTCGACTTTGTAGGCGCTTTCGAACGCAAACAAAACAACCTTCATGTTGGTGGCGTTGGCCGGGGCTTGCACTTGCGTAGAATACGACTGCCAGCCCGTTCCCTTGATATTCGCCTCCCCTTCAATTGTTGTTCTGGCAGGATCATTGAATTCGACCCGGTAGTGCGCAATCCGTGCATTCGGGCTTTGGTAGTCAAAACTTAGCAGGTAGGTGCGGAATTCTTGCGCCGGGATACTTCCTTTGCTTGTGCAGGCTGCATGACGGCGTGCGCTGAGCTCGAGGGCTTTATCCTCGCCCCCCGGGCCGCCCGATTTGCTGCCTTTGCTGCGCGTATGCAGCTTCATACCGATGCTCGGATTCTCATCGTAGTTATTGCAGTCGCCTGGTTTTTTCTGCCAAAGTCCTTCACTGAAATCGCCATTTTCGAGCAGGTTTTCACCGCGGCTTTGCCCCGGTAACACATATGACACTACCGAATCTTTGCCTGCAGGAAGCGGCGCTTTTTGCAGGCCTGGTTTACTGGCGGCGATGTCCGCTCGTTTATTCAGCGACAACATCTGAACATTGTCGTAGTTGGTGAGCGTGGAGCCGCGCACCAGATAATCGGAGTATCCGAGCAGTCGTACTGTATAGGATTTTGCGCCCGCTGGTGCATCCACCACTGCCCGGTAGTTTTGCCAGTACCTATGGTCGGTATCAAAAGCCTTTTTGACGACTGTTTTGGCCGGGTCATCAAAATGGATTTCGTAACCTACGGCCTGGCCTCCCACCACTTGGTAGTCAAAACTCAGCAGATAACTAGCTGCCGTAACAGGGATAGGCGCGCTATCGGTACATGCCGTGTGCTTCCACGATTCAAATTGGAGGGATGCCTTGCCGTCTTTAAAGACGAACGCGTCGCGGCGCATACCGATGCCTGGATTTTGGTCGTAGTTATTACAGTCACCAACCTTTTGCTGCCAAAGCCCCTCCTCGAACGATGGGTTCGGCAAGGTATTTGCGCCCACCGCATACAAGGCGATTCCCGTGTCAATCACGCCAAGGTCTTTTTCGGTTGGAGCCGTAGCCAGGTCGCTGGGCTTGCCGCCGATAGCCAGCAGATAGTTCATACCGGGCAGCAAACTCGCATAGTCAAGCTCGGTCTTTGGCTGACTTGGCTGGACACGGACGCCATTTATCTGCAAGCTATTTTCGGGCTGTCCGTAAAAGCGGATCGTTCCGTTTTCGATTTTGTACGAGATGCGGCGGCTATTACCCTCGATGTACAGCTCCGAATTTTCGCCTGCTTTGACGGTTTTGCTCAATCGTCCATTCTGGACATCCTCGGGCCGGATGGTCTGGAAAACATCTTGTATGTCGGTTTTCGGATAGGTGTTTTGGTCCGGTTTTTTCGGGTCGGATACGACAAAGTTGAATGCCGCCTTCAGCTTGGTGGTAACAAGGTCGTAAAAGCGATCGAACGTGCTGTCATCGTTGCCGGTATCGAACGATTGCAGCGCGCTAAAGCTGCTGATGTGTTGCTGGTAGTTCTGGTTTTCGTATACCAAAATATCTTTCGTGCCGGTGTCGATTTTTTTTAGATAGTTGGCTTTGTCTAGTTGCTCGATGTAGAACTGACGATCATCGCCGTATTTACGGAAAAAATCGTCCTCGTTGGCGCTGTCGCGGAGCGGGACGACGACATATTTGACGCTGGCGCGGTCGAGCACATCGTTTGAGCTGGCGTCACTAACCAACGCTGCGGACTTATCGCGCAGTGTCGGGAACGGATCGTCCGTATCCGCCTTAAGCGAATTGAGCCATGTGCCGGTCGCCATCTGGCTAGCCGAAACGCTTGGGTGGCGATCGGTTTGCAGCCCCCAGCGCGAGTTTACCGGCATCCACATGACACGGAAATAATCAGGCTGGTTTTGGATAAATTCATTAAGAACTTTGTAATCCTGCGGCATACTCCGCGCCGTGTATAGCGTGCGGAACTCCCCTGTTAAAAGCGGACCTGCCTGCCCCAAAAACAATAACGTCACGGTACCGACTGCGACAATATACGCTGCCCGCCACAGACGTATGCGGCGGATGCTCCCCCGCCACCGCGCCGCAAACCACATTTGCAATGTCGCCAAAGTAAACGGAATAAGCACCGCATATCCCAGCGCGTTTAAAAGATAAAACTTGGAAGCTTCGCGGAACGCAGCAGCCCCCGGCAAGTTGTTGTATAGCCACGGATACACGCTCGTGAACGGCTCGTTTACTTGCTTTACCAAAAAGATGCCGACCAGCGCGACCAGCCCCCAATACAGAACTTCTTTGTATTCCACGATCGCTGCACGGAAACGGCGCGGCATCAAAAAGCCACCGAATGCTGCAATCGGCACCAGCCACATATACATCGGAATTGGCTGTGGTACGAATGTGGCCGGCCGCCCGCCTGTCCAGAACGGATGGAACAACGTCATGGAATTTTGTACGTTACTGAAACTTTCGAACAGCTGGCGGCTTAATAAATCCGAAAACGTCACGCCGGTTTTAGCGTTCACCACGTACGGCACGAGCCAAAAAGCGTGCAGCGCCACAAAGATCGCCAGCAGTTTCGTCATCGGCCAGAAGCGTTCTTTTATGTAAGCAAAACGCTTTTCAGACCAAGCGGCATGAAAGATAAACAGCCCGATCGCCATTGCCAAAACGAGCAGCACAATTCGCTGCTCGTACGCTGCGACTAATGCAAACGTGACCGCGGTTCCCACCAGCAGCTTTTTCTCCTTCGGCCTAAAAAGATATTGGCGGAAGAGGTACAAAGCGACCGGTGTAAGAGCGTACGCCGCGGCGATGGTCAGCGCTCCAGCGTAATTGAACAGCATCGCCGTGTTGAACGAAAACACGATGGCGCCCACAAACGCGAGCGTGGGCTTAAAATACTGCCTAAGGAACAAATACGCGCCCAGGCTCGAACCAAAAATAATCGGCAGGAAGAAGAACAGTTTTTCGGTGAGCACAAAAGAAAATCCGGCCAATGTTGTCAGGCCTTCCAGAAAGCGTATGAAGTAAAATGGCGGCACAGCACTGGTCGTGCCGAGCCCCTCTGTTATCCAAATCGGCGAAAAATGGGCGAAGTCGCGGTAGCGTTCGACGCCAATGTGCCACCAGTCGCCAGATGTAAATACGCTGAAATCGAACAGCCACCCGATATGCGTCCACACCGCGATCAGGATCAGCAGCATGATCATGCTGCGGTCGTTAAGTTGCCTAAACTTTTTCAGCATAGCGCTCTTTGATGACTTCGATCGCCCTCCGGCTTTCCTTAATTTGTGATGGCAAATTAGTCACAAGCAGCTTTTTGTAATGCTCGCGGTTTTGAATAAGCAATTCGATTCGCTCTTGCAGGCTTTCGGCCGTCACATCGCGAATGTCGATGGTCAGCTCTTCGAGTTTCAGGCCGCGCATAATACCGCGGGTTTTGTGCTCGTACTCAATCGCCACAACCGGCACATGGCTGATCAGCGCAAAAATATTGGAGTGCATCCGCGTGCCGATAAAGATTTCCATTTTGCCGCACAGTCCGATAATTTCCTCGACCTTAAGATCTTTGTCGATGATCACAAAGTCTTCTTTGTTCTTTACAAGTTCGCGGACTTCGCGCGCGATGATGCGGTCGTCATCACCAAAGTTTTCGGCAATCACCTGCGGAATGTAGAATATCTGCGCATCGTGCTTCTGAATTAAATAATCGATGTTGCTGGCAATTGCCTGCTCATATGCTTCCAGTTCGGCGCGCGTGTTGAACCATTTGCGCACGGTAATCCCAACATGCAATTTGCCCGGCTTTAGACCGGCAGTTGCGGGATTGAATTTGCCATGGCCGCCAAGCAGAAGCGCGGGATCGGCAGTTGCTACAGTCGGCGTGTCCAGGTTCAAAGACTCCAAATAGCGGACACTTACGTCTTCGCGCGGTTCGATTAAATCGACTTTTTTAAGGGCGCGTTTCAGAATCCAGGTCTGGATGCCGCTGCGCATCGGGCCGATCGACTGAGAGTACAAGTATACGGGTTTGCCCAGGCTTTTGGCGGCCAAAAAGTTCAGGCACGTCACATACAGCAAAATCGTTTCGCGGATGCTGCTGTTGGGCATACGCAAATACCCGCCGCCGCAGCCGATGACGATATCAGTTTTTTCGTATTCAGTTACGAATTCTCGCAACTGTGCGCCCAAAATCCATTTCGGGCCGCGAGCGAACAATTTGCGCAGCCCCAAGAATGTATGCAGTGCCACTAGCCCGCGCAGCGGCACAAGCACCCGAACAAAGGGATTACGGTCTCGTACAGACGATAATAAAATCCACATCAGCGAGCCGGTGATGGGCGCGCCATATTTGTCGCCATCGTTTTTGATATCGATGGTCTGGATCATAATATCGGGACGGTCGAAGACGCGCTTTATCTCATTCAAAAGCGAAATGACGATGGCTGCGTCGCCTTTATTTTTGTAACTGTAGACGTTGGAAATAAGAATTCGCATGGTTATTTCTCCTGGTTTTCCGGCCGCAACATGGCATGTAATTGTTTGTAAATAGTTTCGGGTTCGAACTGTGCCGAGGGCTTGCTGGCTGGGACGCCGTCTGCGGTTTTGTATTTTGTAAGATGTTTTGTGAGCAGCTCTGCCATTTCATCCAAATTACGTGCGATATGTCCGCCTTCATACTCGGCAAAGATATCGCTCGGCCCGGGTATATCGTACGCAAAGCCTTGCAAGCCAAACGCCTGCATTTCGATCAGGGTGTACGGATAGCCTTCCCATTTGCTGGTGCTCAAAAACACATGGTTTTTGCTGTAAATATTGGCCATTTTTTTCTGGTCGACGTGGCCGTGATAGCGCACGTTTTTGTGTTCGCGGGCAAGCTGGGTGATGAGTTCGCGCTGGTCGCCATCACCAAAAATATTCCAGGTGACGGTGACGTCTTCCGGTAATGCGGCATTCACCTGCCTGATAATTTCGGCTAGATCGTCTGTGCCTTTTTGCTCGGTCAGCCGTCCTACCCACATAATATTAATTGACTTCGGATCACTTCCCAAGGAGTAATCGTGCAAACTGGCAGTCTTTTTGAATCGCTCAATATCGAATGGGTTGTATACTTTGACCACCGTTTTCCCTGGGAACAGACTCTGGTACAATCCGGATTCATACGAATTGATGGCGTGGAACTTTTGAACGCCGCTGGCAAGATGCTTGTACGCTGGGCCCTTGTACAGCGCATTCCGGAGCTTGGCCGGTAGAGCCTTAGGGCGTGGATATTGCAAAGGCGTATGCCCGCCAAAAATTACGGGCGGAATATTTTTGTAGCCTACGAAATACTTTAAAAGAAATGCTTCGCGCAGCTCGTTCTTGCTATAGATAACATCGTAGTTTTGTAGTTTTTGCCGAAGCTCTTTAAAGCTCTTTACTTTTTCGTAGCGCGCTCTGCCCAGCCGTTTGGTAATGTCGGACAAGCTTTCTTTGTAGTTGATGCTGTGGTCGATCTTTTGGCGCATTATCCGGCTCTGCGCGTCATTTACTTTTGTCATAAAAGCATCATCCATAGTGATGACGGTTGCTTCAACGCTGGGCATGTCGGCAAGCTTTGCGGCGGTTTCAACCAGGTATTTTTCGAAACCGCCACCGTACTCCAAAATGTAGGTGGAGTAGAATGCAATCTTTAAAGTACCCGGCCTTAAGGTATCTGACGGACTGTCCGCCCGGCTGTTTGAGGCATGATGTGGAGTTGCTGATTCCGATTTCATGCGATGCCCACTGCTTTCTTGAAGTCTTCGTAAGCCCGCTCGAACGTCAGCTGCTTGCTCCATTCCCAGGCATTCATGCGCATAATTTCGTACGCATCTTCGTTGGCAAACAGCGCCAAGATGCCATCAGCCAGTGCGCGCGGATTCTCGGCGGTAATGATGCCGGTGTCCGGTCGTACGCTGTCACGCAGGCCATCAACATCGTAGACAATTGCCGGCGTGCCCTGACTGTTTGTCTCTGTGACGATCAGCCCCCAGCCTTCCTCAATTGAAGTGACAAGAATGGCGTGGCTACGGCGCATGGCGTTGGTTTTTTCTTCGTCAGTCGTGCGGCCCAAATACTCGATGTCTTTCTTATAAGGGCTTTTTGCGATGTAGTCCAGAACTTGTTTACCGTATGGCCCGCTGGAGCTGCCGGAAATCTTCATTTGCAGCTCAGGAACTTGCTGTTTAGCCAGCTCGAATGCTTTTACCTGGTCGATGGTGCGCTTCATAGAACGCATACCGCCGTGGCTCAGTACGGTTGGACGTTCAAACTTTTCTGTCTTTTTGATGTCCTGGATCGGCTCGATGTGCAGCCCCTCCGAAATAATGTGCGTTTTTTCGGGCTTGAAACCGTGACGGGCCATGACCTGCTTTGTGCTTTCCGAAACGGTGATGAGCGGTGCGCGTGACCAGCTCATCAGCCGTGTGGCGATGGGTACCATCACGTGGTAACCGATGCGTCCGAACGGCGGCTTTATTTCGTACAGCCAGTTTTTACGCCCTAATTGGTGGTACAGCAAAACCGTTTTTGCGTGGCCACCAAAAAACACGGCAAAGTACGGTGCGCCGCCATTAACCTCTTCGATGACAAGGTCGAATTTACCGCGCAGCTTACGGATGTAGTGTGCTAATGCCTGCACCGGGTGGGTATAGCGGCTGCTGCCGGCGCGAATAATCGTAGCGCCCTCAACACCGCCATCGTCCGTGGCTCCTTTGTAATCACTTGTTAAAAGTGTTACCTTGTGCCCATCCCGGATGAGGCGTTCGCATAGCTCCTTACAGACTCGTTCCGCGCCGCCTGCCTCTGGATGCCTACTGTCCTTCCAGGTAATCCAGAGAATGTTCATCGGCCGGCGGCCCCCTCGATTGTCTTGCCAAACCGCGGATTTGGTTTTGGCTTGCGCCGGACAATGTACAACGGACGGTCAATCACTTCGGTGTGAATATGAGCAATATACAGTGAGATAAGCCCCAGGCATGCCAGCACCACGCCCACCAAAAACAGCAACATAATGGCCAGGAAAGCAGTACCGCTCACTGCCCAGCCGAACGGATCGTTCAACATATACTTTTCGATGAGCAGGAAAAGTCCGCCTGGAACGCTAAGCGTCAGGATAATCATTCCCAGGTAGCCGGCAAGCCGCAGCGGCAACAAGCTGTATGACGTAAAGCTGTTGATGGCCAACGTTACCAACATTCCGAAACTGTAGTTCGGCGTGCCATGCAGGCGCGGCGCCTGCTCGAAATACACGTAGGCACGCTCAAAACCGAGCCAATCAATAAGGCCGCGGGTGTTCCGGTTACGCTCCGACAGCCCGTTGAAGGTATCGATGACTTGACGGTCAAGCAGGCGAAAGTCGGTGGCGTGCGGTGTAATTTTGGTATGTGCGATGCTTTGCATAATGCGGTAAAAAACCTTAGCTCCGACCCGGCGCGCAAATTGCATGTTGCGGGCTTTGAACACGCCGACAACTACTTCGGCACCTGCCTCCCATTTCTTCAAAAATTCCCCGATGAGGCTGGGCGGCATCTGCATATCTGCATCTAAAATAATGGCCGCATCACCTTTGGCGGCGTGCAATCCGGCGCTTACAGCAGCTTCTTTACCGAAGTTGCGCGCAAACTGGACGACGTTGACATTATCATACTGTTCTGCAATTTCGCAGAGAATTTCAGCCGATTTGTCCTGGCTGCCATCGTCAACAAATAATACTTCGAATTGGTAATCAAGGCGCTCTAAATTACGGACAAGTTCTGCATATAGCGGCTTGAGATTCGGCGCTTCGTTGTACACCGGTATAACAACCGAGACCCGTTTTTGGTTAGACATGATTGATCTGACTCCTACGTTTGACAAAAGCTATTAATCTCCAGACACCGAAATACCCGAGTATGCACAATGCGCTCCACACTAAGTTGGTCACCACGTCTTGAAGTGATGCGTGACGCGCGACCATGAGCCACCATAAAGTAATAATACCCAGACCAACTATAGCAGTTAGTTGATATTTTCGCAAAGCTAGGTAATACGATATGAGCAGCCCTACAATGGAGAGAAGGAACATTGCCATGCTTAGCTGAGGCAAAAAATGTGCATACGCTAGGTAATTCGATCCCATTAAAATATGTACCATCGGCCTGCTCATGGCTGTAAAGATTATTACAGCTACTCCTCCGATACCAGAGAGAAGCGCCAAAGATTTAAGAAAGTACATAAAGTTTTCATGCGGTGTTTGGTTTAATTTGACTGACGGAAGCATGACCTGGCTGATCGATCCGGTTAAGAAAAATATGATCTTTGCCACTGTTGAAATGGCTGCGTACTCTCCGGCTGTGTGCGGGTCGAAATAGTGCTTGACGACGAACACATCGATGCTGGAAAGCAGCGTGACAGCCAGTGAACCGACAAACACAAGCATGGCGTACTTTAGCTCGGGTACCATGATCTGCATATCGGGCTTGGTCCGCCAGCTGCTGCCCTGTGGCTTAAAGAAACCGAGCTGCTTGGCTTTGTAGGCGGCGTATCCGAAGGCCAGGACTTGGGATACGACAATACCACCCATCGCGCCCGCGCTTTTGAATCCGATGAAAACGAGCCCCGCGGATAAGGCGACCTTGGTAAATGCACCGATGATCTGCGCCATCGATACGCTGGCAAACTTTTTGTGCGCCCGCAAATAGGCACTGCGAAAAGCCAGCGGCACGCTGACGACTATCGCCGTCAACAACAGGATGAACGGCAGGGCAGACTCGAATTGAAAAAACGCCTTCAGCTTCCAGCTAAAGGCAGCGAGCACTAGCGCAAGCGCAATACTTAATATAAAAGCGAATTTTTCCAGCTCGAACAACACCTTTTGTTTCTTTTCTTCGTCGCTGTAATTAGCCACAATGTTGACAGTGACCTGCCCCAGGACAATTAAAAAGAGTGAAAGCTGCGTAAATAAAGCAGCCAGTGCTTGTACTTCTCCAAATGGTGCGGGCTGCATCATGCGTGCCAGGATCGGATAATAGATATAGTTGCCAAGCCCCACCAGCATAGAACCGGCAAACAGCACGGCATTGTGTCGAATGAAGGCACTCTTAAAAAAGCTCTTGGCAATATTCACCTCACTAACCTAGCAAATTTGTTCTTTTGAAACAAGGTACTACATTACACTGCCTCCCAGTTTGTTCCGTTGCTGGCCACAGTAATGACGGGCTTGCCTGCTCCGGCTAGTACGTGGTTGGCTGCACCGTCGATCAGTCCCACCACCGTCACGGTGTTGCCACTCGTGTCGCTGCGCTTGATAGTGAACTCCCGCCCGGCGAGTCCCGTGGCCGCGGGCAAAGTGACCGCAAAGCTGCCCGCTGTGGCATCGCAAGAAACTATTCCATCCTGATTCGTGACAGCGTAATTCGATGTTTGCGCCGTGTAGCTTCGGGGCTTTGATGGCTGAACGACCGCGTCAACGTACGCCTTAGTCGCTCCGTCCTGGGCGTTCAGCGGATCGGCGACATTTGTAATCCGATGGTTGGTCATATTAAGAAGGACGTTGCTTGTGAGCGCAGTGTCATCGAGTTGCAATCTGGTGGTAAGAATGGTGTCGCCTGTGCCAGATGCGCCGGGCGTCGGGGTCTGCAGTCTGATAGTCCCGCCAGCGTTACCGGTAGACAGTCCTGTTGCAAGGACTAGGTCGCCAGCTGCCCGGTTTGTCCCGCCGCTGCTTGCCCCGCCGGATTGCACGAGTAGCTGGTTGCCTGCGGCGTTGGCAGTGCTGCTGCGGATCATGGCGATGGTGCGCGCAACAAGTCCACCAAGCGCGATGCCATCCCACGTGCTTGTCGTTGTGCCGAGCCCGATGGCCAGCCTTCCGTTTTGTGCGCCGGATATGTTCATTTTGGTGGTTGGCGTCCGGTCTGCGGTACCGCTTCCAAAACTACCGACAGTATTGAAATCGATGCGCGAAGATCCGCTGCCCGTGGCCATCCCCGAACTCATGGTAAGCACGCCGCCGTTCAAATTCGTCCCGCCGCTACGTGCGCCACCAGCCGCAATCGTCAGGTCGTCCCCCGCAGTAGTGCTGTTGCGGCCCAGTACTATGGAGCGGTTCGCATTTGCGCCCAAAGTGAGGTTGCCGTTCAAAGTCTCACTCGCAAAAGTCGGTGAGCCGCTGGTCGTAAGGTCTTGAGGCAAGCTAGCCGTTCCCGCCGATTGTGGCCGGGCAATTTCGATCCAGTCGGTGCTGTTCCATGACATGCAAAGCGTATCAATGGCGTTCGCTCCGCTGCTAAATAGAATGCCTCCGGCCGCAGCCTTAAAGTTGCCAGGCATGGTGATGGCGCGGCCGCCAACCGCGTCTTGCTGGATTTGCAGCTGCAAGGCCTGGCCTACATAATGTCCATTGGTCAAGGTGATGTTGGTGTCGCCAGCTGCAACACAGCGCTGGCACTCCCCCGCTCCGACATCGACCGTCACGCCGCCGGCGACATTCCCAAGGTCGTAGGCGGTGTTCTCTACGGAATAGGTGACGCCCGTAGCCAAGTCTGGCATAGCCATATTGTTGCGCTGGATCCGGGTAAGCGCATTATTTCTGTCAATTACGGTCGCCGGCGTCCCGAATCCATAAAAGTGATTGCCGGAATACGTATTGGGGTACTTCGGCCCCTCTATGCCGGAATCCCATTCGTGGATACCGGACTGCAAAATCGCAAACGTCGTATTGCTGCCCGGAGGTGTATCGCCGTTAACAAGTCCAGACGCTGGCTCTATCCAGAACAATTGCTTAAAGGTGGTGCGGCGCGCCTCGTATATAGATTGCCAGGGAGTCGGCACGTAATCCTGCAGCGTAAGATTGCCGCTACTGGTCCCAGCGTATATTCTCATTTCTTTGGCACCGGTGGGCGGCCCGTAGTTTGTGGTGTATGGATGCGTCACCTTTAACAGAGACCCGGATGGAACCGTGATGCTGGCCTCCGGCGAAAGCAATGTTTCGCCGGTATCATTTTTCCAGCTGTAGGCCACGTAGTAGGTGTGCGGAAGCAAGTTTGTGCCACTGACTGTGCCAAGCACTGGCGCTAGCGTGGGATCCGGGAGCTTACGGTCGTCGATAACGATGTTATCTTTGATCTCGATTCCATCAGCCCACACATGGAAGGCGGCGGCTCTGTCCAGCGCACCAACAGCTGATGGGTCGGCCGGACTATTGTAGAAGATATTCCCCTGATACTGCGATGGCCAATGCCGCGAATATCCTCCCAATCCGGCGTAAAAAGTCTCGTAGAAAAAGTTGTCTTTCCAGAGTGTAAGGACAGAGGCGTCGTGGTCGACAATGTTAAAGCACTGAATAAACCGGTTATCTTTGATGGAGGCCATATTCTCTGGGTCGCTTTGGAACCACGGTCCGTTATTTGACTGGCCGATCGAGAAAACAGTGCGGTTTTTATAAAACGTGTTACTGGTAATCTCGAGATCCCATACTGACATAACGTTTATGGCGTATTGCTCAACAGTGGTGATGGCCTCATCAAAATAGTTATGGTGAATTTTGAAGCCGCGCACGCCCACACGATTGGAGTCCTGAATCAGCCCGATGTCATGCCTGGGGCCGAGCACAGGGTTGAGCCGGTAATTGCTAAACCGGCAATCCTTGATGGTCCAGTTCTGATGCGACCGGAAACCGCCGCTAGCCTGGTTGTCATTCAGGTTTTGGCCGCTCCAGGCGAATGCGCCGATCTGCGAATCTTTAAAGGTACAGTGGTCAATCATCAGGTTCGTGAGTCCTGAGCCGCTGACGTAGACTTGGTATTTGTTAGTTGACCCGAAAGTGCAGTCGCGCATAGTTACGTTTTCTACCGGTCCGCGCGCGGTCGCATCCAGCCCGGAATAGATGGTGACGAAGCCCACATCATTCGTGTTTAGTCCCTGCCCGCTGCACCGTTCGATGTATACGCCATCTACGGACATTGTTACAGGGTCGGTGCCGCCTTTTATATCGATGCCCCGCACCCCGGCTTGCCCGCCGATATCCAGGCCGATGTCGGTAATCCGCACTTGCGATAGTGCCGGAGCCTGCCCATTTATCGATATCAGCCCGCCATTCATGCCCGTAGCTGGCACCAACATAGTAAGCCCTGCTCCACTTCCGCTTAGGGTGATTTGGGATGTATTGATCTGTATTGATGCGCCAATCCGATACGCACCAGGCCGCATAAGCAGCGTGCCTCCGCTGCCCAAGGCATCCATGGCAGCCTGGATCTGGACATGGTCATCCACGCCATCGCAAATGAAATCGGCAACCATACCAGCGGTGCCAATAGTTTTGCTGGCCGTGCGGCTACGTACGCCAGGGTCGGATGCCGTCCCGCCCAAATCACCGGCCAGCACCAACGCTCCTTTGATGCTGCCTGTTGCATCAGGCAATGTTACCGTCGATACATGCCCGTCGACGTAGGCTTTTACCGCACGCTGCGACGGCGCCTTTTGATCGCTGTTGGCAGACAAGCCGACATCGGTGTCAATCAGCGTGTTTAGTTTATGTGTGCCATCAACGTTATGCTCGGTCAGTAGATAGTCGTTGAGGATAGCGCCCCACGCGCCGGAGTCTTTTCCCGGAATTGGCAGACGGCCCACTACTCCTCCTTTTAATGTAGAAAGTTGATACGAAAAAACACGGACGACGTGCGTCCGCGTTTGTTGTTAACACTCGTTAACGTGACAAGACTACCATAAGCTGCTTCGCAAAAATAGCGTCATTTAACAGATAGAGGCGTTGTACTTTTTGCCGTCGACTGCACCACCGTGAAATAATAATCAACTGCTCATCACAAGTGAGTACTGGCCAGGACTAGCTCAAAAATCCGTACGTCCTCATCGCGTTGTACATTTTCTGAATCATAGCCTGCTCGTTAGCGCCATAGGTGACGGCAGCGGTGGCGGCTCCGCCGGTTTGCTGTACTACTGGCGTGGCATTAAAAAATCCCAGTTTCTGCGTGGCCGAAGTGCCGATTTTCGTGCCGGTCGTAGTGCCGACTGCAACATTTATAGATTCGCCCACCGTAAGTGAGGTCCCGCCGAGCCGGATCGACCGCGACGTTGTGGCGTTGTTGGCCGTCAGCACCAGATCGGCTTGCGAGCGCACCACGAAGTCGGTAGATGCATTCATGCTGAATACCGCGCCGCGCTCCAGGCCGTCATCTTGCCAGCGGACGAGCGTGTTGTTGGTGCCGGTGCCGTTGATCTTGACCGCATCGCCGGAAGAAGCGTCAAATTTTGCGCTACCGTTCACATCCAGCGTTGTTGATGGCGAAGCGGTGCCGATTCCCACATTCCCTGTTTCAAAAATCGCTGCATGTGCACCGCCCGCACCAAGATTAGAGGTATTTACCCAGATGCCGCGAATGGGGCTGCCGCTATCGCCGGAAACATTCATCTGCAATGTGCCCGTCATGGTGTCGCCGGTGCGATCGACTTTGGGAAGATTAGAAAGATCACTTGCAAGGTCAGCGATTTCGCTCGTGACCTCACCAACTTCGGCGTCGACATACGCCTTGACTGCCCGCTGCGATGGCACGCGCGTACTGCTGCCGGCACCCAGCGCACCATCGTCGTCCAGGTCGCTGACTTTTATCTGTGCGTCATCGGTCACGCTGCCGAGTCCTACGTCCTGGGCACTAAGCGAACTCCACTGCAAGCCAGAGACGCCGCCCGTCTGCGACATCAGAACTTTGTTATCGGTTGCCGGAACTTTGAGGATGGCGGAAATATCATGCGTGCCATCGGGATTGTGTTCGGTCAGCAGGTAGGTGTTTAGAATATTGCCCCAAGAGCCTTCATCTTCTCCGGACTGAGGTAAACGTGCCATAGGAAACTCCCCTGTTGTTTTATGAAAATTTTAAGCAAAACAAAAACCCCACAGTCTAAATTAGGCTGTGATCTTTATCACTCAAAGTCCTTATGTTATCACACGTTACTGCCCGCTTCAATCGAACAAAAACAGATAATCCCATTAACTTTTCACAACAACTGCAAAAAGGCGTCGGCACCTGCCGCGAAGCATAAAACGCAAATAAAAAATAAGAGCCGGCGCTTTCGCACCGACCCTTCCTCATGCATGAAAATTATTTGTTTCGCCGGCCAGTCTAGGCCATTTCACGCCGCATACGGCGCCATTTGCGGACCTGGCTTTTCGCGGCCTTGTCATTCGCCTGTCCTTGGGTCTCGAAATCCAAGTCGTCCAGCCGAATGGTGGCAATTTGTGTTGGATGTGATAGGATTTTTACCTTCTTCATTTTAGTAATCCCCCTTACTGTTACCAGCATTCTCATAATATTCTGGCTAGCTTGAGGTTAACTGTAAGGATTTTTACGAGTCTGACGTATTTTAAATCACCGGACAATAGTACCTCTGTTCTACTGTATTTTTTTGTTTTTCGGACGCCTGCTGCGAACACTTGTGGCGGCGCGCATCTCGGCACGTTTGGCGGCTTTTTTAGCAGAAGCAATCGGCCGCTCGATTTGCTTGGCAATAGATTCTGGCAGTGGCAAGTGTTTGCGCTGCAAAGGAGATTTGCGGGCATTCTGGACAGTACGCGAGAAGCGCTGCTCGGCCACACTGTCGGCATCGCGGGCAATCGGATCGGTTTGCATAATCGGATGTTTTGCTTCGTCGTCCATTTCTTGCAGCAGCGTGATCGCGTATGTTTCCAGAAGCCACTCACGGCCCGGCGCAGTTTCCCCGACTGCTGTAATGTGCCACAAATGCGGTCCCACCTCTGTTTTGGCCATAATGTGTAAAGGCCGCACTACCATTAAAGGTCCGGTCGGTAGGCGCATGTTTACTTGCTCTATCAGGTCCATGCCGCGGTGCAGATCTGTGACAAACAGTTCAAGTGCGGTAGTGCGCACTCCTTTGGTTAGCACGCGCACGCCCTGAATGTTCTGGTTACTTATCCAGATGACTTCGCCGTTAAGACCCCGAATCCGGGTGGAGCGGAGCGTCACGCGCTCGACCACCCCTTGCAGCTTGTCGAAAGGTTCAACTTTGACGTGGTCACCGACACCATACCAATGCTCGGCCATCATAACGCCACCGTAAGCCAGATCGCGCAAAATAGGGCCAAGTGTGGCGCTACCGATAATAATGACCAGGGCGCTGGCACCAATAATCGCCGTCGGCTGCTGTTGCGGATGCGCGAAAATCCACCAGAAGTACAATGCGGCAATAACCAGCAGCATTCGGATTAAAGCGATCGCCAGGATGGTTAGCGTCTCGATACGCCGAAGCCTGTTTACCTCTTTTAAGTCCTGTACCTTGTCGGCAGTGCGGCTGACGGCGTGTGCGAACTTGCGCATAATTGCGGCGATAATACGCCCCAAAATCATCGCGATTGCCATAGCGATGATAAACGTCAAGATTGAGCGGCCGCTCAGAAACGTGTCAGTAATTCGCTCAAGGACTTCTTTTGACTGTTCGATCGCATTGTCGAACTGTGATGCAGCAAAAACACCGTTAAGCATATATCTTATAATAAGGCATTTTCGCCCCCAACACTACCCGCTTATGGTTGCAGCTTTTTATATGAGGCTACAGCTGATACTAATGTTATAAGCCCCGGCCAGCTTCGTGAATTCTAAGCGATGCCCCCACAATTGTGTCGATATACTGAGGGCTAAGCTCGACTAAATACGGAGCCTCGGGCACCACGATAACGTCAGTTCTAAAGGCATCCGCTGTTATTTCGGCTATCTGGCCTGCGTAAGGGTGTGCTTCCATCTCCCTCTCGCCCACCAGTACGGCTACCTGGCTCGGGCGTAACCTTGTGTAGCGGGCGAGCTCTTCTATGCTGTACCGGCTAATTTGATCCTGCTGATATAGGTCTGGGAAGAGTTCATCAAACGCTTCTTTGGCGCCCGGAATCGTTCGTGCTTCGGCGCACATGACGCCAGGTGAGGCAAGGACTAAGCCGCCCATACTCCGCTCTTCACCAGCGATCGCACGCATTACAAGATTGCCGCCAACTCCATGCCCAACTATAGTCGGATGGTCGCCAGGGGTACGGCTAATTTCCTGCCGGGTTTTTGTTAGCAGGCCCTCGAATGTATCACTCCACTGCGTTTGCGCTATAGTGACCTCGAACTGATTAATCCGCAGTGCCCGGAGGGTTGAATAATAGTCGATTGGAGCTAGGCCGTAGCCGGTTTTAAAATGTATCTTATTCCGCATCCTACAAATATAGAGGTTTAGCAGTGACATTACTACCGGATTATTAAAAAGTGATTAGGCTTACGCACTCTGCTGGCTCTGGCGGAGTGAGGCAGGCGCGGCTATAATCAGAGTATGCCCAAGCAAAAAACGCCGGAAGTTACATCCCATACCGGGCGGCGTGTGTTTTTTCTTGTGTTTTTCCTACTGCTTTTATATGTGATTGTTCCCCGGCTTGGAAGTTTCTCGGCCAGTTTCGATACGCTCGGGACGGCGAACTTTGGATATATGGCACTGGCGGTTATCCTGGTTGTTGCAACCTATTGTTTGGCGGCCGGGACGTATTGGCTGGTCGCGCTAAAGCCGTTGAAATATGGCCGCACCCTTGGCATCCAATCGGCAAGCGCCTTTGCTAACCGCTTACTGCCTGCGGGCTTGGGCGGGCTGACATTGAGCGTGCAGTACCTTCGAAAGTCCGGGCATACGACGACGCAAGCCGCGGTAGTAGCCGCAGTGAATAACTTGCTGGGCGGCGCGGGACATCTGCTGCTTCTGGGTCTGGTACTTCTAGCTAGCCAGGATGCTGCCACTCCGGCATTCAGCTTGCCGGATATACCGCACGGCTGGCTGATACTGGGAATCGTGCTTGGCTTGATAGCCGTGCTGCTTTTGGTATTCAAAACACTCCGTACCATGATATACAAGACGGCAGGTCAGGTTGCCGGCTATCTGGCTTCTTATCGGAAACGGTCTGGCAGGCTGGTGCTGGGTCTGCTCAACTCGTCGGTCATGACAGGTTGCTATGCGCTTATCCTGTACCTTTCGGCTTTGAGCCTTGGGGCGGAGCTTTCTGCCTTGCAGGTGTTTGTGGTCTTTACGGTTGGCGTGGCGGCCGGTACTGCGACTCCGACTCCTGGCGGGCTAGTCGGGGCCGAAGCAGGCCTGAC
>Ga0075366_10000341_pt1 | contig 21462 bp, 19 predicted proteins | sample EndMethybrTD3031_FD_72351 | JGI IMG/M metagenome (GOLD analysis project Ga0075366, IMG submission 72351) | Populus endosphere microbial communities from Tennessee, USA - Endosphere MetaG P. TD hybrid TD303-1 | ecosystem: Host-associated > Plants > Roots > Endosphere | place: USA: Tennessee...
CCATCAATATCGGCTTTAGCTAAAAAGCGAATGTAGGCTTGCAAAGAATCGAAACCATTACGATGGGCATACGCTTCCCATTGGTCACGGAGTTCTTTATCAAGTGGAACTTGTAGTTTGACTGTGCTCATAAGTATATGAGTATCAAAGTAGTATAATTATGTCAATCTATCTTTCGTGGATGGCCCTTCAAAAAATTGAGAGCAAAAAAGATCGAGGTAAGGTGAAGGCTTTGCATTGTCTCATTTTGGTCTTCAATGAGTTTGATAAGTTCATTGAGCGGCATTTTAACTATTTGAAAATCTGCACCTAGCTCATCCTCTTTCTTGCCGTCAAAAGTTCCGCCTAAGGCGATGAAACAATACGTCTTGTTGGTTTGGTTTGATGGATTAGCGTAGCATGTGCCAGTTGTATGTATAGTTGCTCCCTTAAGCCCAAGCTCTTCTTCCAGTTCTCTGCGGACTGCCGTTTCAGGCATCTCGCCTTCATCCACACCACCACCCACAATTTCTAATACATAATCATCAATACCATGGCGGTAATGTCTCAGCAGAGTTACTTCATTCTCATTATTTAGAACTAAGCAGTTTACCCACTCGTTGTACTCAATGACATAGAAAGGACTTATCTCGTGAGCCGTATTGGTAATACACGTATCGGCTCGCAGCTTCATCCAGCGATCATTCACCAGATATTTGGAATTCGTGGTTTTCCACTTTTTCAATTCGCCACTATTCATTGCCCCAGTATAGCATCACAGCCAACAAGGACTTGAACCTAATTTACAGATACGAAATTCCAGCCAAACAAAAAGTGCTCCAAATGCGGAACACTCTTGTATCTGTAATTCTACTTTGGTGCGCGAGAGAGGACTTGAACCTCCACGTCCGAAGACACTAGTACCTGAAACTAGCGCGTCTACCAATTCCGCCACTCGCGCAGATTGCTAACAGAGGCAATTGTACTGCAAAGTGCTGCGAGTATCAAGCCCCGCTTGCTACTTGACCTGTGGCGCGCCTTCCGCGCGGATCATCCAGTTAGAAACGTTTGTAAAACGTTCGACTTCAGCATTAATAGGATGTTCGTTCAGCCCATACACCTTAAGCCGGGTGATATAGAGTGAGCGCGGCTGGTACATCGCGACCGCTGGTGCGTCATCACGCCACGCCTGTAAGAAAGGCTGGTACTTCACGGCCCTTAGGTTAGCGTCCGAGCGCGTACGACCAGCCTGCAACGCAGCATCGGCAACATTGGACCGGTATTCAGAAAAATTCAGCCGTGTTTCAGAGCGCGGATCAGCCTGGCGACTGTCCCAGTACACGTACACATCAGGATCCTTGCCAATGGAAATGCCGTATAGCAGCGCATCGTAACCATGGGACGAGAGTGAGGTCTGGAAGTCTGTACCGTCTTGCAATACAACCTGTACATCCACGCCGACTTGCCGCCATTGCTGCTGTAATTCGGCAGACACGATCGCGTACTCGCTGTTATCCTGCGCTACCAGATTGAATGATAACGGCTTGCCATCTTTGTAGCGGATACCGCTCTTGCCTACTAGCCACCCCTGTTCTTCGAGTATCTTCCGGGCAGCATCAGCATCGTAACCCGCTTGGACATATGCAGGATTGTAGCCAACTTGCGTTTGAAGAATCGGCTCTTTCACAGGCACTGCCGGATAGCCGAGGGCCTTGATGATGGCATCGTTGTTGGTCGCCCGCACCAACGCCTGACGCACTTTTACATTGCTCAGAATCCCCTCGCTCATCCGGAAAAAGGTCATAACTGCAGCAGTAAGCGGCAGATTGTACACATGAGTGCTTCCGTCATTCTCCAGCTCAGGCGGCACTTGGGTCAGCCCCATCATCGAATCAATGTTGTTAGCGCGGAAGCTTTCAATCAACTGACGTTCGCCCCGGAACGCATGTACGACGAACCGGCCGAGTTTAGGCGCCCCCCTATGATATTGCTTGAATGGCTCCAGCGCTATCTGTTCCTCGCGGTTATTAACCGTACTGCCCGAAACTTCAAGCGCTTTAAAACGAAACGGCCCCGACCCTACCGGCTGACTCGAGTTAAAAGCTAGTGTGCGTAAACTGCCCATGCTTTTGGCAGCCAAAATATGCTTGGGCACAATTCCATTGGTTAACGAATACGGAAAAGCGCTCAACTGATTAGGCAGTGTAAAAGATATCGTCCTTAGATCCAGAGCCTTCACCTTAATCCCTTGCCAGCTGAGGCGCAGCGGCGACTGCGCATCAGGATTCTGGATGACGTGATATGTGAACATCACGTCATCGGAAGTTAAGGGCTTACCGTCATGCCACGTAAGATTCGGCCTGAGCTTGACGGTATACGTCGTGCCGCGGTCGTCCAAGCTTATGGATTCAGCAAGGTCGCCCACCAGACTATTCTTTTCGTCGTATGTCATGAGACTACCGAACAGCAGCTTAGAGACAGCGGCATCCACTGAGCCTGTAGCGTACAAAGGGTTGGCGTTCGTAAAAGCCCCTAGTATCCCTTCGGTGTACGTTCCGCCGGCAACCGGCTCGGGTACCTGGTAATACGCACGAAGACTATTAGTCTGGGAAATCACGCAGCCAGCCAGTAGTACAAGCAAAAAGAGCCATACCACAACAAAACGGCGGACATCGGCTAGGCGCTCTAAACGGCGGAAGAAGTTACGCTCCAGCTGTTTCTCGGCCTGTTGCCCGAATTCCTCCACTTGCAGCTTGCGCAGGCGGAGACGTCGGCGGAAGCGAAGCTTAAAGGCGCGCGTAATCATAAGGCGCTGATTAAGCGGCAACGATTCCTAAAATAAGTGACGACGCAAAGACAATTGCCGTGATAATGGTAAGTTGGTGGACGCTTTTGTCCGTTCCGCGGCGGACGGTATTAACTTCTCCGCCGCCTCCTAGGCCCGCGCCCAAAGAAGCGCCACGCGTCTGCACTAAGATAAGCAGCGTCATCAGCAGCATCGAAAAAAGTGTGATCCAGTTGAAAATATTGTTCATCGGCTTTCCCTATTACCATCCCTGGTCTCTAAAATAGCAGTCACTAAGTAGTTTACCAGTCCAATGATCATACCGGCAAGTACTGCGATCCAGAAATTAGTAATTTCGAGCGGGGAGTATAGCTTGCTGACCAAAAAAACCATCAACCCGTTGATAATCACCATAAACAGCCCCAGCGAGAACAAAATGGCCGGCAGCGACAAAAGCACGACGATAGGCTTAAGCACAGAGTTAATGAGCGCCAGGATGAGTCCCGCCACAACAATAACCCGAAGGCTGTCACTGTAATTCACACCGTGACCCAGCAAGCCGGCAGCAATCCATAGGCCAAGACTACAGACGAGCCAGCGCACGAGGAAACGATAGATAATTCCGTGATTCATATGCTTAGGTTAATTATAACAGAACGCTTACGTTTTACGGCAACACGCCATAAGCCAAGAACGTCTCCGGACTGAGCGAAGCGAGGGAGGACTAGTGAGTGGCTTATGGCGTGTTGCCGTTTTTACCTAAGTCAGGTCCCGAGGCAAGCTATCGCTTAAAATTGTATTTCCGGTCTCTGTTATGATCACGTTATCCTCGATGCGCACTCCTAACGCCTCTTCTGGAATATAAATACCAGGCTCGACCGCCAGAGTCACGCCCGGCTCCAAAGCTTGGTCATAATCACCCCCGTCGTGCGTGTCTAATCCCAGGAAGTGAGAGGTTGCGTGCGGAAAAAATCGACGGACATTCTCGCTGTTAATTGTCTTGATAAGCCCCAGCTCCCGCAGTTTTTCACCGACGAACGACTCCATCTGCTTCTCGTACTTTCGAAGCGAAACCCCTGGTTTTAGCAGAGAGAAAGCGTACGCCTGCGCTTCCACCACTGCTTGATGGACCTGCTGCTGGCGGCGCGTCGGATCGCCACCCAATATTTTCGTACGGGCAATATCCGCAGAATAGTAGTCGGCCTGCGCCCCAACATCCATAATAAGAGGTTCGCCCGTCACCAAAGGCGCATCATTCTGAAGATAATGCAGCATGCAGCTACGCTCTCCGCTGGCTATAACCGGCGGAAATGCATGGCCCATCGTACCACGGCGCCTAAACCCCTGAAAAAGATCGGCCTCTATCTCGTATTCGTGAGCATATTTGGCAAGCTGTTTAGGGCGAAATATCTCTTTAAGCGTCGCAGTTGTCGCATCAATTGCACGCTGGATGGCCTCTATTTCAACAGGTTGCTTAACCATCCTCATCCGCGCTAGGTGTATCCTGAGGTCGAGCAGCTCGACATCACCGTTTATATCCTTAATCCGCTGGATCAAATCGGCCCGCGCAGGGTTGGTATACATCTCTAAAAATTCCACATAGCGGGGGCTGGCGCCCAGCGTGGCGACATGCTTCACCTTCTTAAGCCGGCTCGTCAGCTGCCGCCAGCCCTCTTTTTCGCCATATACTGTCTGGATTCCAGAGGTACGCCGCATCTGCTCTGTATCCAGGATTCCGTCAAACTTCTCTATAACTTCATCGCGGGTGGGCACAATTAGGTACTCCTTACCCTTGTCCATGACCAAAATAACCCTCGGATCGTTTATCCCTGTCAGGTAGAAAAAGCTGCGGTCCTGATGAAAAGGGAATGACTCGTCGCTTCCCTGTTGCAGCCTGCCATGAGCCGTCAGTACTATCGGGGCCGTTCCTGTAAAGAGTTGTTTTAGTCGTGCGCGGTTGCTTGCAAAAAAGTCGCTTTCAAACATGGATATAGGTTAGCACATCATGAGGATCATTTATTAAGCAATAATTAAATCTACCCCTGATTCTGTCTTGACTTTGGTGTTTATCTTTGCTACTATGAACCCTATGAGTCCAGAGACACTCTCACTAGTACCAGATGCGATGCCCTTGCCACCTGCACCCCAGGAGGTAGAACAGCAGTTAGACGTTTTAGCAGCAGGCTACGATGTACTCGCTGAGGCTGAGTCATATCTTGTACCAGCACCTGTAGACACTTTTACTGATCCTTTCGCTAACTTTGATCTTACCAGTGAAGATTTTGGTGTTTCTGAGCTAGCCGAAGATGCACGCGAGCTTGCATACAGCCAGGCAATGGCCTTCCAGAACCTCGACATACTTGGCATGCTCGAGCACGACGAAGATGATGCGGCTTCTGTTGCACAGTCAGAGCGCGTCATGGACGCTTTCAACTCTGTCAACTTGACCGCCGACACACTTAGCGTCGATGGTCTTCTGGCAGAAGTAACCCGCCGCAACCGCATTTTTGAAGCAGAGCGTGCGTTCGACTTCCTGTTAAAGAGCCAAGCGGATGACGAAGAAGAAGACGATCTCGCAACCGCAGCCTAATTATTCTTTGTAGCTTATTTTTTAAAGCCCGCAGACGCGGGCTTTTCTGATCCCTTTTCAACGTTTTTGCTCTGTTCACTCTGAGTATTCAAATCTTGCAATGATTTATGTGTCAGGATGTGTCAAATCTTGCTGCCTAAATGCTTGGCTATAACTGCGGCCAGTTTTTCGCCGGCTGCCGCGGCCAAATCAGCCTGACTAGCCTGGGAAACGCCGCGCACACTGCCAAAGGCTCGGATAAGCTTCTTGCGGGTAGCCGGTCCGACCCCCGGAATATCATCAAGCAGGCTGGCCGTTTGGCGCTTTCGCTTCAGAACAGAATGATAGCTCACCGCAAAACGATGGGATTCATCGCGGATACGCTGCAAAAGTTTTACAAGATTGGTATTATGCGGCACGTTCACCAGGATAAAATCATCGCTTTCGCTGGCGAAACCACCAAGTTTTTGCAGCACACTCATGTCCAGCGACACGTCTGACATCTTTTTTTGGATGACAATTTGCTCCTCGCGCTTAGCCAGCCCGATAAACGGAATCTGCGGACAGCCCATCTCGTCACGGGCCCGGATGGCAGCGTCCAACTGACCCTTTCCACCGTCAATCAAAAAGAGATCGGGCACGCCCCAAGCTTTGCGGTTTTTTTCGCTCAACCGCCGCTTGATCGTCTCATTCATATTATAAAAATCGTTGTTGTGCTCTACTTTGGTCTTGAATTTGCGGTACTCACCCTTGTTGCTGACCCCATTCGTAAACACCACCATACTTGCCACCACGTCCGAGCCTTGCATATGCGAGATATCGTAGCCTTCGATTCGTTTGGGGAATGATTTGAGTTGCAAAAGATCAACAAGCTCTCCCAAGGCGTGGTCTTTGCTGATGTCCAAAAATTCCTTATCGCTAAAAATAACCTGACGATTGAGATTTTGCAGCGCGAACAGCTGGTTGCGCGCCTTAGCCGCCCCTTCAAAATCCTGAGACTTGGCCTTTTGCTTCATCTCTTTTGCCAACTCGTGTTCGATCGTCTTACGCCGCCCCTCGATAACCGCGATGAGCTTGCGCAGGTTCGCCCGATAATCCGCCAGCGACGTTTTACCCTCCTCCAGCCCTGGATCAAGCCCTAAATGATAGTGTAGGGTCGCACGTTTTTGTCCCGGGACTCTGCGCGTGGCAAATGGGAAAACTCGCCTGAGCGACTTGAGCGCCTGACGAACACTTAACGTGCTAAGATATGGCCCGAAGTAACGCGCGCCATCGTCCAAAGGGCGGCGCGTGGTGCCAACTGTCGGAAAATCATTGTCGTAATCGATGCGGATGTAAACCATCGATTTGTCGTCGCGCAGCAAAATGTTGTAGCGGGGCATGTACCGTCGCACCATCTCGGCTTCCAAAAACAAAGCCTCCAGCTCGCTTTCGACCACCATCCAGTCAGTGTCTTTGATCTCGGCAACCAGTGCTTCGGTTTTGATATCGCGGTTGCGTGACTTCTGGAAGTACTGCCGCACACGATTACGTAGACTGGCCGCTTTGCCAACGTAAATAATCTCACCTCCCGCATCCTTGTGGAAATAGACGCCGGGTTCGGCGGGCAGATCTTTCAGCTTTTTGGCGAGCGCGTCGGTCATGTGTTTATTGTACCAGTGTTGCAGCCGGTGCTTTAGCGGCCGCGCCTTTTATTGAAAATCCCGCATCAGGCGGTCAGCTTCAACCATTCCACACAAGTCCGCGGCACATCGCCATAGTTGGTAGTGGATGAACTCGTAGTGGTTTTCTGACGCTTCGAATGCTTGGGCAGCACGTGGATCGTGAATATCTTCAGCCGCGAAAGATACCGGAGCATGAATCAAAACATTCGACTCCGTTGACTCATCGGTAGCGGCAACGGCTAAGGATGCCCGGCTGTCCACGGGAAGTTCGTGGCGCGCTTGCCACGTTTCGTAAGCCGCAGGCCCAGTTATAGTGTCGCTATTCGTTATATTGCCGTCCCGGTCAGTGATGTTCCAATAGAGTTCGGCCATTTCAGGACGCAGACGTGCCATGCATTCGGTCGCAGGTACGATGATGTCGTTAAAACGGCGCAAGGTTTGCGCCAAGGCGTCATTGGTTGGTGCATATAGCGAAGGCTCCCGCCGCGCAAAGTCCATAAAGGCTAAAATGCTTTGTTTTCTTGCTCGTGCTGTGGCGATAGTTCACTCATATTAGTCTAGCCAAGGTTGTTAAGTTGTTGCGCGCAGGCGGCAGAGCATGTGTCTTTGTCGGACGCGCAGGTTTTACAAATTAGAACCAGTTTGTTGCAGCTTTTAAGCGCGCAGTTTTCATAATTACTGGTCTTGGCCTGGCAATGGATGCATTCGCCGATGTCTTTGGCTTTGTCACTGAATTTGACATTCATACGCCCGTCGAACACATATAGCGAGCCTTCCCAGAGCCCCTCGTCGGCGTACTTTTCGCCGTATTTTACGATGCCGCCATCAATTTGATAGACCTCTTTAAAGCCGCGCTTTTTCATCATGCTGGAGAGGATTTCGCAGCGGATTCCGCCCGTGCAGTAGGTTACGACCGGCTTGTCCTTGATATCGTTGTACTTCGGATCTTCGAGCTCTTTTTTGAAGTCGCGGCTGGTACGGACATCCGGCACGACGGCATTTTTGAACTTGCCGACGGCGGCTTCGTAGGCGTTGCGTCCATCAAAAAACACCACGTCATCTCCGCGTTCTTCAACCAATTTGTGCACTTCCTCGGGATTTAGGTGCTTGCCGCCACCGACTACGCCCTTTTCGTCCACTTCAAGTTCGTCCGCGGCATCGAAGGCTACAATCTCGTCACGCACCTTTACGCTCAGTTTCGGGAAATCCTCGCGGCCGCCGTCTGACCACTTAAACATCGTTTCTTTGAAGAAGGGGTAACTTTTGGTCTCCTTAACGTATGCTTTTACGTCATCAATATCGCCGCCGACGGTACCGTTTATGCCGTGTTTCGAAATGAGGATGCGGCCTTTCAAATTGAGCCGCTCACACAGCGTCTTTTGCCAGAGGCGGACTGCCTCCGGATCTGTTATCGGGGCAAACTTATAGTACAGTACAATCTTTTGCATTAGAGGCATTATACCACGCTACCCCTGTTAAGTGAATGCGACTTATTAAATTATTGTTATAAAATCAACAATTTATAATCTGTTTGCATCGTTTGGCGGCCTGTGGTATATTCGAAATCAACACTATTTAAAGGAAAGGGCACTGGATGTTATCACCGATTACGAGTGGAGCTGTTGTTTCTAGTGCCCAGCCGGCACGCGGCAACCTGCTCTACTAAAAACCCAAAAAATTAAGCTTACGCACCTGCCTGCCCGGAAGTGTAAGCCTCATATTAATTGTTCTTATCTTAAGGGACCGCCATGAAAGAATCTACCGAAAAGAAGGAGCTTGCCAAGCAAACGCTCCGGCTGTACTGGCATCATGCATGGCAGCACAAAGGCTATGTTATCGGCCTGCTTACTGTCGTGCCGTTTACGGTGCTTGTGTTCTCGTTTTTGCCTCCGTTAATCGTTGCCAATATTTTACAGCGCATCAGCAACGGGGACTTTGTCCAGGATAATTTGTGGGCCAGTTTCGGGCCACAGCTGGTCGTGTTTGCCCTATTGGCTTTTGCGGGCGGTATGCTGCTGTGGCGAATCGTCATTATCCTGATTTGGAAGCTCGAAATGCGCGTGCTGCAGGATATTCACCAGCGGATCTTTACGCACATGCTCGACTTAAGCGCCTCGTTCCACGCTAACCGCTTTGGTGGCTCGCTTGTTTCGCAGGCCAACAAGTTCGCTGGGGCGTACATCCGTATAGCCGACACCATTGTGTTTTCGGTCATCCCGCTGGCTATGTCGTTTGTGTTTGCCAGCATCGTGCTGTTTCCCCGAACCCCCATTGTTGTCATCTTACTGCTGACGTTTTCGCTAGTCTTCATGACCACCGCGATACTTGTGACCAGACGGGTGCGTGAACTGCACGCTGTCGAGGCCGGCAAATCCAACACGCAAACCGGTTACCTGGCAGACGCCATTACGAATGTTCTAGCGATTAAAAGTTTTGCAGGCGGGAAGTACGAACGAAAGCGCTACAAACATGCTACCCAAGACACCCGTGAAGCAACCCAGGACGTGATGCGCGCCAGCGTAAAGCGTGATTTCCTGTTCTCGGGCATGACTCAAACACTGGAAGTAGGCGCGCTGCTTATTGCTGCTGCCAGCGTCGTGTTATTTGATGCGGATGTTGCGACCGTTTTCTTGGTCGTCAGCTACACTTCTCAGATCAACCAGCGGCTGTGGGATTTTTGCCAGTCTACGCTTCGTAATTATAACCGGGCAATTGGTGATGCGCGCGACATGACCGAGATTCTGGCTATCCGGCCAGGCATTAAGGATGCCGCAAAACCAGAGAAAGTTCGCATTAAGAAAGGTGCAATTGCTTTCCAGGATATGACCTTCGCCCATCCTGAATCAAATGAAGATGACGCTTTGTTCCAAAAATTGAATCTGGACATCCGGCCGGGCGAAAAGATCGGATTAGTTGGACATTCAGGTTCCGGAAAGACCAGTCTGACCAAATTGCTGCTACGCTACAGTGACATAGACGACGGCGCTATTTTGATCGACGGCCAAAGCATTTCGGCCATCACGCAGGATGATCTGCGCCGCCACATCGCCTATGTACCGCAGGAGCCATTACTGTTCCACCGCTCAATCCGCGAAAACATCGGTTACGGCAAACCTGATGCAACTGACGCCGAAATCCGTGAAGCCGCCCGGAAAGCGCACGCCCACGAGTTCATCGACAAGCTGCCGAAAAATTACGAGACATTGGTTGGTGAGCGCGGCGTCAAGCTATCTGGCGGACAGCGGCAGCGCATTGCTATCGCCAGGGCTATCCTGAAGAATGCGCCAATCCTAGTGCTTGATGAAGCGACGTCAGCCCTTGATTCTGAGAGTGAAAAGCTCATCCAACAGGCGTTGTGGGAACTGATGAAGGGGCGCACCGCCATCGTGATTGCGCACCGTTTAAGTACGATTCAGAAAATGGACAGGATCATTGTGCTGGAAGATGGTAAAATTGCCGAGCAGGGCACGCACGCTGAGCTAGTAAAACTTGGTGGCATTTATGCCGGGTTATGGGCACATCAATCTGGCGGCTTCATCGAAGATTAGTCGTTCTAAAGTCCGGCCGGCAAGAAGCAGTGCAACATCCATAAATATAAGGGGCAGGATTACAACGTGACCAAAAATAAGGATACCGACCGACTGGTGCTGCGGCTTTTCGCCGATACCGTATGGCAACAAAAGCGCTTTTTGCCAATGACCTGCTTTTACGCGGTAAGCGCAGTTCTGCTTAGCGCCGTCGTGCCAATGTTGGTTGGTAAAATGATCGCAACACTCGTGCAATCCAATGGCGATCCGTTTGTGTACGTGCCGTGGCTTATCGCGGCGGCGGTTATCGGTCTGCTGGGCAACAGATACGGATTCCGAGTATTTATGTACTTACAGGCCGACGGCGCACGGTATCTGCAGACCAAAGCACTCGGTGCGCTGCTGCGGCGAAGTGTGGGATTCCACAACAACAACGTTGGAGGCAAGCTCGTGTCCGATGCGATTGACCTTCCCAATTCGTTTACCCAGCTTTGCGGAACGGTTTTCATGAACATAATACCGTTCGCTCTGGTGATGACTGCTGGTTCGATTATAGTCTTTACGCAATCTGTTGTGCTCGGCATCATCATTACCATCATGTGTTTGCTTACGATGTTTTCCGGCTTTATCGAACGGCGGATTCGATCCGGTCTCCGCTTTCGCCAGATTGATGCGACAAAGGCTACTACGGCGCATATTGCCGACACAATCGTTAACGTACAGACTGTAAAAACGTTCGCGCGCGAAGATAAGGAACTGCAGAAAGCTGAAGCACTAGGACAGGACTTGGCCAGAGCCCGACTAGACAACTGGGTGACCTCCGGGAACTACGGGAACCTTCGATTCGGCGTACTCACCGTCCTGCAGTTAGGTCTGGCAATTGCTGTCGTTAAGCTAGTCCAACAGGATCCAAGCGTATTGGGCGTTGGTATTTTTGCATTTTCGTTCACCATCATGCTAAGCAGCCGCCTGTTCGAAGTCAACACTATGCTCAGAGCCATTGATGACTCATTGATGCACGCAGGCCCGATGACCGAAATCTTACATGAGCAGCCGGAAATTCTGGATATACCGAACGCCAAGCGGCTACAGGTGAAAAAGGGTGCCGTGCAGCTGCATAACGTGACATTCCAATACCCCGACAGCAAGATAAGCCAGGTATTTACAGAGCTGAGCCTGTCTATACGCCCGGGTGAAAAGATTGGATTGGTTGGCCCCAGCGGCGGCGGAAAATCCACTCTGACACGCCTTTTACTCCGATTTGAAGATACGACCACCGGAGCTATTACGATCGACGGTCAAAATATCACAGAAGTTACTCAAGCCAGCCTGCGTGAAGCCATTGCATATGTACCACAGGAACCGCTGCTGTTCCATCGTACCGTCAGGGAAAATATCGGCTACGGACAGCCCGATGCGACCGATGCCGAAGTTCGCCGTGCCGCACATCTGGCGCACGCCGATGAGTTCATTGAAGCATTGCCAGATTCGTACGACACCATCGTTGGCGAGCGTGGTGTTAAGCTATCCGGCGGGCAACGGCAGCGTATAGCCATCGCACGCGCCATACTAAAGGACGCCCCGATTCTGGTGCTTGATGAAGCGACGTCGGCCCTTGATTCGGAAAGCGAACTGCTTATTCAGGACGCACTCCGCGAGCTGATGAAGGGACGCACTACCATCGTAATTGCGCACCGCTTAAGCACGATCCAGAAGATGGACCGCATTCTGGTGCTCGAATCTGGCGAGATAACAGAGCAAGGCAGTCATCAGGTCCTATTACGAAAAAAAGGAACGTACGCCAAGCTCTGGAAACACCAATCAGGCGGATTTTTAGAGGACTAATTTCGCGAACTGGAAGAATCTAAAATAGCTGCGCTTCGTTCCGGCGCAGCTATTTTAAAGTCAGCCATCCACGGGCTATGCTTCCTTGGCAGGTTCTTTCTTCTCTTCCTTGTCTTCGAATTCTTTCTTGCCACCAGGATGGTTTTCGGGTTCCTGGGTACCTTCTTCGGCAGTGCTTTCGTGCTCGGGCTCAACGTCTTCGGCTTCAGTATCTTCATCGGCATCGCCACCGGCTGCGTCGTTAGCCGCCTGGAGCGCGCTTGGTTCAAATACCGTCGACAACGGATGCGACGGGTCAGTCTTCACTACTATCGTGTCTGGCACAACCAAATCTGCAACCGTTACCTGGTCGCCAACCTCAACTAACTTTTCACCGTTAAAGGTCAGGGCTTCCGGCAAATCCTTTGGCAGCGCTTCAACTTCAACAGATTCCAGCTGATGCAAGACAACCAGGCCGACGCGCTCTGCAGGGCTGGCCTCGTTTCCTTCATCAAAAACAATGTGCACAGGGATTTCGGCGGTGACTTTTTCGTTCGCCTTAACCGCGTTGAACACGACATGCCTTAGTTCATGCTTTTTTGGGTCAAAATCAACAGATTTGATTAAAGCCATGTACGCTTTTTTGTCGGCCTTAAGGTTTACGGGGTGGTGCTTGCCAGCCCGGCGGTAGGCCTTGGTTAGCTCCATAAAGTCCCCCATGACAATCACCGATTCTTTTCCATGGTCGTGGATAACGGCGGGCACCATGCCTTCCTTGCGCAGGTGCTTGACAGCCTTTCCGGTCACATCGCGGTGTTTAAGTTGTAGTACTACTTCATCCATTAGTTTAATTCCCTCCTTCAGGGTAGGTAGTATTGCCCATCGCATCTAGTATACATTATTTTCACTTGAGACCGGCTGGTCATCTGTACAGCTTGGGGTAGACGGGTAGGATTTTTACGTGTAGGCTTAGGGAAGTATGTTAGATCCTACAAGTCTGCTAGAGGGCGCTAGCGCCGTTGCCGGGCTGGCGATTATCGGGGCGATTATTTTTGCTGAATCCGGACTTTTGATCGGATTCTTCTTACCGGGCGATACCCTGCTGTTTACGGCCGGTTTTTTTGCTGCACAGGGACACTTGCCGCTTGCCGGGGTCCTTATTATTATCTTTTTGGCGGCAGTTATTGGTGACAATGTCGGGTACACTATTGGGAAAAAGTCAGGCCCGCGCCTGTTCAAAAAAAAGGACGGGATTATTTTCCGGCAGGAATACATCATGCGTGCTGAAGGATTTTACGAAAAACATGGCGGCAAAACCATTATTATCGCCCGTTTTGTGCCGATCGTCCGCACTTTTGCCCCCGTAGTCGCCGGTGTCGGTAACATGAAGCACAAACGCTTCTTCTTCTTTAATGTGATTGGGGCCGCCATCTGGACCGGAAGTGTGGTGATGCTTGGTTATTGGCTTGGCAGCCTGATTGATCCGCACGTGATGGAAAAATTCATCTTGATTGCAGTAGGGCTTGCCATGCTTATGACGTTCGGACCGACCCTGTACCACCTACTCAAAGAGCCGCGTGTCCGCGCATTTGTGGCACATCAGTACAGCCGGATTAAAGCCCGGCTGCGGCGGCGCGCTCCGGATTCATCCCGGGACGCAAAGTAGTATCCGAATAGCATTGGAATCCGGGCAATAAAGCTTACAGCATTCGCTTCAAGAACTGCCCGGTATAGCTCTTGGGCTCTCTGGCGACTTGCTCCGGCGTGCCCTCGGCAATCACCTGGCCACCGCCCGAACCGCCCTCCGGCCCCATATCAATAATATGGTCAGCGGATTTTATAACATCCAGATTATGCTCGATAACAACCATGCTGTTACCGGTGTCGACAAGGGCATGCAACACATGCAGCAGCTTATCGACATCAGCCATATGCAGACCGGTCGTTGGTTCATCCAAAATGTACAGCGTCCGGCCGGTTGGACGGCGCGATAGCTCCGTCGCCAATTTGATGCGCTGCGCCTCGCCGCCCGACAATGTCGTGGCCGATTGCCCCAGCGAAATGTAGCCGAGCCCAACATCAACCAAGGTTTGTAGTTTGCGCGCGATGGATGGGATATTCTGGAAAAACGCCAGCGCTTCTTCGCAGTTCATGCCTAAAATGTCGCTGATAGTCTTGCCTTTGTAATGGATTTCGAGCGCCTCGCGGTTGTAGCGTTTGCCGTGACAGACTTCGCAGGTCACGTACACATCCGGCAAAAAGTGCATTTCGATTTTGATAATTCCGTCGCCGGCACAGTTTTCACAGCGTCCGCCCTTAACATTAAAGCTGAACCGGCCTGCCGCATAACCGCGCAGTTTTGCCTCGGGAGTCGTAGCGAACAGTTCGCGGATCGGCGTAAACAAACCAGTGTAAGTCGCCGGGTTCGAGCGTGGCGTGCGCCCAATTGGCGATTGGTCGATAATGATCGCTTTGTCGAGCTGTTTGATGCCCTCGATGTCGTCGTGCCGGCCTGGCACGGTGTTGGCGCGCATCAGCCGGGCTTGCAGTTCCTTGGCAAGAATGTCGTTGATCAGGCTGGATTTGCCGGAGCCGGACACTCCGCTTACTACCACCAGCTGTCCAAGCGGGATTTCTACATCGACATCGCGCAGGTTGTTCTCGCGCGCACCGCGGATCCACAGCGACTTGCCATTACCCTTGCGGCGTTTTTTCGGCAAAGGAATCACCTTTTTACCAGACAAATATTGGCCCGTGATGCTCTCGGCACTTTTGCCGACTTCGTCAGGAGTCCCAGCGGCGACGACATGTCCGCCGTGCACACCCGCGCCCGGCCCGATATCCAGCAGATAATCTGCCGTGCGGATCGTGTCTTCATCGTGCTCTACAACCAAAACGGTATTTCCAAGGTCGCGCAGGTGCTTGAGCGTCCCGATCAGCCGGTCGTTGTCGCGCTGGTGTAGGCCGATGCTCGGCTCATCCAACACATACAGCACGCCCTGCAGGCCGGAACCAATCTGCGTAGCCAAACGGATGCGCTGCGCCTCACCGCCCGACAATGTAGTTGCACCACGCAGCAAGGTCAGGTAGTTCAAACCGACGTCGCGCAAAAAGCCGAGGCGCGCACAAATCTCTTTAAGGATTTGGCGCGCGATGTGCAACTCTTTCTCGCTGAACTTAATTGAGTCTAAAAAATCGTAGGCGTCATCAATAGATAATTCGCAGATGTCCATAATTGACATGTCGGCCACGGTAATCGCCAAAACTTCCGGCTTCAGACGCCGTCCTTTGCAGGCGTAACACGGCTTTTCCTGCATAAAACGTTCGATATCGCTGCGCATAAAATCGCTGTCAGTCTCTTTATGCCGGCGCTCAAGATTGGGAATAACTCCTTCGTATGTCGTATCAAATGCACGTCCGCCGCCCAGCGACACATGGTACTTTTCGCTGCCGGTGCCATACAAGATTCTACCGAGATTTTCTTCAGAGAGTTCGCCCGTGGGCACTTGCAAACTAAAACCGTACTTGTCGGCGACTGCCTGCATTTTTTTCATGTACCAGGCATCGGCATTCACACGGTTGAATGGCCGGATCGCGCCTTCGGCGATTGTCAGCCTGCCGTTAGGAATGACCAGCTCGGGGTCAACTTCCAGCCGGGAGCCAAGCCCCGTGCAAACCGGACACGCTCCGTGCGGGCTGTTAAAGCTAAACGTGCGCGGCTCAAGCTCTGGAATCGCCACGTCAGGATGATCCATACAAGCGTACAATAGGCTGTACTGGAACTCCTCATTCTGGTCAACATCGACAACGCGCACCTTGCCGTCGGCGATTTCCAGGCCTTGTTCAACAGATTGCGCCAGGCGCGTGCGGCTCTCTTCGTCATTAACCAAACGGTCAATTACAACGTCGATGGTGTGCTTGTAGTTTTTATCGAGCACAGGAAATTCGTCCAGCGCATAGACCACGCCGTCGACACGCACGCGAGCGAATCCGGCGCGCATGTACTGCTCTGGAATGTGCTCGAAGGCGCCTTTTTTATCTGTTACGACTGGAGCCAAGATCATAAGGCGCGTGCCAGCCTTAAGTCCGGCAATCTTATCGATGATGTTAGCCGTAGTTTGGCGCGTAACCGGCTTGCCGCAGATGGGACAGTGCGGAATGCCAATACGCGCATACAGCAGACGCAGGTAATCATAAATCTCGGTCACTGTGGCGACGGTACTGCGGGGGTTGCGGCTGGTAGATTTTTGGTCAATGGAAATCGCGGGTGACAACCCGTCGATCTGGTCAACGTCGGGTTTTTCCATTAGGCCCAGGAATTGGCGCGCATAACTGCTCAAAGACTCGACGTAGCGGCGCTGCCCTTCGGCGTAAATCGTATCAAAAGCCAGGCTTGATTTGCCAGAGCCGGACAGGCCAGTAATCACCACTAATTTATTCCGCGGCATTTCCACGGAAATATTTTTGAGATTATGCTCTCTCGCACCCTTTACAACGATTTTCTCTGCCATAAGCCTGTTTATTATAGGGGAAAAGTCAAGAAAAATCCACCCGCTGGATACAGAACGCCGTAGCGGCGCAGGACATTCTACTGCCTCATGAGGAAGCATAGCCTGCTAAGCATCAAGCTGCGGTAATCAACTCGCGGATCGTGTGAACGATTGCCTGGTGCTCGTATTGCTCGCGTAGGACCTCCTCACGACTCAGTGCTTGCTTAGGCGATAGCGGCGGACATTCAAGGACGACATAGCGATCTTGGCCGTCATGCACAGGCAACCGTTTCCAGTCGCGCACCACGGCTTTCAGCATCCTTCCCTCAAGCGTATTTGCCGCCCTTTCGGGGGAGTGCATGAAGGCTTCGTTGGCGGCGGCTGTGGTTTCGGCAAGCTTGGAGCCTTTCGCGGCACAGTCCAGCCGGTTGACCGAAACGTGCTTGGCAGTAACCAGGCCAGCGGCCGACATGCGTCTCAACAGCCGTAGAGGCCTCCTGAATCGAAAACCGTCCTCTCCATCTTGTAGATGGAACCCATCAGCCGTAAAACTGGTAAATCCATACTCGAGTAGTACTGTCCTAGCCTCCGCTGCAGAGGCGTTCTCTGGCAGCTCCCAAAGCCCAAGCCAGTCATACGGCTTTGGCTGGACCGAACGCTCCATAAGAGGAAGCTGAGCCGGGTCGAGCGATGCCGCCTTATTCAGATACCGCGAAAAGAAAACACTATGCAAACTTCGTCCAGCAAGATATTGCAGTGCGTTGATCCGCCTTATGCCTTGCTCGCGGTGCGGGGACAAATAACCAGCGATCTTACCTGTCACACTTCCAAAACCCCTGCCTACCTTTTCATCACGAAACGTGTCGTGAACAGTCACAGTCATGCTTTTTATAGCGTCCAGTTCGGTTGCGTTGCGCTCATTGTAACTACCTGGCTCACCATTATGTTTTCTGAGATCGGTAGCATGCCGCATAGCATGGTACATAAAGCAGCTTCTGACCGGATTAATCTCAAAACCGTCCACACCGATAGCCTTGGCATATTCCTGGTATTGCTCAGCCGTACCCAAAATAGATAACTGGGGCGGCATGATTAAGTTGGCGCTCAGCACATATATATTCGGGCCGGAATTCGTCTCGGGTGTGACTAGCATATGCCAAATTGCCTTGGATAAATTCGCTCGTCTTGGTGGTGTCTATGTAATCGTGTCATAGGGCTTTATCTTGAAAGAAAATTCTACAGGCTTGTACGCATAACGTCAATGTCCGTTCCGAGCGTAGTAGCGTATAATACACGCATGGAAGCATTAAAACGCACTTGGAAGCGCATCCCCACACCCATCCGCAAGCCTCTGGTGCTAATGGTCGGCACGGCCATTGTGGTAGCAGGATTAGCTATGTTGGTATTGCCCGGACCTGGTTGGGCAGCAATCTTTTTGGGCTTCGCCGTGCTGGCAACTGAATTCGCGATAGCCGAAAAGGTGCGCGATTGGCTCATTTTGCTACTAAAACGACTTATTCACGAATGCAAAGGACTTTGGAATCGTATGCGCGGTCGCTCATCCGGACGACCTCTGGAAAAACCTTCCGGGACATCTAAAAAATCGCCGCCTTCTAAGCCGCAAGCATAAGCATTAAAAAAATGCATTTGACGTAAGCACAACTCTATGTAAAATACATAGTAAGTATTCTCGTTAAAAAGGTGGCGGCATGTCAGAATTAATAGTCCTGGGTCTGGTTCCAGGCACCCAGATTCGTATTACATTTATTCTTTGGATCCTACTAATGGTAGGTCTGGTTTTTGGTGGGCTCGTTTGGCTTGGACATCGCACACATGCGTTTCGGAATTGGCTTATTACGCTTAGCCTGCTACTGCTGACACGGCATCAGCCAGAGCTTAAATAACGAATAGGGTTGCTTCGACTTACTTCGAACTATTGGCCCGGCCCCCTGGCATCCATGTGACACTTGTGATGAATGGCGCGAATAAATCGTCCTCAAGCGGAATGCGTAACGTTCCCAACTCCGCTTCGGAGGGGTTACGGGCCATGAACTGGACAAAATCAAGCTGGCCGAGTAGTGCGATCGGAGTGCTTTCGGCACCTTCACCCATCATCATGACGGCCGTATTAGCGAGTCCACCCACGATGTCCGCCTGCGCAACGCTAAAAGGGCGCCCGAACAAATCATCCTGTCCGACATAATTACGAAGCGGTGTAAAGCCACTGAATGCCAGGGCGATTCCTGATACGCCCAACCGCATCGGCCGGCATGTACTGTCAGTGATGACTACGCCAACTTCCTGTACGCCAAAACGCTTTACCAGATACTCCCGGATTGCATTCGCCGTTGCCTGGGCATCGCGCGGCCAAAGCACATACACATCACCGGCGTTCGATTCGTCAATTCCAGAATTCGGAATTAACGTACTACCGGCAATGGTAAAGTTAATGCCGTACTTACTCTTTTGCTCGGTCATATAATATTCAGCCTCAGACCGGATAAGCGCCTCTTTATCTGTGTCAGCAACGGGCACAACCGCACCCTCACAGAGAGAGATAACCTTGGATGTAATGGCCAATACGCTTTTTTCGGGCATACTCGCCAACACCTCATCCAATAGTTCGAAAATTGTGCAACTGTTCGGTTCGATACGCTTCGTACTAATAGCTTTTGCAATCATGCGGCGGCTCCTTGCTGGATTGTGGGCGCTAAAATCAACCGCCCTACCGTAAATACTTTAGCATGTAAGCCTTGCGAGTCGGACGCCATAACCTCGTCAAACGGCCTAATGCCAGCCGCGGTCTCTGGACTCGTGTCCAAGACAAGAGGCTGGCCCGTCGTTGGATCATACTCGCCGGTAAAGACATTTACATGCCGTAAAGGCGACTTACGCCAATTCCTTAAAAAACCATCGTTGTCGTACACTGGTGAAAAACGATCCAGAATACTATGGTGACCGTCGACTCCCGTCAGGATAACATCGCCCACCTGCATCGCCTGTAATCCATCTTGCACTGGCCGGAAAAAATCACCCCGGCCAGCAATATCCATGTGCATCTCGTTGCAATGGAGCGTAGCGGGCAATTTTATACCGAATAATCCTTCGAGCGCCAGATGGCTTTGCGCCACGCAGTTAATGCCCGCCTCGGGGCCACGCAAGCGCATCTGCTGCGGCCCGCTTTCCCAATTGTGCGGATAGTTGGCAGTAACTAATCTATCAAAAATAACGTGCATCCTTGGCACCTCCCTGTCTCACTTGAACCGACTTATTCTCTGTAGCGGTTCAAAAATACATAATAAAACGCGTTTTAACTCTAAAGTGAGCTTTGCCTTGCGAAGCTTGACCAGGTGCGGACGTGTTTATTATGCAACATGATGCGATAAGTATATCATGCCTCGGGGTCGGGCATAATACTTTCGGCGTAAAGCCTTAGTTCTTCGATCAGATACTCCTGATGACTGGTCAAACCCTCACGGGCCGCGATCTCTTGCAGGCGGGCAAAGAACTTCGCCATACGGCTTTGCTGTCCGCCGCCCAACAGTCTTTGGCGGCAAAAACGCTCCCATTCGACGCGTTCTTCCCCCGTTAGACTCTTGGGGTAATTTCGTGCCTTGTAAAGCGGTAAAAGCGTGGCGAGACGCTGGTCTTTAAAGTCCAGCCCAAGGTCGCCAAGCTCTTCCGGGGCTGCGGCGCGCACCACGCGCATCGCCTGCTTGTCGGGGCCGTTGAAAAACCCGTCATAGATTGAAGCATCCACGTCTTGCTCGGGGCTGACCAGCTGTCCTTGCTTGCGGTTTTGTTCCATAATCTCCAGCGCTTTATATAGGCGTTCTTCGAAGTCTTTCATGCTTCGCAGTGCCGCCAGATGTTTTTTGACATGCTCCATGTTTATTTGAATCCTGTCCTGGCTGGCCTCATCCAGCACACCGAGCGGGGCGACCGCTGGGCAGCGGTTGTATTGCAGGGTTTTTACCGGCAATCGCGGTTCTTCGGCGTCTTTTTTCCAGCGCCAGCGTTCCACAAGTTGCTCGGGCGTCATAGTCCGGAACTCTTCAGGATTATGACGTAAATCGAATACGAGTGAGCCGGTGCCCTTCGGATGCGGACAGATGTTAACTACCACGGTCGTCTTATCGAACTGGCTCGGATACTTGCCGCTGGTATACACGAAAGGCTGGTCTTTTTCGACTAGCTCGGCCACTTTTCGCTTATCCCGCATACTCAGTAAGTAATCAAATAGCTTAGTCTGCTTGCCCCGAACCATGCGTGCCACGGCAATGGTCGCCTCTACATCGCTGAGCGCATCGTGGGCGTGTTCGTGCTGCAACCCATTGAGTGCGGTCAGCAGCTCCAGCCGGTTTGTCGGTTTGTTATGAATATCGACTGGCCACTTGATAGCATCCGGCCGCAGCGCGCGCGTCATACGCACGACATCCAGGATGTCCCAGCGGGAACGGCCGTCCTGCCACTGCCATTCGTAAGGGTCGTAGAAGTTGCGGTAATGTAGGCACCGCACGAACTCGTCATCGAAGCGCACGGAGTTATAGCCGACAAAAATGGTGCCCGGAGTCGCAATCTCATCGGTAAACTGGCGCAGGAACTCGGCCTCGGTCACGCCATC
>Ga0075366_10000342_pt1 | contig 21427 bp, 20 predicted proteins | sample EndMethybrTD3031_FD_72351 | JGI IMG/M metagenome (GOLD analysis project Ga0075366, IMG submission 72351) | Populus endosphere microbial communities from Tennessee, USA - Endosphere MetaG P. TD hybrid TD303-1 | ecosystem: Host-associated > Plants > Roots > Endosphere | place: USA: Tennessee...
AGCAACGGTATGTTGGCAAGTGCTCGCGAACTAGCCTTGGGCGACAGTCATGACGGTATTTTAGAAATTGATAGTGACGTTGCTCCTGGTACACCTTTTGCTGATGCTTACCAGCTCAACGACACCATAATTGATATCGAAAACAAGATGTTTACGCATCGGCCGGATTGCTTTGGTCAGTTGGGTGTGGCGCGTGAAATTGTAGGCATTAGTCAACAGTCTTTTTATTCACCTGATTGGTACTTGCATCAGCTGCAAGACATATTGAGCCAGGATGGTAACCGCTTAACGCTTACCGTTCGCAATGAATTGCCGAGTGATGTACGTCGCTTTGTGGCTGTAGCTATGAGCGATGTTGAAGTTAAGCCAAGTCCGGTGTGGTTGCAGAGCTACTTGGTTCGGGTCGGCATCCGACCTATTAACAACGTCGTGGACATCACAAATTACATGATGATGGTAACGGGTCAGCCGCTGCACGCTTACGACTACGATAAAGTGGCCGCACAAGACCAGGCTGAGCAGGCAACTTTGGTGGTGCGATATCCGCGTGCAGGTGAAAAGATCGTTTTGTTGAACGGCAAAAAAATTGAGCCGCGTAACGAAGCAATTATGATTGCTACCGAAAAGAAATTGATTGGCGTGGGTGGTGCTATGGGCGGCGCAGATACAGAAGTTGATCAAAACACTAAGAACATTATTTTAGAATGTGCCACCTTTAATATGTATTCGATTCGCCGTACGGCGATGGCGCATGGTATTTTTACCGACGCGGTTACTCGCAACAATAAGGGCCAGTCGCCGCTACAAAACGAACGCGTGCTTGCTCAGGCAGTGGCAATGCTCCGCCGTGAGGCCAGTGCTCAAGTTGCAAGCAGCGTTATTGATGACAACCATGTTGATGTGCCCTCCCGCGAACGAGATTCATTGTACGAGCCTGTGAGCGTTGCGGCCGGGTTTATTAATGCTCGACTTGGTTTTGAACTAGGAGCGCAAGAAATTGCTACGCTATTAACCAATGTCGAATTTAAGGTTTCTTTGAACGGTGATGATCTGTTTATTACGCCACCGTTTTGGCGCACCGACATTGAGATTGCAGAAGATATTGTCGAAGAAGTCGGCCGTTTATACGGTTTTGATAAGTTGCCTTTGCAGCTACCACGTCGTGAAGTATCGCCAACCCCAGTTAACGCGCTGCTACAGATTAAACAGCGCCTTCGTGCTATTTTAAGCGGCGCCGGCGCTAACGAAGTACTGTCGTATAGCTTTGTACACGGCAATCTTATGGATAAAGTTGGTCAAAAGCGGGAGTGGGCCTTTAGCCTCGCTAATGCGTTGAGCCCTGATTTGCAGTATTTTAGGCCAAGCCTCACCCCGAGCTTGCTTGACAAGATATCGCCTAATATTAAGGCTGGTTATGATAAATTTGCTTTGTTTGAGCTGGGAAAGGCGCACAACTTATTGCATGCAGCCGACGATGATGGCTTGCCACGCGAATTCTCTCTGCTAAGCTTTGTAACAACAACCAGCGATAAGGTAGCTGACGCTAAGGCCGGCGCGGCTTATTATGAAGCACGCAAATATCTCGACCATATTGCTGACGAATTTGGTATAACACTTGAGTATGCTCCAATCACTGATGAAATGGACTTTCCGATTACTGCACCATTTGATCTGAGTCGTTCTTCCTTGGTGAGTATTAGAAATACCAAGATCTTCTTGGGTATACTTGGTGAGTATCGTCCGTCTATTCGCAAGCAACTTAAGCTGCCAGCTATGACAGCGGGTTTTGAGATTGACATCATTGAGTTTTCGGCCCTGAGTGATCGAGGCAAACGGTATCGCCAGCAGCCACGCTTCCCTAAGGTAGAACAAGATATCTGCTTTAAAGTTTCTGCCAAAATAGGCTATCAGGAGCTATACGACTTTATGTATCGCAGAGTAGCTGCGGCCTATCCGGAGCACGTAGCCTGGAGTATTTCTCCGGTGGATATCTTTCAACGAGAAGACGATCCGCAGCACAAGCAGATAACACTGCGTTTGAGTGTAGCCCATTTCCAAAAGACCATGCGTGATAGCGAAGTAAACGCTGTACTCGATGCTATAGCCCAAGATGCAGCCAAGGACTTATTTGCCGAACGTGTCTAACCACTGCTAAGTAGTAGAATTAATGGCAATCTGATGGTATAATAAGTATTCTATTGCTATGGTTACGAGAATAGGTGAAAGCAGTCCAAATAATGAAGGGGCGCCGCAGGGCGCTTCTTTTACTGAGCCGCAAGAACATCGATATGATCCATTACACATCCCTCCTGTGACAGCCGAGCGGCTGGCCAATCCTCGCCAAGCCTTTTACGAAGATTGGCAAAGGTGGTCTTGCCGAGAGATGTCTCTCGAAGAACAGAAAACACGTTTTGCTGCTGCAGTTACTGCTCAAGTGGAACAAGCCGATGATATTTTGGCACCTAAAATTAAGCTTGCTGCCGAGATTTTTGAATGGGGTATCTTTTGTGAGCCACGTGAGGTATTGCCCGCCGGCTTAGCATACGGTGACGATGAGTTTGATGTTATTGTTTTTGCGTCAGATCAAGCTCGGTGGGCCTACGCAGATGCTGAGCCTTACCTCAAAGGCAATCAAGAGATTAAGGATCTTATACAAATACGCAAAGGCTACGATTTTAGATCTTCAATGGCTGTGCATGTTGTTACAGGCTTGCCAGAATATTCCAAGCTTGTAGCACTTATTGCTGATAGGCCTCGAAGCTGGCAAGACCAGCCCTTAAGCACCTTTAAGAAGCAAGCTATGGCTGCTGCAATTGAGCGTGATTTGCTGGCAAAAGCTTCAAACGGTGAGGCCCAACCTGCAAAGGATTTACGCCAACACCCTGGTCTTATGCGAAGTTACCAACGTCAGGTACAATCCTTAGACGATAGGGTAGAGCCTCAAAAAGCAGATCATGAAGAGGAGAGTAACTGGCAGCAGCGTTTACAAAAACGACTTAGAAGAGCCACTCAGGCGAACCGGGGAACTATTGTCGGCAAAGAAGCATCCGAATGGCTTTTGACGGACATTATAAAAGATAAAAATGGTGATGATTTTACCTGCGTTTGGTCACTTCCTGACGGCTCGCAGCAAGCAACGTTGGCGTCAATCCATAGATTAGGCTACTGTTTAAAAAATGAGGTCGAGGCAAGAACAAGTGAGCCTCGATTTAACAGTGATTTTACTTATGGTGCTTGGGAAGGACTGATAGCAAACGCTTTTGCGGATGATTGGACGGCTACTGAGGCATTAGACGACTGGAAGGTAACGGCCTCTGATAATTTGATAGTTCATACTGATATTAATCTTGATCCAAGACGTGAAGCTTTTTTGCGCCAGCCATTTCTGGTTTTGCCAAAATTGCCACACGGTGAACGCTTTAATTCCGGATATAACGCAGCTCAACTTAAAATATCGCCCGGTATTTTAGGCTACAGCGTCGACTATGAGCACACCAATATACCTGCAGCGAGTCTGGATTATGTTAATTTTGGTACGCAAGCCGAGATTGATCACCAAACGGCTCAGGTTGTAGGTGATGTGCGATATAGATCATTGATAAAAAGCGACTATATGAGATTGGTAACTCAATCAAGCAACAGTGTCTTGGGTCTTAAAGAAATGCCCGAAGTAGATGCTGATATCGTTGTGCGTACTGCGGGTGTGGGAATTGCCGACATCGTGGGGTACAAGCAAATTGGCAGACTCAATGACTATACTAATATTTTGTACCAGTACGACCCATTGACCGATTGGTATCAGCCGCCAGCACCCCAGGAGATGCTTGTAGACAGAAAAGCTATTGCTGATTTTATTGGCAGTATGGGGCTGGGGATAATGGCACATGATTTATTGGCGCAGCCAAGGGTCGAAACTATCAAGGATTTTGAGGAATATATTTCCTGGCGCACCACCTATTATAAGCCGCAGTCGCGACAGCAAGCAGAAGAGCTTGTGGGTGAATTTAGGAGTGGTAATTGGAGCGCTTTGCTTGATAGCAAAGATCGAGTTTTGGTGCAATGTACGGTTGCCGCTGCGATAGCTGGAATGGCAATTGTGGCTACCTCAAATCATAACCTAGAATACTTTGTCGGTAATCCGCTACCGCAGCAAGATGGAGCGATTACATTTGATACTCATCGGCAACTGATGCTTGTTAGCCATTCAAGAAAGTATATTTTTGATCCGACCCCGGGATCGACAACAGAGGATGCTCCACCAGATTGGCAAAAGCCTTCGCTATTAGCTAGGTTTAGCCGCCGACCATCTTGGTCTGGCAGACAGCAGATGGCTGGTGTATCCAATACGCCTCATACATCGACATCAACGCCAGCACCTCTAGTGATGGCTGCTCAGGCCCCGCAGTCACAACCATCAATTGTAGAGTCTGTTCCTGCCGTGGCACCCTTAACCAACGAACAAAAAGTCAACCGTAACAAACGGGAGGCATCGCGGGAATTAAAGGTGTTGGAATCTGCGTCACAACAATTATTCGCACTTAATTCCACGCAAGATTTTTATAAAACGATAGCTAAAGCGGTGCCTGGCTCAAAGCGTTCAAAAGACCCTTTGTGGCGTGCTATGAGTTTGCTCCGTAAAACGGCTTCAGAGGATGAATCTTTGCAGCCAGTATCTGACGACCAAATAAAGGCCGAGATCACCTATATCCACAACCTGCAGAGTGCTGATAAAGCAATATTGACTAGAATGGGTGTAGACCGCCCGGACCCAGCATTGGCAGCCATACTACTGGCGTCACTGCAAAGAACACTACAAAGTAGACAATAAGCACTTTTATAAGGGGTAAAAATGTTGTATACTAGGCTTCGAAATGAAAGACATCTGGCGAATCCTTCGCTTTACCTCTGATCTTAAAAAGTATTATTTCGCTATTTCAGCGACAACTATTGTACTTGCAATAATGACTCAGCTGCAGCCAATCTTTACCAAGATTGCTATCGACCAGGTTGAGCTACTACTTAAGGGCGGAACCGCTAGCGTGTCTGTGGTGGCTTGGTGTGCTGCTGCTATATTTGCGACCGACTTTGCCCAGACTATCTTGAGCAATATTGGTGGTTACTGGGGTGATATGTTGGCCGTGCGCATGCAAAAGCTCTTGAGTGAACGCTACTACAGCCACCTGCTCAGTTTGCCGCAAAAATATTTTGATCAAGAACTCTCGGGTAAGATTATTAACCGCATGAACCGCGGCATTGGCCAGATTACCAACTTTATGCAAATGGTGAGTAACAACTTTTTACAGTTTGTATTTAGTACTATTTTGTCGTTAGCAGTTGTAGCTTACTTTAGCTGGCAAGTTGCCTTGATGCTTGGTTTGCTCTACCCAATATTTATTTACCTTACCTCGCGTACCAGCACCAAGTGGCAAGATTACCAAAAGACCATTAACCAAGAGCAAGATATCGCCAGTGGCCGTTTTGCTGAATCGATTGGTCAAGTGCGTGTTGTAAAGAGCTTTTTGCAGGAAAGCCGTGAGCTTAAGTTCTTTCAGGGGCGTTACGACACGGTCGTATCGACTACTCGGCCGCAAAGCCGCTACTGGCACAAGCAAGATGTTATTCGCCGTAGTGTACTGAATGTTATTTTCTTTGCTGTCTATGCCTATATTTTTATTGAAACAGCTCGTGGGCAATACTCCATTAGTACCATGATCTTGCTTATCCAGTATGCAATGCTCATTCGTATCCCAATCTTTAGTATTAGTTTTTTGGTAGACCAAACGCAGCGCGCAGTATCTAACACCAAAGACTATTTTGAGGCTATGGATGTGGCACCCGAGATTGCCGATCAGCCGCATGCCAAGAAGCTTAATGTTAAAGCTGGACATATAGAGTTTGATCACATTAAGTTTGGTTACGACGCCGCCAGCCCTGTACTGCGTGATGTTCACTTTTCGGTTGCACCAGATACCAAAGTTGCGCTTGTGGGTGAAAGTGGCCAAGGTAAAACTACACTTACGAACCTATTGCTTCGATTATATGAGGTAAGTGATGGCCAAATACGTATTGATGGCCAAGACGTAAATAGCGTTACTCAGGCGAGCCTTCGTGCGCATATTGGTGTGGTATTTCAGGAGCCGGCGCTGTTTAGTGGCACTATTCGTGACAATATTGCTTATGCTCGCCCAGGTGCTGATCAAAAAGATATCGAGGCGGCTGCAAAAGCCGCCAATGCTCATGATTTTATTCAGAAATTAGCTCAAGGCTATGATACTGAGATCGGCGAACGAGGTCTCAAGCTGAGCGGTGGTCAAAAACAACGTATTGCTATCGCTCGTGCCATCTTAAAGGACGCACCTATTTTGATTCTGGATGAAGCTACAAGTAGTCTTGATAGCAAGAGCGAGCATATGGTTCAAGAAGCCCTTGAGCGCTTAATGAAGGGTCGGACTACCTTAATTATCGCTCACCGCTTGAGTACTATCCAGGCTGTAGATCAGATTGTGACCTTGCAAGATGGTGTTGTTTCGGAGGTGGGTTCTCCGGCTGAGTTAGCCAAGAGTAATGGTGTATATGCACAGCTACTTAAGCTGCAGGGCAGCCAATCTGCTGCTACTAAGCGCAAGCTTAAGGCCTTTGAGATAGCGAGCTAGTTTAGATAAAAGTGCTGGCTTATAGCCCGACTGCGGACTATAATAGGCTGCATATGAGACGAGCAGTGAGGGCAATTGTAGTCAAAGATGACCATCTTTTGGTAATGCACCGTAATAAATTCGGTAAAGAGTATTATACGTTAATTGGTGGCGGAGTCGACGCCGGTGAATCTTACGAGCAAGCGCTCTTGCGCGAAGTTCAAGAAGAAACAGGCGTGCAATTGACCAATCCTACATTGGTAGTTATAGAAGAGGCAGGTGAACCTTTTGGCACGCAGTACGTTTTTTTGTGTAAGTACGTTTCTGGCGAGCCGCAGCTACACGCAGACTCAGAAGAAGCCAAGGTGCACGCTTTAGGTCAAAATTTATATACACCAATGTGGCTTCCACTCAGCACATTGCCGAGCGCGTCTTTTCGCTCTGAAACCCTCAAGCGTGAACTGCTCAAGGGTTTTACCGAAGGTTTTGCCGTTCAGCCAGTCACTATTCATTCATCACATGAACATTAAGGAGGGAATTGTATGACTAAAAAACGAGACAGAGTTTTTATTTTAATCGGCACGGGAGTTTTCTTTGTATCATCGATTGCCTTGAGCATAGCGGTTGTTATCCAGATGTGGAACGACGATCATAATCCAGACAAGAAGACTGCAACAAACAGTACCAGTCAGCAACAGAATCAACAACAGGAAGGAAAGAAAGTGGACGAAAAAGACAAATTACAAGGCAAGCCCTTAAAAGACTATAGCCCGAACAGTTCAGTAGCTGAATTGCAAAAGATTGACCTGCAGGAGGGGACGGGCAGTGAAGTTAAGGCCGGTGACACGGTAACCGTAGACTATACAGGCGCGGTTGCAGCAACTGGTATTGTATTCCAAAGCTCACTCGATTCTGGTCAGCCGGTGACCTTTGGCCTTGATCAAGTAATCGACGGCTGGAAAGAAGGCATTCCCGGCATGAAAACTGGTGGTAAACGCCGTTTGATTATTCCTGCCGACAAAGCATACGGTGCAACGCCACCTGAAGGTTCAGGTATCCCCGCTAACGCTCCTTTAGTGTTCGATGTAACACTGCACGGGGTTGGTGAATAGACCGACCACTGTTCTTGGCGTGTAAAAAACACAATATATAGCGCACTTGCTTCGAGTAAGTGCGCTATATATAATGATAAGCATAACCAAAAACAAAAGAGGGGACTTGAGGGGATGGCTAAAAAAATTACTATTTTTACCACTAATACCTGCACATACTGCGTGCAAGTTAAGCGTTGGTTGGCGGCAAAGGGTCATGCTTGGGAGGAGATTAACCTAGATGAGCACCCAGAGCGACAAGCAGAGGCGCTGGAGGTAAGCGGTGCTTTAACTGTACCGGTAGTGGTGATTACGAAGCACGACGATAGCCAAGAGGTGGTTGTGGGCTATAATCTGGCGAAATTGGCGCCAGCTGTTGCCTAATACTTAGTAAGGCGACTACACTATAATCTATGAGCGACACAGAAACTCCACAAACACCCGTACATGATGTAATTATGATTGGCGCCGGTCCGGCAGCCTTGAGCGCGGCAGTGTACACTACCCGCGAAGATATCGACACGTTGCTGTTTGAGCGCGGCGCTGTTGGCGGCTTGGCGGCGGTAACAGACTGGGTCGATAATTATCCAGGTTTTCCTGACGGATTGCAGGGTCTTGAACTCGCAGAAAACCTACGCAAGCAAGCGGAGCGTTTTGGTGCGGTTATCGAGCTGGGCGAAGTAAGTAAAATTACCGACGAAGGTGCCTACAAGCGCCTAGAGACAACCGAAGGTGATATGCTTGCCCGTGCAGTCTTGATTGCTACCGGCAGTGATTATAAAAAGATTGGCGTGCCTGGCGAAAAAGAATTTTATGCCCGCGGCGTACACTACTGTGCAACATGCGACGGTGCTTTTTACCGCGACAAGCGCATTGTTGTTGTAGGCGGCGGCAACTCGGCCGTGCAAGAAGCAATGTTTTTAACACGCTTTGCATCGCATATCGATTTGTTGGTGCGCGGCGAAAAATTCCGTGCTTCCGAAATCTTGCAGCATGATCTAGAGAAATTTAAAGATAAAATCACAGTGCACTTTAATACCGCCACCGACGAAATTGTTGGTGAAGAAGGTAAGGTTGTTAAAGTGATTGGCACCGACAAAACAACCGGCAATAAGGTTGAAGTTCCAACTGACGGCGTATTTGTATTCGTGGGACTTATCCCAAACACTCAGTTCTTGGCTGAGACTGCTATTGAGCTTGACGAGGTCGGTTTTGTAAAAACCGACACTCATTTGCAGACAGCTATGCCGGGTGTATTTGCGGCTGGAGATGTGCGCTCAGGGGCAACAATGCAAATTGCCACCGCTACAGGCGAAGGTGCGTCAGCTGCGCTGTATATGCGTGAATATCTTAATGATCACCCTGTCGAAGACGCAGCTATAGAGGCTAAAAAGACTTACTAAGTCACAGGCAATATTCGTTAAATAGGCCAGATGTATAGTCCGGCCTATTTTTTATGGCAGAATATAACCCGGAAAGTAGTCCATGGCAATTTGATGGCGCTTGATGCCAAGCTCATAGAGCTGATCAATGATCGCAAGCACTGGTGCTTCGGGACCGGACATGTAAAAAAGTGTGTCTTCGACGGCTGCATGCGGATTATGGGTAATATCCAAGAGGCGCTGTCCCGTAAGATAGCCGCTTTGGCCTGGCCATTCGCTTGGCGGATCAAGTAGGAGTGGAGTGTAAGTACTGATATTTTTATTTTCAAGATGATCCCTAAATACCAAGTCCTCAATGGTTCGGCCACCGTGCACAATGTGCGTAGTACGCTGTTGGCCACTCTCTGCAAGGGCTAGCATCATGCTTTCTACGGGTGTTATGCCAATACCCAAGGCCATAAATACGAGGGGAGTAAAAGGGCTCTTAGGCAATACAAAATCACCGATTGGGTCTGAAGCATAAAGTACGGCACCTGGTTTAAGCGCTCGAAAGGCTTGTTTGTAGGTGCTGCTTTTGTGCGGCGGACGGGCAAATTTCATGGTAATTGCAATACGGGGGTTGCTGGGCGAAGACGAAATGGTCATCCAACGCTTGTCGCCACGGTTATCCATTGGGGTATGGGGAACAGTAATTTCGATATATTGACCAGCTATAAAACGCAGACGCTTGTCGCTCGTAAACCAAAAGGTGGTAACGTGAGAGGTTAGCTGTTCAATCGACTCAAGAGTAAGCAGCATTACTTGTCCGTATATAGGTCTGGACGATCAGTAATAACCCCTGTTAGGCCTTGCACTGCAAAAGATTGGGCCTTTTGAGGGCTATTAAGGGTGTATACGCACACTTCGTACCCGCGTGAGATGGCGCGTTTAAGAAACCTACGACGTAAAAACAAATGATTAATACTAATGCGATGGGCATCTACTTGCCTCGCACGGTACATGGCATAAGTACCTGATAAGCGCTCGATAACAACAATCCCAATGGTGGGCATAGCCTGATGTAGGGCTTTAAGCGTGTTTTGGCTAAAGGAGCCAAAAGTGAAGTCACTGGTTTTCCACCCCTGTAATAATAGCTGCTGTACAATGGCAACAACGGGTTCGATCGGCACCATGGGCTTAACCTCAATCATGAGAGGTACGCGGCGGTTAATAGTGCGAATAACGTCTTCTAGGAGGGCGAGATCCGGCTTGAGCGATAAGAGGTCTTGGTAAGTATTGGCTGAAACTAATAAACGCCGACCTTCATGCACTGCAAAACGGTTATGAACAAGCACAACCTGGTTGTCTTTGGTGACGCGGACGTCGATTTCTATTTCGTGTACTCCACACTCCAGGGCTTTTTGTATGGAGGCAAGCGTGTTTTCCGGAGCAAGACCTCTTGCTCCTCGGTGGCCGATAATCTTCATATTTGCTGCAAATAGTGTACAATATCCATTGACATACAACTAGTTGTAAATTGCGCCAAAGGAGTTTTTAATATGGCAGATTTTAACCAAGTCCTAACCCCAGGCAATGTTGATGATGGTACTGTAAACACCGTTATCGAAATTCCTAAGGGTTCAATGCTTAAAATTGAGTGGGACCGTGAGCGCGCGGCATTTATGCTTGACCGCGTTGAGCCATCCATTTTTGCAAAGCCTGTTAACTATGGTTTTATTCCACAGACTCTTGACGAAGACGGTGATGAGCTCGACACATTAGTAGTTACTGATGAGCCGGTGCCAACTGGCGTATATATGGAAGCCAAAATTGTCGGTGTACTTAAGTTTGAAGATGACGGCGAAATGGACTACAAGATTGTAGTTGTACCTGCTGACGACCGCAACACCGGCGATAGCATTAATTCACTCGATGATCTTGGTGAACGCTGGAAGCAGCAAGTTGAATTCCACTTTGCTCACTACAAAGACCTTAAAAAGCCTGGTACGACTATTGTTCAGGGATGGGGCGATGTAGAAGAGGCTAAGGCTTTTGTAAAAGAGTCTATAGAACGCTGGAATAACAAATAATAAAGCTTTTTGCGAATAACCGGATATGCTTGCGAGCTCGTCCGGTTATTTGTATTCTAAGGCTAATCAAGGAATGCACATGCAGATCGCCGAAATTCAAAAATTAGTTAAGAATTACCTTGAAATTTTTCCAGAGGAAAAGCAAAAGTTAGCACGTTTAATCGCCCGTTTGGACAGTGATGAGGAGGCTTTTAATAGCCGTAAGAGTTTTAGTGGGCATGGTACTGGTGGGGCAATTGTGCTCTCGCCAGATCGCACCAAGATACTCCTTATCCATCACAAGGGCTTGGGAAAGTGGATGCAACCTGGTGGGCACTGGGACCCTGAGGATGAATTTCCGTGGCAGGTAGCCCAGCGCGAGGCCGAAGAGGAAACAGGCGTAACAATTGCAGAACGGCTAGCTATTCCTGGCTGCGGCCCGTCGGTTCCTATCGATATTGACTCACACGATATCCCGGATCGCCCAAGCAGGAATGAGCCAGCTCATGTACACCATGACTTCCGTTATATTTTTGTAGTAACCAGCGAAGAGCTTGTTAAACAAGACGAGGAAATTAATGAAGCAGTGTGGGTGCCGGTTACTTCTGATGATGAGCGTTTGGCTGAAGTTATGCCAAGCATTGTTAAAATGCGCCGCCTAAAACTGATATAGCTTGCTTGCGCAGTTGGCCATCACCCCATACAATATAGACTAGAAGCATAAGCTCTATGCGAAAGAACGTATAAACGGGGAATGGTATGAAAACACGAATAGCAATCAACGGATTTGGCCGAATTGGACGCAATGCATTTAAAATTGCCTTCGACCGTAACGACGTGGAAGTCGTTGCTATCAACGATTTAACTGACACTAAAACACTGGCTCACCTGCTTAAGTACGATAGTAACTATGGCGTATATGGCAAGGAAGTTTCAGCCGACGAGGGCAACATCATTGTTGATGGTAAAACCATTAAAGTATTAGCCGAAAAAGATCCAGCAGCTTTGCCATGGAGGGATCTCAATGTTGATGTCGTTATCGAGTCAACAGGCTTTTTTACTGACCCTGCGAAAGCCCGCGCTCATGTTGATCCCGCTGGCGCCAAAAAAGTAGTCATTAGTGCCCCCGCCAAGGGTGCTGGTTCCGACACCGTAGTTATTGGTGTTAACGAGGATCTGCTCGATACCGCAGGCGAAGTAATTAATAATGGTTCTTGCACCACTAACTGTATTACTCCTGTTGCTGCGTTAATTGAAAGCAACTTTGGCATTGAAAAGGCAATGATGACGACCGTGCATAGCTATACGTCTGATCAGCGCCTGCAGGATGCACCGCACAAAGATTTGCGCCGTGCTCGTGCTGCAGCTCAAAATATTATCCCTACAAGTACAGGCGCTACAATTGCTGCAACCGAGGCCTTGCCGGCATTAAAGGGCAATTTTGGTGGTCTTTCGCTGCGAGTGCCGACGCCGGTAGTTAGCTTGAGCGACTTTGTGATTGTTACTAAGCGTAACGTAACGGCTGAAGAGGTAAACGAAGTCTTTAAAAAGGCTGCCGCTGAGCCATATTACCAGGGTATTTTAGCAATAACCGAAGATGAGCCAGTAAGTAGCGACTTTATTGGCAATAGCCACTCGGCTATTGTTGATCTTAGCTTAACGGCGGTAGTCGGTGGCAATATGCTTAAAGTTGTAGCTTGGTATGACAATGAGTGGGGTTACAGCAACCGTTTAGTTGAAGTTGTTGCCGACACTGGTCGTTTATTACACAAAGCAGACTAAGCGAGGGTGCCACAATGAAAATTTTTATTGGTGCTGATCACAATGGATTTGAGTATAAGGCCTATTTGATTGAGCAGTTACAGCAAGCTGGCCACGAAGTTATTGATGCGGGTGACGCACAGCTCGAGCCCGAAGATGACTTTCCGCAGTTTGCTGCCCGCGCGGTGCAAGAAATGAAAGCAGCAGGTAATGGCCCGGATATCCGTGGTATTCTCATTTGCGGCAGCGGGCAGGGTATGTGCATGGCAGCTAATCGCTTTAAGGGCATTCGCGCCAGCTTAGTCTGGAATACTCATGAGGCCGAAGCTGCTCGTAACGACGATGACAGCAATGTGCTGTGTTTGCCGGCTCGTTCAGTTTCTAAGGATGAAGCGTTACGGATTGCTACCGTTTGGCTACAGACCTCTTTTGCTGGTGCAGCCCGCTTTAAGCGGCGCATTGCTGAGCTCGACCAACTGGCCTGATAGCTTTTTATATGCTTTATGTCATAATAAGTAACTTATTATGAACCATGAATTACACAATGATGAACGGCTTAGGAAACGGGACGCTTATGTGTTGTATCTAGGGCGTGCAGTTGGTGCCATGGCCCTTGCGCTGGGTACAGTGCTGTCGACCACGACGTGCACTCATGAGCCACCACTTACTATTGATCTACAGAACGAAACTCTATACACATGGCCTGAGTGGCTTGATGCTCGTTTGCCCTATGTAGCGGCGGTGGACATTTTTGATCCTGATACAAATGCTTATGATCGAGGCGGCAGCGGAACACTTATAGATGGTTATGTGTATACGGCTGGTCATGTTCTTGGCTACGACAGGAACCAACTTGAGCCTGGCACACCCTGCACAACGGAGTTTGTTGCTACGCGTGACATTAATAACGATTATCGCCGGAGCTCTCCTGCAATGGATGCGCTGGTGTCAGCAGCTGGGGAGAATAGTAATGTTAAGGATGGCGATGGTAGTTGGCAGCCTGACTTCGGTGTGCGTGACGAAGCATTACTTAAGGCAGACACATCGGCAGGGCTACGTTCATCGGTCATTACTGCTCACGAGGCCGCCATTGGTGAGGTAGTTACCTTTTCGAACTATCAAGCTGCACCAGGCGAGGAATTGGTACTGCGCCACCCGAAGCTTAAAAAAGGGCAGAATGACCGCGTCGTGTATAAGGGCGTGGTAATTGGACGCAAGTACGAGCGTGTAGCGGTGCTTACTGATATTCCACAAGCAGCGCTGAGTAGCTACGAAGATAGTTCGCTAATACGAGGTGGAAGTGGTGGCCCTGTATGGGGTGCAAATGGCATGCTTGTTGGGTTATCTAACAACCGAACGCAAGAGTATAAGGACCAAAAAGAGTTGCAAGAACAATTTAACATAAAGCTGAGCGGCGCTTCGGCAGATCAAGAGTTTGCTTTGAGTTGGATGCAGCCTATTGTACGCAAAGATTTCGAGCATCTTAAAAATGCATTGCAGCCATGCTCATTTAACAATCAAAAGCTCGCTGCACAGTCAAAAGGTAAGCCATTTACTTTTAAAAAATACTAATACTTACTGCAAAAAGTAACAATAAGCGGTATGATGGATGATATGAGGTCTACCATTTGTCCAGCAGTAACGGCGTCAACTCCTGACGAATTCCGCAAACAAATCGAACGCGCAACGGCTGTGGCAGTACGTTTACACCTGGATGTAAGCGATGGTATCTTAACACCATCAAAACTGATTGAAATTGGCGAGTTGTGGTGGCCAGGCAATGCCCAAGCCGATATTCACGTAATGTATAAGTGGCCATTTGAACATGCGGCGCTGCTTCTTAACTTACGACCGCAGCTTATTATTGTGCATGCCGAAGCTGAAGGCGATTTTATTGCCTTCGCCCAAAAGGCTCATTCTCAGGGTGTGGAAGTTGGTGTAGCGATCCAACAAGACACTCCAGCTGAAGTTTTAGCATCGGCTATCCAACATATCGACCATGTCTTGATTTTTTCGGGCAAGTTAGGCTATTTTGGCGGCGAGGCTGATTTATCACTGCTTAATAAGGTAAAGCAACTGCGGGCTATGAAGCCTCAGCTTGAAATTGGCTGGGACGGTGGCGTAAAGCCAGAAAACGTACGCCAGCTTGCAGAGGGCGGCATTGATGTGCTCAATAGCGGCGGATTTTTCCAGCACAGTGCTGATCCGCATGAGGCATACGAATCACTAACCGAAGCTTTAGGCACCTAGTCAGGCTATAACGAGTAAGGTATCATAAGCGTTATGAAATATATCTATGCAATCGAAGAGCTTGAATTAAAAGCTAACGATATACGCCAGCTAATTATTAAGATGCTGGAAGAGGCTGGTAGTGGCCATTCGGCAGGATCACTTGGCCAGACCGAAATTTTTACGGCACTCTACTTTAATGTCATGCAGCACGACCCCAAAAACCCCGACTGGTCGGAACGTGATATCTTAATTCAAAGCAATGGCCATACTTGTCCGGTGCGTTATGCGGCTATGGCAGAGGCTGGCTATTTCCCTAAGGCTGAACTTATGACGCTGCGTAAGTTTGGCTCACGCTTGCAGGGTCATCCTGAACGTTTAAAGCTACCAGGTCTAGAGACTACAAGCGGTCCCTTGGGTAGCGGCTTGAGCCAAGCAGCTGGTATTGCATTAGCGCTGCGCATGAAAAAAGAGCTGCACCGCTGGGTGTACGTTACTATGGGTGACGGCGAGCTTAACGAAGGCAATATTTGGGAAGCCGCAATGTTGGTGGGCAAAGAAAAACTCACCAATTTAATTGCCTTTATCGACCGTAACAATATCCAAATTGATGGGCCTACCGAAGTAGTCATGCCGCTAGAGGATCTCCGAGCTAAATGGGAAGCCTTTGGCTGGCATGTATTAGAAATCGACGGCAACGATGTTGAGGCAGTTATTGATGCTTGCCATATGGCTAAGGCTATTGTCGAAAAACCGGTGGTTATTATCGCCCATACTATCCCTGGCAAGGGTGTGGACTTTATGGAATATGATTTTCATTGGCATGGTGCGCCGCCTAATCATGAACAAGCTAAAGTTGCTCTCAAGGAGCTCCGCACGCTACGCGGCAAAATAAAAAGTGAGGCCGAATAATGAGCAATAACATGTATTTAGTTACGGATATTCGGGCTAAGGATATTGCCCAAGAGCCCATTCGTGCGGGTTTTGGTCGCGGCTTGGTTGCTGCAGGTACTGCCGACCAAACTGTTGTAGCTGCCTGCGCTGATTTGACTGATAGTACTAAAATGGGCGACTTCGCTAAGACTTTTCCGGAACGCTTTGTTGAGATTGGCATTGGTGAACAGAATTTGGTAACGGTGGGTGCAGGCTTAGCAGCTGGTGGTATGGTTCCTTTTGTGAGCAGCTATGCGGCCTTTAGTCCTGGCCGTAACTGGGAGCAAATTCGCACCACAATCTGTCTTAATTACCGTCCGGTTAAGATTATTGGCTCGCATGCCGGTGTAAGTGTTGGTCCTGATGGCGGTACGCATCAAATGCTTGAAGATTTGGCCCTGATGCGTGTGCTGCCTAATATGGTGGTGCTTGCGCCCTGTGACAGTGTTGAAGCCGAAAAGGCAACCTTAGCTTTGGCCGCCGACAAAGAACGTCCGGGTTATATGCGTTTGGCACGCGAAAAAACGCCGGTACTAACAACTGATAAGACACCGTTTGAAATTGGTAAAGCCTATGTATACGCCGAAGGGACTGACGTGTCGATAATTGCTACGGGCACTATGACATATCAGGCTATGGTGGCCGCCGATATGCTTAAAAAAGATGGTATTTCGGCTGAGGTTATTCACGTACCAACTATTAAGCCGCTTGATGAAAAGACTATTCTGGCAAGTGTCGAAAAAACTGGTGCAGTTATTACTGCCGAAGAAGCGCAAGTTAAAGGCGGTCTGGGCGGGGCGATCGCCGAATTGCTTAGCGAGGAATTACCGACTCCTATGATTCGAATTGGCGTACGCGACCAATTTGGAGAATCAGGCGAACCAAGCCAGCTATTAGAACACTTTGGTTTAACTGCCACACATATTGCTATGGCAGCTCATCAGTTGCAAGAAACTGGGCTTCCTAAAAAGCATTCATAGATCTGTTGGTAGACCCTACTTATAGATCACAATGTCTTGTGATAGGTTGCCACTTGCAAGTGTCTTACTGGGTATCGAATGGTATGGGGACATAATTGGTGTGAGCGGTTCGCGAATACCGTAGCGATCGTTATGTGGGTCGTCTCGGTTCATTTTTGCTGGACTTAGATTGGCAAAATTATTATGGGCAATGTCTGCTACGTATTGACCGATGCCATCGAGCTCGCTCATATAATTTTCGACATGAGCAGGCGCTGATTCTATGCGCCGTACCTCGTGTGGCTGCAAAAAAAGACTACTCATACCAAGTATGGCGAGCGTATTTATAAGCCTGTAAGGTACTTTGTACCCGGCGGCTGAAGAAGGTGACTGTTCCATAAAGAGCTCCGTAAAAGTATGAGTATAGACCGGCCTACCATAAGCACAAGGAGTAAGTTTAACAACGACTTGTCGTAGTAAGCATAAACTCCTACAATGTATACAAAAGCACACCAAAGAGGGGGTCGGGGATGGATTTACAGAGGCTTGAAGATACCGTAAAGAAGCTAGTGACATCTGGTAAGGGTCTTTTGGCCGCCGATGAGAGCAACCCAAGTTGTACAAAGCGTTTCGAGGCTGTGGGCGTGCAGTCCACCGAAGAAACACGTCGTCAGTATAGGCAATTACTGATAACAACACCTGGTGCGGAGCACTGCCTAAGCGGTGTTATTCTATACGACGAAACTTTTTGGCAAAAAACTGATCATGGACAGGCGTTTAGGGCCTACCTCAATCAACACGATGCAGTTCCGGGCATTAAGGTGGACTTGGGCTTGGTAGATTTGCCTGGCTTTGCGGGCGAAAAGATTACGCAAGGGTTAGATGGACTTCCAGAGCGTATGGCCAAGTACGCTCAAGCCGGCGCCTTGTTTGCAAAGTGGCGTGCGGTAATAGCTATCGGTGAGGGCACTCCGAGTGAAGAATGTATAGGCGCTAACAGCTTTGTGCTGGCACGGTACGCCCGCATTTGCCAAGACGCTGACATTGTACCGATTATTGAACCCGAAGTCCTATTCGAAGGCGCTCACAGTAGCGAGCAATGTGAAAATGTTATGGCGCATTTATTTGATGTGCTCTTTCAGACACTTCGGGCTTTTCGAGTACACTTGCCCGGAGCAATTTTAAAAACAAGTATGGTATTGCCGGGTAAGGATAGTGGTACGCCAATTGACCACAATGATGTTGCTGATCGCACCTGCCGCGTACTTCATGAGCATGTACCACATGAGTTGGGTGGCATTGTGTTCCTAAGTGGCGGTCAAACATCGAGCGATGCCTTTATAAATCTCAACCGCATTGCACAGCGTGGTCCGCACCCTTGGGGCATTACATTCTCGTATTCACGAGCTTTGCAAGATCCAGTACTTAAAGCTTGGGCAAAAACTCCGGATGCGATCGAGGAGGTGCAAGATATTTTCCATCGTCAGCTAGTATTGGCGGCAAGTGCCTCTAAGGGCGAGCTCGACGAGCATTTGCTCGAACAAGACGAATTTGTTTCACATAGCCAAGACTTGTAGTCTGGTACGAGCATGCAGCCTATGATACAGTGGCCAAATGTTCGAAAAGCACCTGCCATTTGATGATATATCAGTTCCAGACCGTAGACCTCAGGCTATGGCTGATGCGGTTCCTATATTTAAAGAATACGGTTTTGTTGTTATAGAAGAGGCTATTACCTGGAAGCAAGCCTTAGCCTTAAGAGTCCGTAACCCGCAGGGGCCTGGCGTTGATAAGATGCTTCTTGCGTCTCTATCGATTACGCCAAATCGCTTGGCTAACCGTATTCCTGATGACGACGTGCTGCAGCTTTCTGATTGTAGCGAAAATGAAGATATATCGATGACGTCGCGGAATATCTCTACCGCTCGAGGCGCTCGGCTCGAACTACCAAGAGTGCAGCACAATTTAGGCCTTATTGTCGCTACATTTGGAGCTCAGGAGGTCCGCATTAATCGACGTGATCGGCGGTTGGCACGACCAATGGCTTTTAGGATGCCCATGAAAAGTATGCTTGTTATTTCGAGCCCGCTCGATGAACATCACCGGGTTAATGTGAGGCCGGCAAAATCCACAAAGGGCAATTGCTGGATTACTAGCGTAACCTATGCGTCATAAACCGATTGCATGCTGCCTATACGATGTGGCACAATAATAGCAAATAGCCACAAGCATTAAGAAAAGGATGGGTAACAATGCAGCAATTTGATGTTTTATGCGTAGGTGATATCGTCACAGACGCTTTTATTAAGTTGCTTGACGACAAAGCCCAAGCCTACGAAAACGAACATGGTAAGTGGCTGGCTATGGAGTTCGGTTCTAAGTTACCCTATCAAGAAGTAGTCGAGATTAAGGCCGTGGGCAATGCCTCGAATGCTGCCGTATCCTTTGCTCGCCTTGGATTAAAATCTGGTTTTGCTACCAACGTTGGCGGCGACCAACAGGGTCGTGACATGATTGAAGAATTGCACAAAAATAACGTCGATACTCGACTGGTGCGCATCAACCCTGGCAAAAAAAGTAACTACCATTATGGCTTATGGTATAAAGACGAGCGTACACTGCTTATTAAGCACGAAGAATATGATTATCACTGGGCTCATCTGCGTCCAAAAGAAGTGCCTCGCTGGATTTACTTTAGCTCAATTAGCGAGCAGGCCATCGACTATCATGATGAGTTAGCAGATTGGCTCCATGCCCAGCCAAATGTTAAGCTGGCCTTTCAGCCAGGAACTTTCCAGATGAAAGTCGGTGCAGAGCGCTTGCAACATATTTATCAGCGCACCGAAGTCCTTATTTTAAACCGCGAAGAAGCTGTAACCGTTGGCGGCGGTAACCACTCAGATGTACATGACCTTATGAACCGCTTGCATGCGCTCGGGCCACGCATTGTAGTGATTACGGACGGACCAGCGGGGGCTTACGCCAGTGATGGTCAAAATCGCTTCAAGATGCCGCTTTACCCAGACCCAGCTCCCCCATACGAGCGTACTGGCGCAGGCGACGCCTTTGCCTCAACTTTTGTGGCAGCCTTAATGAAAGGCCTCGGCATAGAAGAGGCGCTTCGCTGGGCGCCCATTAATTCGATGAGCGTTGTGCAAAAAGTAGGTGCTCAAGACGGATTACTCACCGAAGAGCAACTGCAGGACTATCTCCAAAAAGCTCCTGAGTGGTATCACACAGAGCGCTTCTAGGGTGGCTTTCAATTTAAGCTTTACCGTTACTTGCCGCTTGTGCTAATCTGAAGTAAATGACTCGGTATTTGTCGCAAGCATTGGGGGCTGAGGAGCCAATTTTCTCGCAAAGTATACAGCAATTAGAGCAGGCGAGTGGTGCTCCTAATGCTGATATTCGTTTGACTACCGAAAACGCTCAGCGCTTGCGCATCAAAATCGCCGAACTTGGTTTAGATCCAAAAGACACGACTGCCCCAGAGTTATATGGTGCGCTCCGTGAACGTTTAAGTACCGACGAAGCGGCTGTAAGAAAAGCGCTTACTATCGCCGACAATGCGAGCTCAATGGATATTCTAGCCCGCGTAGAACAGGTAGTTACTTCTATGGATATGCCCAAGCAGTGCTTTGCCCTGCGAGCGAGCGTCGCAAAGCGCTTGCTCAAAAAGCGAGTGCCCAAGGCTGTTATGAAGCAGTTGGGGTATCGCTCTGCGGAGTCAATGTTCAAGCACGAAACGGCTGCTCATTTGTACGCTGCTGCCCAAATGGTGGAATCCGCTTCGTGGCATAAATCGCTCAAGGAGCAGTATGCCAAATTGCAGCCAAGTGATTTTGAAACGCGCGATATTATTGTTACGCTACCGCGTTCACGTCGTTGGGTGCAATTGGCGTCTCCATATGTCTCTACTGCACGACATAATATCTTAACCTTCAAGGAGCTCGGTGCGGTTGTAATTTTGCCGCTTCATGAAGAAGTAGACGGCCTAACTATAACGTCACTTCTGCTCGCCTTGCACGAAATGAATAGCGTACGTGCTTTTAGTTCGTTTATTAAATTACAGCAAGTAAAAATCAACTTCGGTGAAATTATGCAACAGGCAACACTGGAACAACCGCAAGTGGCAGCTCACCTTGCTAACCAGCGCGTTACCTGGCAAACCATTCACCGATACTACTCTCGTTTTAAAGATGCTTACCATGCTGAGGTTTTTGAACCACACGTGCAGCCCGAAGACCTTCACTGGCAGCACGCCGAAGACGTCTTGGCTAAAATTGCACCAGAGCTTAGTTTTTGGCAGGGTACGCAGCATCTGAGTTTGCTCGATAAAGATGGCCAGCCCGTATCGTGCAACATGCTTGATACGGCACTAAGCTATTGCAA
>Ga0075366_10000343_pt1 | contig 21407 bp, 14 predicted proteins | sample EndMethybrTD3031_FD_72351 | JGI IMG/M metagenome (GOLD analysis project Ga0075366, IMG submission 72351) | Populus endosphere microbial communities from Tennessee, USA - Endosphere MetaG P. TD hybrid TD303-1 | ecosystem: Host-associated > Plants > Roots > Endosphere | place: USA: Tennessee...
ACGGTATACAGTTGGTATTTCGCCAGGCCAGTTACCGTGTAAGTGCTCAACAGGTGCTGTCCATTCCAGGGTATTGGCATGCCAAGGGTTTTGGCTTGATTTTTTACCCCAGAAAATAGAATATATAAAGTTAAACAGGAATGCCACTTGCGCAACAGCCGACATAATTGCCGCCCAGGTAATAAACATATTTACTGATAACCAGCGTTTCATTGATTCAAACTCGGTGAATGCATAGTAACGTCGTGGTACACCATCAAGACCCATAAAGTGCATTGGGAAGAATACCAGGTAGGCACCTATAAAGGTGATCCAGAAGTGCAGGTAGCCCAAACGCTCGTCCATTAGTTTACCAAACATTTTAGGGAACCAGTGATAAACACCGGCCAACATACCAAATATAGCCGCCGAACCCATTACTAGGTGGAAGTGGGCTACCACAAAGTAAGTATCGTGCAGGTTAATATCCAAAGCAGCATTACCCAGGAAAATACCTGTTAAACCACCAGAGATAAAGAACGACACCATACCAATAGCAAACAGCATAGCAGGCGTAAACCTGATATTACCGCGCCACAATGTAGCCAGCCAGTTAAATGTTTTTACTGCCGATGGTACCGCGATAATTAATGTGGTGATCATAAACACACCGCCCAGGAACGGGTTCATACCAGTAACAAACATGTGGTGACCCCATACAATAAACGATAGCACAGTAATACCTATCAGCGAGTAAACCATTGCATGGTAACCGAAGATTGGTTTGCGTGAATTTACCGACATGATCTCAGAAGAGATACCCATGGCCGGCATAATTACGATGTATACTTCGGGGTGGCCAAGGAACCAAAATAAGTGCTGGAACAATATTGGGCTACCGCCTTGAAACGACATTACTTTACCATTCATCACAATGTCCGAAAGGTAGAAGCTGGTACCGAAGCTACGGTCAAATATCAATAATACAACACCTGCAACCAGTACAGGGAATGCTAATACACCCAGGATAGCAGTAAGGAAGAACGCCCAGATAGTCAATGGCATTTTCCAAAGATCCATACCTTTAGTACGCATGTTTAATACAGTAGATACATAATTAATACCACCCAACAGCGATGAAGCGATGAAGCATACCATACTGATCAGCCACAAGGTCATACCCAAATCAGATCCCGGCATTGCTTTCGGTAAAGCCGATAATGGAGGGTAGATGGTCCAGCCACCGCCTGCAGGTCCCTTTTGGATAAAGAATGAGCTAAGCATGATAACGCTGGCCGTAAAAAAGAACCAGTACGATAGCATGTTCATAAATGGCGAAGCCATATCACGTGCCCCCAATTGCAATGGGATAAGCAGGTTACTAAAAGTACCACTCAAGCCGGCTGTTAGTACAAAAAATACCATGATGGTACCATGAATAGTAACCAGCGACAGATAGAAGTTAGTATCTAAACGGCCACCCGGCGCGAAACGGCCTAATAACGTTTCCAGTAAAGGAAAGCTTTTCTCAGGGTACGCCAATTGGATCCTGAATAGAATAGATAAGATCATTGCGATAACGGCCATTGTGATCCCTGTGATCAGGAATTGTTTGGCAATCATCTTATGGTCCTGACTGAAGATATATTTAGTCAGGAAAGTATCATGATGGTGCTCGTGATCATGGTCGTGGTCATGATGATGAACTCCGTGATCTTGAACTGCTAATGTTGACATAATTGCTATCTGAAATATTAATTATTTAATGCTAACCTGTTTGTTACTCCACTTGTCTGTTGGCCAGAGTTAGCCAATTTTAATTCTTTTCTTAAACCGTCTGTCAGGTAAGGTTTTTGTTTAGACAGCCAGTCGGTATACTCGGCCATGGTAACAACCTTAACAACTTTTTGCATGTTGTAGTGGCCACCGCCGCATATTTTATTGCAGTATAACAGGTATTCAAATTTCGGGTTTTCTTCTTTGGCCCGCATCTGGTCTGTAGTAAGCGTAGGCACAAATTTAAAATAAGTTGGCAAGCCCGGTACCGCGTTCATTTGTACCCGGAAGTAAGGCATGTAAACGCTATGGATAACGTCCTGCGCGAAAATATTGATACGGATAGATTTACCTACCGGGATAACCAGCGTATCGGCCCTTAAATCGTCAAAGCTATTGCGATCTTTAAAATCAACACCTAAGTTGTTTGCACCGGTGTATAATTGGTAATTTTTAGTACCTAATTTACCATCCTTACCAGGGTAACGAATTTCCCAGGCAAACTGATGGCCGGTTACATCGATATTGATATCGCCTTTTACTTCAACAGTATTGGTAACCGTCCTCCAGGTGAAGAAACCAAATACCACCAATATGGTCAACACAATAGCCGGAATAATGGTCCAAACCTTTTCAATGGTATTATTGTGAGGCAGGAAGTAGGCACGGCGTTTTTCCGAATAACGGTAACGGAACAGGAACCAAAATAAAAGGATCTGTGTAATTACAAATACGATCATGGTTAGTACCGTAGTGGTCATAAACATTTCGTCTATTTTCACCCCGTGTACTGATGCTGCCTCGGGTAAGGTCATGCTGCCTTGTACAGTAAATGACCAATATGCGCCTATGCCACCAGCTATCAGGAATAAGATACATATTACCCCCATGATGTTGTTCCAGTTCATGCTTTTTTTGCCATTCAACTGGTTAGTTAAATCGTATACTTTTAATATACGGCCTATAATAGCAACGCCAATACAAACCAGCACAAAAAGCAGTACATAATACTCAACACCTGCCCACATGGCCGATTTATCAGTATTATCTGCACCCCCTGCTGTAGCTGTCTGGGTGGGCTCCTGCGCCATTAGCAATTGTGTGCTGCCCAATAGTAACATGGCCAGCAGGGCAGCTATCTTTTTAGAATTTATCAAACTTCTGAATCCCATTATTGTGTTCTTTTGGTATTCTTTTTAATTTACAAAATTAGCAATTATATATGGTGGTGCAGGCTCTCCTGCAGGAACGGGTGGTTCTTTGGAATTAACGATTTGAATTTTGTTAAAGCAGTTAACACTAAAAATGTAAACAAACCTGCAAAACCAATAAAAGTACCTATTTCAATCCACCAAATTTCACTGTACCAGTTTGCCTGCGGACCTACGCTGCCCGGCATTACCATCACAAAGTAATCAAGCCAGTGACCTACTACCAGTATACTGGCAATCACAGTTAATACGCGCGTCATCCTTTTTGAATCGCGCGACATGATTACAAATAATGGCGCTACAAAGTTCAATACTAAGTCTAACCAGAACCATGGTTTAAATTCAGGCTCCCAGCGGCGATAGAAATATTCGGCTTCTTCCGGAATGTTGGCATAGTACATTAATAAGAACTGTGCAAACCAGGTATAGGTCCAGAAGATAGAGAAAGCGAACATGAACAAGCCCATATTGTGCATATGGTTTTCTGTTAACCAAGGCAGGTAGCCTTGCTTACGCAGATAGATCATTACCAATGTCATTACCGACAGGCCACCTACCCACATAGCGGCAAAGTTATACCAGCCAAACATGGTAGAGAACCAGTGCGATTCTAACGACATGATCGCGTCGAAAGAGAACAATGGAAAAGTAAAGCCCAGGATAGTTAAAAACGCAGCTGAAACATTAAAGCTTTTTTTATAGTTAGACATGCCACCAATTTCATCCTCGTTCTCTGAGTATTTAACCAGTAACCAACCAAAAACGCTATAGAAAGCCAGTAAGCCTCCAATACGGAGAAGGAAGAACGGTACATTCAGGTAACCTGATTTTTTTACGATTATCGGGTCGAAGTTTTCAGAGCCAACTGTGGTAGTGCCTTTGGCAGCCCAGCTATATAAATAAGGAACGGTTACTTGTTTATGTTCTTCGTTCAAAGTGGTGTGGGTGAATGATAAACCGGCACCAATAATTACAATTAATATTACTGCAGCTATAGGCAATGTTTTAGCGAAAGCCTGCGGTACACGCAGCATTGAAGCCGACCAGCCTGCCTGCGCCACATATTGCAAGCCGCAAAAGAAAGCGCCGCAAATGCATACACAGGTTAAATAATACCCCATTATTAATAGGTTGGCAAAAGTGCGCTCGGCATTACCTGTTAAAAAGCCCGCAAGTACAACTATAACACCTATTACAATAGCGGCTAAACTCAAGGTTTTTGCTTTACCTGTAAATTCAAAACGCTCGTCAAAATTATTATGAGTCTTCATCAAATTTAATTTCTTATAAAGTTTGTAAATGGTGAACGTACATAATTACCTTCCAACGTTCTTCTGGTGATAGTTGCGAGGCGTATGACCCCATCGCGTTTACACCGTAAGTAATGGTATGATATATTTTACCATCTGAAAGATCTTTCATAGCGCCACCGCGTGATGATTGCCCTTTTGAATATGATGGTGGCGGCGGAAAACCGTGTGCCACTACCGTACCGTCACCCTGTCCGGTTTCACCATGGCATGGCGAGCAAAAGTGCATATACAGCACTTTACCTTCGGCATAGTTATTTTGGGTTTGCGGTAACATTGTTTTCACTTCAGTACCGGCTAGTTCATAGCCATCCTTTGTATTTGGATAATCAAATTTCACAAAGCCAACAGGTATAGTACCTGCCGGTGGTACCTGGGCTGTTTTACCATCTGCAAAGTTCGGATTTTTCTGATCCGGATCATATGCAATGTGCTCATACATATTGGGGGCGTATTCCCAACCGGTACTCCTTTTATCATTACATGATGATATAAGTACCGTTGCTGCAACGGCAATTACCGATGCGCCCAATATTCTAAACTTATTCATAGCTAACATATTTTCTGTCGTTATGCTTAATTTCTACCGCTCCCGCGTCTTTTAATATATTGGTAATATCATCATGTGGGATATTACCTTTTGCGTCAATTGCTATTACAAACCTGTCGTCGGTTGCCCTGTAATCCATAGCCCTTGGGGTACGGCCCGGAAAAAGGTGTGTGGCGTAAAAGAAAGTAGCCACCATACCAAACGATGTGAATAATACTGTCCACTCAAATGTAATTGGGATAAAATCGGGGACAGCAAAGTGATTTTTACCGCCAATGTTTATCGGCCAATCGTGCACCATGGTATAATATATGATACTGAATATTAAACTGCCGCCTAAACAACCAAACATAAATGCCGCGTAACCTAAGCGCGATGGTTTGATGCCTAACTTATCCTCAATCCCGTGGATAGGCATTGGGGTATATACATCATAAATAGGCACGCTGTTCTTTTGCAGCTTATCGATCCCGTGCATCATATCATCCGGATCGTCAAAAAGGCCCAATATAAATTTAGTACTGCTCATCGTTTAATTATGCTTTTTGGTAATCAGCCAGTTCAACACTGTCAAATTTGGTTAACGCCTCTTTATAAAACTCAACCTCTTCCGGTTGTTGATGCCCTGCTTCAATCAGTTTCTTCTTGGCTTGTTCGCTCGATCCTTTCAACAGTAATTTCACTTCGGCCATAGCTACTGAAGGCAATACCCTAAGGAATAACAGGAACAAGGTAAAGAACACCCCTATCGAACCGATGAATACACTCACATCAACCCAGGTTGGATAAAACATAGCCCAGCTTGATGGGATATAATCGCGGTGTAATGAGGTTACAATGATCACAAAACGTTCAAACCACATACCAATGTTTACCACGATAGATAAAGCCCATGATATCTGGATATTGGTACGTACTTTTTTGAACCACATTAACTGGGTCATTAACACGTTACAGCCATACATCATACAGCCAGCCCACCAGTAAGGACCAATAAACCTGTTCAGGAAAGTATATTGCTCATACTCGCCGCCCGAATAGTAGGCAATAAAGAACTCTGTTATATAAGCCACACCTACAATTGAACCCGTAACCAAAATAATTTTGTTCATGGCTTCAATATGGAACATGGTGATATAGTTTTCCAATGATAATACCTTACGGGTAACCAGCAACAGTGTTTGCACCATAGCAAACCCCGAGAAGATAGCCCCTGCAACGAAATATGGCGGGAAGATAGTGGTATGCCATCCCGGTTCAAGCGAGGTAGCAAAGTCCATAGATACAATGGTGTGTACCGAAAGTACCAGCGGTGTAGCAACACCGGCCAATATTAATGATACGGTTTCAAAACGCTGCCAGGTTTTAACTGAACCTGTCCAGCCGAATGAACATACCGAGTAAATTTTACGGCGTAAACCTGTAGCACGGTCGCGGATAGAAGCGATATCAGGCAATAAACCTGTGTACCAGAATACTAATGATACCGAGAAATAAGTTGAGATCGCAAATACGTCCCAGATCAGCGGCGAGTTAAAGTTAACCCAAAGCGAACCGTACTGGTTAGGGATAGGTAACGAATAGATAGCCATCCATGGGCGGCCCATGTGTGCCACAATATAAGTGGCCGCGCAAATTACCGCGAAGATGGTCATCGCTTCTGCCGAACGGTTGATAGAGTTACGCCAGTTTTGACGGAACAATAACAATACTGCCGAGATCAGCGTTCCGGCGTGACCGATACCTACCCACCACACGAAACCAGTGATATCCCAGGCCCAGCCTACTGTTTTGTTTAATCCCCACGATCCGATACCGTACCAAAAGGTGTAGCTAACCGCAAACACCCAAAGCAAAGCACCAAGCGAAGCCACGGTGAAACCGATCCACCAGGCCTTGGTAGGCATATTTTCTACAGGGCGTAAAACGTCATTGGTAATTTTAGCATAGGTAATATCCTTGCCGGTAATTAACGGTTCCCTGATTATTGATTCATTATGAGATGCCATATATAATCTCTGTTATAATAAAATTAAGCCACTTGTTCGTTTGTATTCCTCACTTTAACCTGGTAGCCAATACCCGGCTGAATGTTCAATTCTTCCAGTACGTAGTAAGTACGTTCGCTTTTCAGCGCTTTTGATACTTCCGACTCCGGATCGTTAGCATTACCAAATACGATCGCGTTAGCGGTACAGGTTTGCTGGCAAGCCACTTTTACTTCACCATCCACTAAAGGACGTTTTTCCATTTTGGCTTTAAGCTTGCCGGCTTGTATACGCTGGATACACATTGAACATTTTTCCATTACCCCACGGAAACGGGTGGTAACATCAGGGTTCAATACTAACTGCGTGTATTCGTTTTGCATGTAGTTTTCAAAACGCGAATCATTCCAATAGTTGAACCAGTTGAAACGGCGCACTTTAAACGGACAGTTATTAGCGCAATAACGTGTACCTATGCAACGGTTATAAGCCATATGGTTCAAGCCTTCGCTTGAGTGTACAGTGGCCAATACCGGGCAAACTGTTTCGCAAGGTGCATGGTCGCAGTGCTGGCACAGCATTGGCTGGTGCACTACTGATACATTATCAAAGTCGTTCAGTTTAACTATTTCGTCTTCTTTGGTAACTGCGGTTGTGCCGTTATCATTAAAGCTATAGTAACGGTCAATACGTATCCAGTGCATTTCGCGGCGACGACGAACTTCGTCCTTACCAACCACCGGTACGTTGTTTTCAGCATTACAAGCTACCACGCAGGCGCCGCAACCGGTACAAGCGTTCAAATCGATAGCCATAACCCAGTTATACTGCGGGCGTTCGTAATCGTCCCAAAGGGATACCGAATTGTAATCTTTTTTCTCTTCGCCGCGACCACTGCCTGCTGCAGGGTTTTTCACATATTCCTTGAATGAAGCCTCGCGGATAACACTGCGGCCTTCATAGCTATGGTGTGTTTGTGTTTGTGCTAACGGAGATTTTCCGCCGGTAGCGCTAATAGAAGCTATCCCTGTAGTTTGGAAAGTACCATTACGGAAGTTGTAGAAAGGATAAGCATTTGCACCTACCCCATCGCCTACTTTACCGCTTGCAGTACGACCATAACCCAAAGCTACCGATACAGTACCCTGTGCCTGGCCCGGCTGAAACAGTACAGGCACCTTAATGCTGTAACCATCAACCTTCACTTCAACCACATCGCCTTCTTCAACTTTCAGTATATCGCGGCCAAATTTTTCAGATACAGCTGCAAAGTTATCCCAGGTAACTTTCGATACCGGATCAGGCATTTCCTGTAACCATGGGTTATTAGCTTTTTTACCATCGCCCACACCATTGTTTACATATAGTGCCAACTCAACCTGGCCATTACCGGCTGCTAATTTAGCGCTGGCGTTAGCTACAGTTTGTGCTACAGCGTTCAGGTCCTTAGTAAAGGCATAAGTTCCGGCAGGTTTATCAGCCAGTTTTACAAAGCCGGTTTGCAATAATGTCTCCCAGGCTTTTTGACCTGTCCCAGCACCCGCTTTAGGAAATATAGTAGTATCCCAATTGTTGCGTACAAAAGTGTAGTAATCTTTTACCGGGCTATCGCTCCAATGCAACAAGCTTTGTTCGGCCTGGCGGGTATTGTATACCGGGTTAATGGTTGGCTGTACAATAGCGTAGTAACCTTCCATTACCTGCGCATCACCCCACGATTCAAGGTAATGATGGTTTGGCGCTAAAACAGAGCACAAAGCAGCTGTCTCATCTTTTTGATCGGCAAACGAAACTTTCAGTTTCACTTTAGCCAGCGCGTCGGTAAATTCTTTTTGTTTATAATAATCGTAAGCAGGGTTGGCGTTCAGGAAGAACACGGCGTCAACTTCGCCACGAGTCATTTCACCAATAAAATCAGTAAACTCGGCATCGTTGCCTGCGTATTTGTTATTGGCAGTATCTAAATCGATAGTGGTACCGTAGCTACCCAGTAATGAGTTGATGGCGTTTACCAATACCTGTGCTGCAACATCGTTAGTACCGGCAACTACCAGGGCTTTGCCTTTGGCAGCTATCAGTTCTTTAGCAACAACTTTTATGGCGTTGGCAACAACGTTGCTGTCTAATTTGCCCGAACCTGGCAGTGAGGTACCTGAAAGCTCATTATATAAAGCAATAAGTGCTAAACCTTCCTGCGATGGTTTTACAGGGACACGGGTATCGGCATTGGTACCGGTCATGCTCATGCCTGCCTCAAATTGAATATGGCGCGACATTTTTTTGCTTTCCAGCGATTTGCCGTTACGGTTTGACACATATTGCAGTGTATGCTCCTCAGGCGATACCCAGGTACCCAGGAAATCGGCGCCGAAGCTTACAATTACATCAGCTTTATCAAAACGATAGCGTGGCACAACGGCTTTACCAAAGCTATTTTGATTAGCCTGGATAATACCGGTGTATGATATTGCGTCGTAATTAATATGTTTAGTATTAGGGAAAGCCGCAATAAAGCCGTTAATAACCGCTAATGTTGAAGGGCTGTAAACGGTTGATGATATGATACGTATTTTTTTACCGCCAGCTTTAATAGCTGCTAATTCACTTTTTACGAATGAATCAACCGCGTCCCAGTTGCTTTCGCTGCCGTCTTTTTCAGGGCCTTTTAAACGACCTGAGTTGTACAGATCAAGCACTGAAGCCTGGCCCTGGGCGCTGATACCGCCTTTAGTAAGGATATCGCCAGGGTTACCTTCAATTTTAATAGGGCGTCCTTCACGGGTTTTCACCAATATAGGCTGGCCTTCAAAGCTGGAAACGTAGTAGTTGGCTATACCCGGGGTAACCTCTTCAGGTTTTATCAGGTAAGGGATAGATTTATGCACAGGCACTTTTTGGCAAGCTGCCAAAGTAACCGCGCCAACACCAAAACCCAGCGCCTTTAAAAAGTCGCGGCGTGGTGTTTTAGCTGATAAACCCGATCCGCTCAGCACATCCTCAATAGGGATAGGCTCGGCAAATTCGTGTTTATTTTTCTCAACAAATTCCGGTGTGTTGTTTAGTTCTTCTAAACCTTTCCAGTATTTTTTATTGCTGTCCATTTAAGCTATATAAACTGTAATTGCTAAGTTCTTCTTGTTCAAATATTAATAGTGGCACTTGCCGCATTCTATACCGCCCATTGCTGCCGCGGTAACTTTCTCGCCTTTTTTAATCATATCGTGCACTGCCACCATCTTAGTATAGTAAGCATTTCCTTTATAATTAACATCGGTACGTTTGTGGCACTGGATACACCATTTCATGGTAAGCGGCGAGTATTGGTACACCTCTTTCATGGTTTGGATAGGGCCATGGCAGGTTTGGCAAATAATTTTACCAACTTTTACGTGCTGCGAGTGGTTAAAGTAAACCAAATCTGGCAGGTTGTGTACACGTACCCACTGGATAGGTTTAGCTTTGGTGCTATCGTATTTAGCTGTAGCCGGATCGTAACCTAAAGCGTCATAAATTTTATGAATTTCAGGCGATTCCTGTTTAACCGACTTGTGGCAGTTCATACAGATATTTAACGATGGTATCGTGGCGTTTTTAGATTTGTATGCACCAGAGTGGCAATACTGGCAATCTATTTTCATTACACCCGCATGTAATTCGTGCGAGTATTTAATTGGCTGTACCGGTTGATAGCCCTGGTGAACGTTAGTATTCCAAAGCACTTCAAACTGCCATACTGATAAAGCGATAACGCCACATAGCACTACAAAAAATACAAATTTTTTGTTTTTGGCCAGTTCTTTAATTTTAGCTGCACGATCGGCCTTTTCAACCTCGGTAGCTTCTTCAACCTCAGTTAATAAGCCGTTCCTTTTTAACAGCAAACGCTCTAAACTGCCAATGGCTTTGTTTAATACCAGGATAATAATGAACGCGATAATGATCACACCGATCAAACCGAAGATCACCATATTGCTTGGGCCGTTATCAGCTTCAGCGGCACCGGCAGCACCCGCTACAGGAGCAGCGGCTGGTTTCCATGCGCGGGCATATGCTATAATATTAGCAACGTCACCATCGCTCAGTTCAGCAAACACCGTCATAGCTGCCTGGTTGTACTGGTTGTAAATTGCTACCGCTTTAGGGTCTTTAGCAGCAATTAAGGCCTGGTTGTTTTGGATCCATTTGGTCAGCCATTTATCATCTGTTTCAGATTGAATAATTGGGCCTAGGGCCGGACCGGTCATACGAACGTCCAGTTTGTGACAGGCTGTACATTTTGCTTTGAACAGCGCCTCACCTTTAGCCGCATCTCCTTGTGCATGGGCAGCAAAGCCCATTACCGCCAATCCGGCAATCAGTAAAACCGACCTGGAAAATTGTTTAAGAATCAATGAGATACTTCTCATAAAGTGTATTTGTGCTTAATAATTTCTATTTTTTTATTTGAAACCAAGGGTAGATGCATAGAATACCCGCTTATTTCAGTCCACAAAAGTAAAATTTATTACAGTATCGCTGACAAATTAATGACAGTAAACTATAATTTATAATTGTTCTAAATAAGTAGAAAAAATGGCCTGAATTTGCTTTAAACGGCTTTTTTATTAAAAAGCGTTGCAACAAATTTTTATCCACACCTGGCGCTATTTTGCAAAACTTGTTAATATCTGTTATAACATCAGGTTATTTATGGTTGTGATAGTGTATCTGGTACATCATAATCCCCTAATCATAAAAAAAGTGCTGCAATATATTTGAAAGACTAATTCGACTAACGGATTTTGGTAATAATATGGCATACCTTGCAATAGCGTATATACCGCAACTATTCCAAAAAACATTTCCTATTTAAAAGGTTATATAAAAGCATAAAGCTTTTACCTTTCAGCTTTGCGCTTTATTGGTAAATTCGCCAATTATATATTAAAGTTTGAACGACAAGAAAAACATTATACTGGTAGCGCTTATTGTAAGTGTGGTACTAATGGCGGCAAAATTTACAGCCTACTTTATTACCGGATCGAATTTTGTGTTAACCGATGCTGCCGAAAGCATTGTGAACGTTATCGCCAGTTCATTCGCGTTTTATAGCATATACCTTACGTCGCAGCCACGCGATGTAAACCATCCCTATGGCCATGGCAAGGTTGAATTTTTCTCGGTGTTTATTGAAGGCATATTAATAAGCATGGCTGGTATCGGCATCCTCATCAAATCAACATATAGCTTGTTTTATCCCAACGAAATACACCAACTGCTTACCGGTGCTATAATTATAGGAGTAACCGGCGCTGTTAACGGCGGTCTGGGTTATTTTATGATCGGCAAAGGCAAAAGCCTGCGCTCTATTACCCTGGAAGCTGACGGGCGTCATTTGCTGGCCGATATGGTAACCAGCAGCGGTTTGGTAGTAGGCTTAACGCTCATTTACTTTACTAAATTACTTTGGCTGGATAGCGCCTTATCAATAGCGGTAGGTTTATATATTGTATTTAGCGGGTATAAACTGATACGTCGTAGCGTGGGCGGATTAATGGACGAGGCTGATTTTGATATTGTAAATAATGTGATCAAAATCCTTAACGATAAACGCAAACCCGAATGGATTGACATCCATAACCTGCGCGCGCAGAAATATGGGGCTGAACTGCATATCGATTGCCACCTTACCTTACCAAACTACTTTGACCTAAACCGGGTGCATGAGGAAGTAAAACTGGTGGACGACCTGGTAAATAACGAAGCGCATATTAAAACCGAATTCTTTATCCATACCGACCCATGCCTGCCCTATTGCTGCCATTATTGCAGCATGCCCAACTGCCCTATCCGCAGCGAGGCAAAACGAATTGATATCCCATGGACAATGGAGAACCTGACACGTAATAAAAAACACTTTGAATAATGTATAAGTTCAACGTTAGGGTATACGGCCTGCTGATAAACGAGCGCGATGAAATATTGCTGAGCGATGAACAGGAATACGGTCACCGCTTTATTAAGTTCCCCGGTGGGGGGCTGGAATATGGCGAGGGCCTGACCGACGGACTGAAACGTGAGTTTGTGGAAGAATGCAATGCTGAGGTAGAGATCGTCCAGCATTTTTATACTACGGATTTTTTTGTAAAATCAGCCTTTAACGATTCGCAGATCATTAGTGTATATTATATTGTAAAACATACTACCCCGCTTGATTTGTCGTTTAAAATTATCCCGTATGATTTTGATGAACTAAGCGATATTATGCAGGCTTTTCGCTGGGTAAAACTGAGTGATTTAACCGAAGATGATGTGACTTTTCCAACAGACAAGCATGTGGTGAAACTATTGAACGAACTGAAATGACCTTAACCGAGCGCGACCTTAAAGTAATTTGGCACCCCTACACACAAATGCAGACGGCCCTGCCCCCCATCCCTATTGTAAAAGGCGATGGCGCTTCGCTGTTTGACGAGAACGGGAAAGAATATATCGACGCGGTATCATCATGGTGGACCAATATACACGGGCATGCCAACAAGTACATAGCCCAAAAAGTAGCCGAACAATTGCTGCAACTGGAACATGTGATCTTCGCGGGTTTTACCCACCGGCCCGCCGTTGAACTGGCCGAGCGGTTACTGGCTATTTTACCCGCTAACCAGGCTAAAGCATTTTATTCCGACAATGGATCGACCGCGGTTGAGGTAGCCATAAAAATGTGCCTGCAATACTGGTATAACCGGGGTGTTAAACGCACCAAAGTCCTGGCCTTTAAAAACGCTTATCATGGCGATACTTTCGGCGCCATGGCCGTAAGTGGCCGCAGTGCTTTTACGGCTGCTTTTGATAGCTTATTGTTTGAGGTAGAATTTATTGACCTGCCCACTGCCGAAAATATGAGGCAGTTGAAATCGCGTATCTCCTACCTGCGCAGCGAACTGGCCTGCTTTATTTTTGAACCGCTGGTGCAGGGCTCGGCCGGGATGATAATGTATCAACCCGAGCATTTAAATGAGCTAATGACCCATTGTAAAGCCGAAGGCATTTTCACTATTGATGATGAAGTATTCACGGGATTCGGACGCACAGGTAAAAACTTTGCCTGCAACTATGTAACCGAACAGCCCGATATCATGTGCTTCTCCAAAGGCCTTACCGGCGGCACTATGGCATTTGGATTAACAACCTGCACCCAGCAAATCTATGATGCTTTTTTATCCACCGATAAAATGAAGACGCTTTTTCACGGACATTCTTATACGGCCAACCCCGTAGCCTGCGCGGCATCCCTGGCCAGTTTGGATTTGTTTTTAGCGCCCGAAACGGAAAATAATATCCAGCGGATTGTGAAAGCGCACCAGACATTTGCAATTAAAATTAAAGATCACGTCAAAATAAAAAACATCAGGCAAACGGGTACCATACTGGCTATGGAATGGCAAACCGGCGAGGATACTAATTACTTTAGTTCGCTGCGCGATAAACTTTATAAATACTTTTTAGATGCCGGTATTATACTGCGGCCGCTGGGCAACGTGATCTATATTTTACCGCCATATTGCATTACTGATGCACAGCTCAACTATATTTACGGCAAAATTACAGACGCCTTAAACGAGATATGACCGATAAACTGCCATCCCTTTTAGATACTATAGTTAAAAACGACACCCTGCATGCGCGTTGGTTAAACACGCTATCGCTGATGGAAAACACCGGTGCCCGCAAAATTTCGGCCAGTGAAGATCCGCTTACCGTTACTTATATTATATTGAAGCATGCCGCCGAAGAGCACCGCCATGCTTTTTACCTGAAAAAGCAAATAGAGAAGTTTCCGGGGATTAGTTGCCCAACATATTCAGGTGAATTCCTGCTGGCACCGGCCTATAGTAAATATTACCTTAACCAACTGGATGTGCAAGTATGTCGTTACCTGAAATCTGAATTAAATCTGAAAGGTGCCGAATTACGTTTTGCAGCATATTTATTAGTTACTTATGCCATAGAAGTACGTGCAGACGAGCTTTACCCGGTTTACCAGGATGCACTGGATAGTGCTAAGAGCAAAGTGAACGTAAAATCAATCATCCTGGAAGAAGAAGGCCATTTGGAGGAAATGATCAACCAGTTACAGCAATTCTCGCCCGATTGGCAAAAACATGCAAACATAGCGGTTGATATTGAAACAGGCCTTTTTAATGATTGGATTAAAGGGTTAAGCGAAGAGCTGGCGTAATGTAACTCATTGTCATGCTGAGGGTACCGAAGCATCCGGTGTTATGTATTATCGCCTCGCCACGCTCACGCCAGATCCTTCACTCCGTTCAGGATGACAAATTGATGTAAAACAAAAAAAGCTGCTCAAGAGCAGCTTTTTTATTATCTTAACTTCTTAATATTACCTGTTACCACCAAGGGCTTTCAAATCACTCAGGCTGATTTTATCAAAACCGGCAGGGATACCGAATGTACCCGCAGGCACTTTCTCGTCACTGATAGATTTAAACGCAACATCAACTTTTTGTCCCATTTGGTAAGTAGTAAACTGTACCGGGAAACCGCCAACTTTATCATATAACTGGCTCATACCGTTAGTAGGTGCGCTGATATCGTTAGTTACCCAAATATCAAAAGTAGCGCCTTTATCATCCTTAACAACTACTTTTTTGCAGTTAAGGCCTGCAATAACTTTAGTTTCAGTACCCGGCGTAAATGTTAAGGTAGGAAGCGCGCTTTTTCCTTCTTCAAGTTCGGCAGGTGTGGCTAAAGCAGCTTTTTTGAGATTAGCCACCGGCACATCAACCAATATAGCTAAATAATCGCCTTTGCCAGCAGTTATGATACTGATTTTGGCCGGGCCAGATTGTTGTACTGTAACACTTGAATCCGCTCTGAACGACGTTTTCACATCAAGCGACCCTCTGGCCGATGTAGCTGTATAAGTAATTACACCTTCTTTGTAAACTTTTTGGGCTTTTGCCTCCATTGAACCTGCCAGCAAAGCTATGCCTGCAGCTACCGATAATAATTTTAATTTCATGTTTATAGTTTGATCTATTAATAAGCGCTTTAACAAAAGTAATTAATTATTTATTGCGCTGTACATTTATTCAGACTGTATAATCAGCGATTTGTTACGTTTCAACACGTACATTTTTTTGTCATCTTTTCTTAATCCAGCCTGTAATGCGGTTAAACGCTGGTTACTGTTGTCGGCATCAATGATAAGTGTTTGATACTGATAGTTATTATGAATGTCGGTCGTGTTCACGTGCGGGCTGCCGGTAATAAACAAATAATCAGTTTGTATTTGAGGATTATAAGTTTCATCCTGCATATCCTTATCCAGCACTACTAAATTTTTATTAAGAAAGCGTACCAGCTTTCCCTTTTTCAGGATAAACGAATTTGAAACATTTTTATTAAAAGGCAATACGGTCAGCTGGCTTATCCTGCTGCTATCCAAATACGGCTGGATAGCATAGCGATAGTTTTTGTCGGTATCGGCCAGGTTGGTCAGCAGCACTGCCGTATCGCCTTGTTTAAATAAAATAGCCGGGTACTTTTTCAGGTTAAGGAAAGTAATATTGCTGGAACGTAAACTATTAATATGCTTCAAACTTAAACTGATGCTTAATATCAGCACACATACTAAAGTTACTTTTAATAAAGCAGTCTTTTTATAATAGATAACGGCGAAAAGCAATATAATGGCTGTGATCAGTAATATATACTCGCCTCGGGTTAGCCATATCTTACCTATTGATGCGTAAGGCGACCGCTCGGCAAACTGCAGACTGGCATCCATCAATAAAATGCTTTTCTCCAGCACATAACCGGCAATTTTGGCGAAGACCGTTAAACCTGTTTGCGCCAGCGCCAAACATAAAATACCGGCATACATAATTATTTCGACCGGTATAATAATAAACAGGTTGGTAAACAAAAAGTAAACCGGGAACTGGTGAAAATAATACGCGCTGAGCGGGAATGTGATAGCCTGTATAGCAATACTGGCCGAACAGAACACCCACAATTTATCCAGCCACTTATTATCTATATCCCACAAACGGTAAACTATGGGTTGGAAAACAATTAATCCGGCTACAGCAAGATACGATAGCTGGAAGCCCACATCAGTAATTAAAAAAGGATCGAACAATAAAATAGCGAAGGCTGATACCGCCAGTATATTTAACGTGTTGATGCGTCGGTTATAGGTTTTGCCGATGATGATCAAACTGATCATCATCGCGGCACGGCATACCGCGGGCGATAAGCCGGTCAGCAGCGAATAATACCATATCAATATAATGGTCAGCACCGCTTTAATAATTTTGCCATAGCGGTACCTGTCCATAAAACCCAGCAGCCAGCCTATCATTACAAAAATAATAGCCACATGCGCACCCGATACCGACAGTACGTGGATAGTCCCGGTTTTAGAATAGGCCTGTAAAATATCGTTATCCAGTTCGGCTTTGTAACCCAGTATCAACGTAGATGCCACCGCGATAGCCTCGGCGCTGTGCATATACTTTTTAAAATCGCCAACCAGCTTTTGCCGCAATTGCAGCGAATAAGCCACCAGCGGGTTACCCGCATTATGATTTAGCACCACTACATCCTGCGGATTTAAAAATGCCTGCGTGTAAATGTCCTGACGCGCCAGGTATTGCTTGTAGTTAAACTCGGCAGGGTTAAAAGGGCCATCAACGGGTTTATATTTTGCCGGGATCAGCAGTTCATCGCCATAACTGATGCTGTGCGCATGGGCGCTATCCACAATCAGCGTAACCAGCAGCGTACCGCTTACCGGGCGTTTTATACCTTTGTAACTGCTTAGTTCGGCCACAGCAGTGAAGCGCAAAAATTGGTTCTTTAACTGTGGTTCGTTATTTACTTTCACCAGCAACACATCGGCCGGGAGTTTTTCAAAATAAGCGACATGATTACGGCTGTCATAATTAACAGCGCATAGCAAACCGCCCAGCAGCAATAATATATGCATCAGTACCGCGCCCACCCAGGTATGCCGGTACAAACTAACTTGCTGATAAAGCAAGTTCAGCACTATAAATCCTGCCAGTAAAGTAAAAAAGGAAACGGCGATTGCAGTTTCGTAAGCCGCCGGGTTAACTGATATTGTCAGCCATATCCCCAGCAAAAACGGGATTATTAAAACAACAAAAGGAATTTCGCCTTTGTGAGTGGCTAACATGCGGTATGAATTTTCGGAATTCGGATGTTCGATTTCGGATTTAAATATCGTATTATTCAGAATTAAAACCAATTTGTCATTGCGAGCGGAACGTGGCAATCGCACACCTACAGAGCGGTCTTGCATTGTTCGCGATTGCCACGTCGCTACGCTCCTCGCAATGACAATACTTTTATTACATCTGGTCGCGCACCTCCAGCAAAAACTTCTTCAGGTTTTCCAGGGTGCTTATCATGGTTTGGGTATCCTTGGTATCATCGCCGCTTTTCTTCAGGTGCTCCTTGGCGCCGGCAAGGGTATAGCCTTTATCGCGGATCAGGTGGAAGATGATCTTCAGGTTCTCCACATCTTCGGGGGTGAAATAGCGGTTGCCTTTTTTATTCTTTTTGGGCTGCAAAATATCAAATTCGCGCTCGTAATACCTAATCAGCGATTGGTTTACGTCAAACATGGCCGATACCTCGCCCATGGTGTAATACATCTTGTTTATTTCGCGCTCTTTATAAGGCATACGCAAATGTAGTAAATTGTCTGAATTAGTCTGAACCACGATTAAACAGATTTAAAGATTTTCAGATTAACAATTGCTTGTAGAGGCAGATGATTATCTGCCTTCAGTTTGCAGGTCGGGCTTTGCAGATTGGCAAGAGACAGATAATCATCTGTCTCTACGATAAGTGGTATTTCAAACAAATATCCTGTTAATCCTTTAATCCTATAAATCTTGGTTCAGACAATTTATTACCTTTGCCCCACTATGACTGCTAAAGAGATACGCCAGGCTTTTCTTGATTTTTTTGCTGCTAAGGGACATACCATCGTTCCGTCGGCACCTATTGTGGTAAAAAACGATCCTACATTAATGTTCACTAACGCGGGAATGAACCAGTTTAAGGACATCTTTTTAGGGGAAGCCCCGGCCAAATATCCCCGTGTAGCCGATACCCAGCGCTGCCTGCGGGTTAGCGGTAAGCATAACGATTTGGAAGAGGTAGGTATTGATACCTACCATCACACCATGTTTGAAATGCTGGGCAACTGGAGCTTTGGCGATTACTTTAAAAAGGAAGCCATTGACTGGAGCTGGGAACTGCTGACCCAAGTATACAAATTAGATAAAGACCGCCTGTACGTTACCTATTTTGAGGGTGACACAAAGGAAGGCTTAGAAAAAGATACCGAAACACTGAACCTGTGGAAGCAGTACGTAGCCGACAATCATATCCTGCCCGGCAACAAGAAAGACAACTTTTGGGAAATGGGTGAAACCGGCCCCTGCGGACCCTGTTCGGAGATCCATTTTGACAGTCGCCCGGATAACGAGCGCGCCGAAGTTGACGGTGCTACCTTAGTAAATGCCGACCATGACCAGGTAATTGAGATCTGGAATAACGTATTTATGCAGTTTAACCGCGTAAAGAACGGCTCGCTGCATCCGCTGCCTGCTAAACACGTGGATACAGGAATGGGTTTCGAGCGTTTGGTACGGGTACTGCAAGGCAAAACATCCAATTACGATACGGATGTTTTCCAGGAAATGATCCAGTTTATCGCTACGAAAAGCGGTAAAACATATAATAGCCAGGCAAAACCCGACGATGCCGGTTGGAACGACGCCGTAGCCATGCGCGTAATGGCCGACCATATTCGTGCTATAAGTTTTGCCATTGCCGATGGGCAATTACCCGCCAGCAATAAAGCCGGTTATGTTATTCGTCGTATTTTACGCCGGGCCGTACGTTATAGTTATCAAACCTTAGGCTTTAAAGAACCTTTCTTTAATGAGTTGGTGCCGTTATTGGCCGAGCAGTTTAAAGGTGTGTTTGATGAATTGTATACGCAGAAAGATTTTGTGCAAAAGGTAATATTGGAGGAGGAAGTGTCTTTCTTGAGAACACTTGCTTCTGGTATAAAAAAATTCGAAGAATATACGGCATACTCAAGGAGTTCAAACAGCGCAATTGTACACGGCGAAGCAGATGTTTTTCAAACATTACGACATGAGCTAAAAGGGGAATTTGCTTTTGAATTATCAGACACCTATGGTTTTCCAATAGATCTAACAGAACTAATGGCTCGTGAAAGAGGCTGGACTGTAGATATAGAGGGTTTTAACAAAGCTTTAAGCGAACAAAAAACCCGTTCCCGCGCTGCTACCGCTATTGATACTGGCGACTGGATAGTTTTAAAAGACGACGACAGTGTGGAGTTTACCGGGTATGATGAAACCGAGAGCATTGCGCACATTGTTAAATACCGTAAAGTAACGGCTAAGGGTAAAGAACAATACCAGATTGTATTAGATAAAACGCCTTTCTACGCCGAAAGCGGCGGCCAGGTAGGCGATACGGGCGAACTGGTTTTCCCCGATGGCGAAGTGATCCATATTACCGATACTAAAAAGGAGAATGGCCTGATTGTCCATTTTGCCGATACATTACCTAAAAATACCGGCGATGCGCTCACGGCTATTGTCGACCCGCAGCGCCGTCATAGTATTGAGGGTAACCACAGCGCTACGCACCTGCTGCATGCCGCCATGAAACAGGTATTAGGTACGCACGTAAACCAAAAAGGATCATTAGTGAACGGCGATTACCTGCGTTTCGATTTTTCGCACTTCAGCAAAGTAACCGACGAGGAAATTGCGCAGATTGAAGCTATTGTGAATGAGAAAGTACGCGAAAACATCCCGCTGAAAGAAGAACGCAGCGTGGCCTATCAAACGGCTATCACCAGCGGTGTAACTGCCTTGTTTGGCGAGAAGTATGGCGAGTATGTACGGGTAATTACCTTCGACGATAACTTTAGCAAGGAGCTTTGTGGTGGTACGCACGTAAAAGCAACCGGTCAGATAGGGTTCTTTAAAATAGTAGCCGAAAGCGCTGTTGCCGCAGGTGTGCGCCGTATCGAGGCGATTACCGGTATCGCTGCGCAGGCTTATATTAATGGGCAAAATCAACTGATACATCAATTAAAGGAATTGCTGAAAAACCCGAAGGATATAGCCAAAAGTGTAGAAACCCTGCTGGAGGAAAACAGCCGCCTGAAAAAGGAGATAGAGAAATCGGTACTTGAAAAATCGGCCGGATTAAAGAACGAACTGGCAGCTAAAGCGGAAAACATTAATGGCATTAACTTTATTGCCCAACGGGTGTCCCTGCCAAACGCCGACGCGGTAAAGAACCTGGCCTACCAGGTAAAAGATATTGTTGACAACCTGTTTATGGTACTGGCTACCGAAATTGACGGCAAGCCCGGTTTAACCGTAATGGTATCTGAAAACCTGGTAAAAGAAAAAGGCCTCAACGCGGGCAATATCGTCCGCGACCTGGCCAGAGAGATCCAGGGCGGTGGTGGCGGTCAGCCGTTTTTTGCTACCGCCGGCGG
>Ga0075366_10000344_pt1 | contig 21320 bp, 21 predicted proteins | sample EndMethybrTD3031_FD_72351 | JGI IMG/M metagenome (GOLD analysis project Ga0075366, IMG submission 72351) | Populus endosphere microbial communities from Tennessee, USA - Endosphere MetaG P. TD hybrid TD303-1 | ecosystem: Host-associated > Plants > Roots > Endosphere | place: USA: Tennessee...
CATACTAATACCTACGCCGGTTTAGAACTGGCTGCCGACCTGCTTCGTCGCCGTAAAACGCATAACAAGCAAATTTTTATGATAACCGACGGTAAGCCTACCTGCTTAAAAGAAGGTACCAAATATTATAAAAACAGTATCGGGCTCGACCGTAAAGTAGTGAACAAAACACTAAACATGGCAGCGCAATGCAAGCGCCTAAAAATACCTATCACCACGTTTATGATCGCTAAAGATCCATACCTGCAGCAGTTTGTTCGCAAGTTTACCGAAACAAATGGCGGCAAAGCGTTCTACAGTTCGTTAAATGGCTTGGGCGAATATATTTTTGAGGATTACATCAGGAACCGAAGAAAGACGGTAAGGTAAGTCCGAAAGACCGCAAGTCGGGAAGTCCGAAAGACAGACTTGTAAAACTAAACACAAATAATCTTCCGGACTTTCGGTCTTTCCGACTTCCGGACTAATTGAAAGACATGAGTAAATTATTAAATATAAAAACATTAGGCGAATTAAAGGCCACCACTTATCGCAGCCGTTCGGTTAAGGATGAATTGCGCGAGAACCTGATTGCGCAACTGCAAAAGCACGAGGGCGGCTTTGAGGGCATTGTTGGGTACGAGGATACGGTTATCCCCGATCTGCAAACCGCAATCCTATCGCGCCACAACATCCTGCTGTTAGGTTTGCGCGGGCAGGCAAAAACCCGTATTGCCCGCCTGCTGGTTAACCTGCTGGATGAATACGTACCTTATATTGCCGGGTCGGAATTGTATGATGATCCGTTGGCGCCTATCTCGTGGTTCGGTCATAATCAAATCGAAATACATGGCGATAACACCCCTATTGCCTGGATGCACCGGGATGAACGCTATACCGAAAAACTGGCTACGCCTGACGTTACCGTTGCCGACTTAATTGGTGATGTTGACCCCATTAAAGCCGCTACTTTAAAATTAACTTATTCGGATGAGCGGGTGCTGCACTTTGGACTGATACCACGTGCGCATCGTGGCATATTTGTAATTAACGAGTTGCCCGATTTACAGGCACGTATACAAGTATCCCTGTTCAACATCCTGCAGGAAAAAGATATCCAGATCCGTGGCTTTAAATTGCGTTTACCTTTGGATATCCAGTTTGTATTTACCGCCAACCCCGAGGATTATACCAACCGTGGTTCTATTGTAACGCCACTAAAAGACCGTATTGAAAGCCAGATACTAACCCACTACCCGCGCTCGGTTGAGATTTCCCGTAAGATAACCCAGCAGGAAGCATCGTTAACTGCCGAGCAACGCAAAAACGTTGAAGCTGATGGCCTGGTGAAAGACCTGGTAGAGCAAATTGCTTTTGAAGCCCGCAACTCGGAATATATCGATAAAAAATCGGGCGTATCGGCGCGTTTAACTATATCAGCTTATGAAAACCTGATCAGTAATGCTGAGCGCCGGATGATCATTAACGGCGAGAAAAGTACGTTTGTACGCATCTCTGATTTCCTGGGCGTTATTCCCGCTATCACAGGTAAAATAGAACTGGTATATGAAGGCGAGTTAGAAGGCCCCGCCAAAGTGGCGAATATATTGGTAGGGAAAGCCATAAAAACCCTAATGGTGCAATATTTCCCCGATCCTGAAAAAGCTAAGAAGTCTAAGAAAACAAATCCCTATGCAAGCATTATAGCCTGGTTTAGCGATGCCAATAACCTGTCGCTTATTGACGGTTTGCCTTTCCATGAATACAAGAAAGCTTTAAATTCGGTAACCGGATTAAAGGATGTTGTGAAAACGTTTCACCCGCAGTTGAGCGAAAACCAGCAACTATTGTTGATGGAATTTATATTGCACGGCCTGTCTGAATTCTCGCAGCTAAACAAAGGCTTCCTGGATAATGGTTTCGCATTTTCGGATATGTTTGATAGTTTGTTTAATTTGCAACCTGATGACGACGACGAGTTGGATTTAAATGATGACAGGTATTAAACAAGCCTCACCCCAACCCCTCTCCAGTAGAGAGGGGCTAATATTGACTTTTAAAAAAGTCTCCCCTTCTGGGGGAGATTTAGAGGGGGCAGTTTATGCATAGCCCCCTATTTCTCCTATTTATTGCTGCCATCCTTCTATTAATTGATGCTTATTTGCTGCATGGCCTGCGCGCGGCGTTAGCTAAAAAGGCGATCATTCATAAAAGGCGCTTTAATATTCTTTACTGGATATTTTGTGTGGGTATGATCACGGGGTTACTATGCTGTGTGTATTTCAAGTTAAACGTTGGCTTTCGGGCAGCATTTATGATGTTCTTTTTTGTTAGCCAGGTAGCCAAACTGTGCTTTTTGCCGTTCATGATCATTGATGATATTCGCCGACTTATCATAAGGCTGACGAGCAAAAAATCAAAAGCTAAAATTGCTGCCGAGGAAAACAGGGAAGGTAATTTAAACATCAGCCGATCCGAGTTTTTGATGAAGGCGGGGATTGCGGCTACGGCTATCCCGGTTATAGGTTTGGGTGCCGGTGTGGTATCGCGCATTGGCCTGTTTGATTATCACCTAAAACATGTTGACTTATACTTACCTAACCTGCCTAAAAAATTTGATGGTTTACGCCTGGGACAAATATCTGATATCCACTCAGGCAGTTTTAACAAACGTGACCGTATAGCTATTAAAGGCGGTGTGGATATGCTATTGAAAGAAAAGCCCGACCTGATATTCTTCACCGGCGATCTGGTGAACGATGAAGCATCGGATATTCAATCGGTATATGATTGCTTTTCTAATATTACCGCACCACTGGGCGTATTTTCCAGCCTGGGGAATCACGATTATGGTGATTATCATCATCTTACTGGTCTGCCACGCCAAAAAAACCGTGAAGATATATTGCGCATCCATAAAAACTATGGCTGGGATTTATTGCTGAATGAAAACCGTCGCCTTAAGGTAGATGGTGAAGAGATAGGCATATTAGGTGTTGAAAATTGGGGTAAGCTAAGTCGCTTCCCTAAATACGGCCGCATGGACCTGGCCGTGAAGAATACGGATGACCTGCCTGTAAAGCTACTGTTATCGCACGATCCATCGCATTGGCGCGCCGAAGTAGTGAATAAATACCCGCAAATTGACGCTGTGTTTGCCGGGCATACCCATGGGATGCAATTTGGTGTACAAACCGAACGTTTTCAATGGAGCCCAATTGAATACCTGTACCAGGAATGGGCGGGCCTTTATCGCGAAGCACACCAGCAACTATATGTGAATGTGGGCTTTGGTTATATTGGCTATCCCGGCCGAATTGGAATATTGCCGGAGATTACGATATTTACATTAAAATCAGCCACCGGCCCCTCACCAAAAAAACAGGCATAAACCCGGTAGTTGCTTTTATACTTTTCCTGTAAATGAAAAAACTGTTTAAGCCGGTTCTTGATTTTATACTTTTCAGCAATGTTTTTATGGCATTGTGCGGCGTAGCACAAGCACTGCTTACCTTCTACCTTATCGATTCAAAACCTGTTTACTCGGTATTAGGGTTATTGTTTGCGGGTACACTTGTTGAATATAACTTCAGCATACTTATCAGTAAACCCAAACAACCACAAAGATCTCCGTTTTTAAGGGTGCGCTGGTTTTTCGCACATCACCGGTTAATGGTAACTTTCACTATTGTATCGGTATTGGCGCTTATTCCTCTTTTCTTTTTGATCTCTGTTGAATCGCGCATATTGCTGGTATTTCTGGCGGTATTATGTGCAGGCTATAGTGTTCCGATATTCAGCATTGGCGATCATAAATTCGGCTTGCGTAATGTGCCGGGTTTAAAGCCATTCCTAATCACTTTGGTGTGGACGATGAGCTGCGTGTTACTCCCCGTACTGGAAGCGCAGGATATGCACCAAACCACCATTAACATGCGCGATACGACCATACTGGTAGCCAAACGCTTCCTTTTTATAGGCGCATTAACTATACCATTTGATATCCGCGATTTGTTTCACGATCAAAAAACAGGGTTAAAAACCATCCCTGTAGCCTGGGGCGAAAAGAATGCTTACCTGTTTTGCCAGCTTTTATTAGCCGGTTACCTGGTGTTGCTGTTCATGTTCCGAAACAATGGTTTTACGCTCGATTTTTGGGCGCTGGCATCTACAGTTGTCCTTACCGGCTGGCTCATCTTTAAATCCAAATGGGAGAAAGATGAATACTATTATTTCCTATATATGGATGGCGTACTGATATTACAATACCTGATAGTTGTATTATTCCGTCAATTCTAATCCGCCGCTATTTCAATATTGGTAAAACTATACTGGACGCAAAAGCTGCCGAATGAAACACCTTTTGGGTAGCTTTCTGATAATCGCCTGCATTAGCTTTAAAAATGTTAGGTACATATTTTTGCGGGTTGCGGTCAATAACAGGGAACCAGGTGCTTTGCACCTGCACCATAATTTTATGTCCCTTCTTAAATACGTGGTCGGCGCCATGCAAATCAATGGTATATAGTTCCACTTTGCCCGGGGTTATTGGCTCGGGATTAGTAAAACTTTTCCTGTAACGACCGCGAAAAACATCATCTGCTATCATTAACTGGTAGCCCGACATTTTGGGTTCTGCTTTATAATCCTGCGGATAAACATCAATCAATTTAACTACCCAATCGGCATCGCTGCCACTTGTAGAAGCATATAGCTTTGCTAATACATTGCCGGCTATGGTCACATCGCTGGTTAAAGTATCGGTTTCATAGGTTAACACATCGGGCCGGCTGGCAGCAAAACGCTGATCGTCTGTTAACCAGGTATACCAGCGCGATCCGGGACCATAAGTTTCTTCCACAGGCCGCTCGCGGTAAGGCACGGGTTTAGCAGGGTCAGAAATATAACTATCCGATATTTCTTTTTCAGCTAAAGGTTTAGCAAATGATAGTTTATTACCGGCATGCAAATAAATCTCAGTAGGTTCAGCTTCAGCGGGCGGCCATTTGTTGTATTGCTTCCATTTGTTCGATCCTGTTTCAAAAGTAATGGCTTCTGCAAACTTACCATCGCCTTCGCCTTTAAGGTACCAGGCAAACCATTTGGCTTGTATCTCTTTCCTAAAGTAAGTGGCCGTTGGTTCAGTAAACTTAATATTGCCCAATGATGTTCCATCGCCGCCGGCCCAGCCACCATGGCGCCAGGGCCCAAGCACTATAAAATTTTGATGATTAGCATCCCTCTTTTCCAATGCTTTATAAGCATCCTGCGGGCCAACCATGTCTTCCTGGTCCCACCAGCCGCCCACGTGTTGCGTGGCTACCCGTGGGTAATCCAGTCGCGATGGTAGGGCTTGCTTTTGCCAATAGGCATCATAATTCGGGTGTTCTATAAAAGCATTCCAACTGGGTAGTTTGCCATGAATGTATTTTTTATTCATGTTTGATAATGGCCCTAATTTAAGGTACCAGTCGTACGTATCGTAATTGCCAAATTGATACAGCGAATCTGTTTTAGATATCTCTTCCATAAACGCGTATTCAAAAGCATAACTTAAACGGAAAGCCCCATTATGGTGCAGGTCATCATTCATAAACATATCTGATGGTGTCGCCTGTTCTGATACGGCTTTAAGCGCCGGGTGTGGGTCGCTGGCGGCAATAATGGTTGTCCAGCCATCGTACGATATACCATACATACCTACCTTGCCATTATTATCGGGTATGTTTTTTAACAGCCAGTCAATCGTATCATAAGTATCGCTGCTTTCATCAATAGCTTTGGGATCTTTCTTGTCACGACTAAAACGCATCATGGCGTATTTTCCTTCAGATTTATACCGCCCGCGGATATCCTGGAATACAAAAACGTACCCGTCATCGGCCATGTCCTTAATATAACTCCGTCGTTCCGGACTTGGATATTTATCAACACCATAAGGTGTGCGTGCCATTAAAAAAGGCAGGTTTCCCTTTTGCTCTTTTGGCGTATAAATTACCGTATTTAGTTTTATACCGTCACGCATGGGGATCATTACCTGTTTACGGTTATATTTATCGTCCGATCGGGTAACTTGCGCGGGTACCTGGTGAACAATTAATAGAGAAAACGCACAAAGAGTGATGATAAATGTTTTCATGGTGATGGCCGGTTAATAATATTAATAATCTAAGATAACAAATAACAACATTAGCCGATACAAGATTTTAAATGGCTTCAAACTACGATAACGCCGCCCGATTTTATGACCGCCTTTCGAGGCTTGTTTACGGCGAAATGCTGATTAAAGCCCAATCGCATTTCCTGTACCTCATTCCTATCAATGCCAAAGTTTTAATAGCGGGCGGCGGCACAGGCCGGATACTTGAGGAGATCACTAAAATACATCCCTCGGGTTTATCTATCGCCTATGTAGAAGTATCTGAAAAAATGATGGCATTGGCAAAGCAACGAAATACGGGGGGGAATGAGGTTAGTTATATTAATGTACCGGTAGAAGATGCCAAACTACAGCCCGATTTTGATGTAGTGATCACACCGTTTTTATTAGATAGCCTGTCACCCCACAGTTTTGATACTGTATTTAACCACCTGCATAATTTATTAAAGCCGTCAGGTTTATGGCTGAATACCGATTTTCAGTTAACGGGCAAATGGTGGCAGCCCATTCTGCTGAAAAGCATGTACCTATTCTTTAAAATGCTTGGCTGTGTTGAGAATATAGAGTTGCCATTGATTAAAAAGCAGTTTGTGGATTACGGGTATCACGTGTTAGCAGAACAGCTTTTTTATGGGGAGTTTATTGCAAGTACTGTTTATCATAAATAGCGTCATGCCGAACTTGTTTCAGATATATGATGAGATGCCGAAACAAGTTCGGCATGACGCATCTAGTACTTTACCTACAGCGCAAACTTATACCCAATCCCCCTAACCGTTTGCAGGTACTTAGGCGAATCCGGGTTATCCTCAATCTTTTTGCGCAGGCGCACAATGTGCATATCCAGCGTACGGGTGTTCACATCGGCGTTGTAGCCCCACACTTCCATCATCAGTTCTTCGCGGTTTATTACCTTGTTCTTGTTTTTCAGGAAGTAGAGCAATATGCGGTTCTCTAATATGGTCAGCTCTACCTTTTTACCATCCTTTATCAGGATGTGGGTGTTAGGTTGGTGCTCCATATTGGCAAACTTATACGATTCGGATTTTTCGCTGTTCAGCGAAAATTTGATCTTATTATCAATCAGCGCCACCAGCACATCCATATTGTAGGGCTTGGTAATATAATCGGACACGCCGAAATTATAAGCCTCTATCTTATCAATATCCTGCGCCTTGGCCGTCATCATAATAATCAGCTTATCAAAGCCCTGCTCGCGTATACTGGCGCATACTTCCGAACCTTGCTTACCGGGCAACATCCAATCCAGCAATACAATATCGGGCTGTTCAGCTATTATCATTTTTTCGGCTTCATCGCCATTAGCTGCTTCAAATACTTTGTAGCCTTCGGTGTGTAAACGCTCGGCCACCAGGAAACGAAGGTTCTCGTCATCTTCAACCAGGGCAATTTTTATTTCTTTGTTCATAGTTTAATTTTCATAAGGGAGCGTTACAATAAACTCCGATCCTTCATTTACCTTGCTTTTAACGGTAATCTGTCCGTCCATAAAATTAACCAGTTCTTTGCAAAACGCCAAACCAAGGCCTACGCTGCCATTTTGATTATACTTATTTTCTATGCGGTAAAACTTTTTAAATACGTTGGAAATTTCGCTTTTGGGTATGCCTATCCCTTTATCAGCAAATGAAAATACGATATTTCGCTTCTCTGTCAAAATAGTAATCAAAACTTCCTTTTTATCCGGGTGCGAATACTTGTAGGCATTTTCTATCAGGTTTTGAAATAAACTACCCAAAAGCACCGGATCGGTGTAAAACGACTTAACGCCCTTTGATATTGTATAGGTCAATTTAAGGTCGGGGTATTTAATACTGAAGGTATCTGCATACTTCATCACAAACTCTTCCACCTCAATTTCCTCTTCCTTTATTTTTATCGAGCGGTTCTCTATCTGCGTGAACGATAGTAGCTTGTTCATCAAATCGTTCAGTTTATCGGCCTCTTCATCCAATATTTTGCCGTAGTGCTTACGCTGGCGTTCAGTTAGTTCGGCTTCACTGCGCAGGTTCGATCCGGCAATTTTTATTACGCTTACCGGCGTTTTAAATTCGTGGGTGAAGTTGTTAATGAAATCGTATTGTAGCTTAAATAGTTTAATATTAACGTTTAGGTTACGATAGATAAGCCAGCCTATCACTACCAAAAAAACATAGATCAGCACTACAATCCCCGCGGTAGGCAAAAACCGGCGCCTTATCTCGTCGCTTAAATAACTTCTATCCGATTTAAAATACAGCTTATAATCCGCGAAAGCGCCGGGGAAAGCAGCTTCGGTAAATAGTTTATCGCTGCTGTTATCCAAAGGGTCATAAACTACGGGTTGTACCGATATATCTTTATATAATTCCTTGTGGATGTTGGTCACATCCAACTGGTATGGGTCAAGGAAAAAGGTCATCATGTTTTGTCTCGAAAAAGTAGATGGCCGTCCGCTTCGCTGTAGTTCCCGATAGGTCCTTATCTCCGCCGCACGCGGGATGTTCATATAACTGATCTTACCCGGTTTAATATCATAAAATGTTTTAAACAGTTCGTCGCCGGTTGGGCCACGGGTGGTGTCAGCTACGGCTATGTAATTGCTCAGTTTATCCACCATCTGCTTAAAATCGCCCTCTTCGGCAGCGCCGTATTTGCGTGTGCTGCTAATAACCCCATCGTTTTGGGTGTATTGATAAACCGCTTTTGCAGCAATACCCAATTTGCCTTTGGTATGCTGGGCTGTTTGGTTACCTATGGCGATGTCGTAAAAAACTATTTTTTTTACAAAGGGGTAATCGTTAAACACATCGGCCGCGTAACTGGCTGCAGAAGCGGAATCCAGGAAACCGTTGTAAGAGGTTATTTGCGGTATCCTGTTCTGAAAAAAATCGGCGTAGGGCTTAGTGGTTTGCTCCATAATATCGCTCTTCTGCGAGTAAAACTCGTTTAAAACATATTTGGAAGTAAAGTCGTACGTGATAACAAGGGCAATAACCAGCGTTACCGAAATCATGATCAAAAAAGCGCTGATCAGTAAAAGGTTTTTCCGGTAAACGTTTTGGGTAACCTGCATGCCTAACAAACCTACGGTTTAACCCGCATATTATTATCCAGGAATTTTTCAATCTCGGTGTACATCAACATACGGTTACGTTCGCTAAAAAATGCTTTTTCGTTTTCCTTAAACATATAGGTAACGGGCACTTTACGATGCTGTAGTTCACGAACGAACTGGTTAAGCGCAGTAGAATTGGCACGTGGATCGCGCCCCCCTTGTATAATCATTACCGGTACTTTTATCTTATCGGGGTGAAACTCTGGCGATATAGCCCTAAACATGTCGGCATCGGTATAGGGGTTGCCTACCTTCTCGTACATCATTTGCAGCCGCGACTTAAAGAACGGCGGCACATCTTTCATATAAGTAAAAAAGTTGATCAGCCCATGCTGCACAATAACGCAATTGTATAGTTCGGGATGGAACGACGCACCATATAAAGCCGAGAAACCGCCGAAACCACCACCCATAATGGCAATCTTTTTAGGGTTGGCAATTTTTTGGGCTATCAGCCATTTTACACCGTCGGTAATATCATCCTGTATTTTGCCGCCAACCTGCTTAAAGCCCGCACTGTAAAAAGCCTTGCCATAACCTGTAGACCCACGGTAATTCACCTGGAATACGGCATAACCACGGTTAGCCAAAAACTGTACTTCGCTGCTATAACGCCAGCTATCCCGGTTCCATGGTCCATCGTGCGGTAATACTACTACCGGTAAATTAGTTTTATCCTTCCCTTGCGGCATGGTTAAATAACCGTTTATCAGCAAGCCATCGCTGGCCTTAAATGCGATAGGCTGCATAGCACACAATTCATTAGGCATAATGCCGGGGTTGGTTTCCCCTATTTTGGTAAGCTTTTTAATATCCGGCTCGTACAGGTAATACGATCCCGGGTCCCGGTCGGTATAGGTATTAATGATGAATTTTTTCTCCGCACTGTCCCGGTCGGTTATCCTGATCTTGCTGCCCTTTAGCTGGTTGCTTAAATTGTTATAGATATGCTCAATATCTTTATTTAAAAAATGGGTTTGTTGCTTAGCATCTTCCCAGCTAACCGATTCAATACGGTGTTTATATTTAGCGTAACCAATGTCGGATATATCTGCTTTATCGCTGGCAAAAACTACAGTCTCATCCTTGCTGTTCTCGGCGTTTATTTTCACCAGGGCGCTTTTATCCCGGTTAACATTAGATACCGCGTAGAAGTAATTTTTATCGCCGGTAAAGGCAATAGGCTGTACCGAATTTTTGAAATTATTTTTTATGATCGGCTTAAAAGACACATAATCGCTAGCCCGGTAAAGGATAGATTCATCTACCCCGTCTGATGACTTAGCCAAACGGATCTTCCCATCCGGATCGGGAAACCAATCGGTAATATTACCTGGATTGATCACATACGTTTTCAGTTCGCCGGTGCGGATATTCAACCGGTAAATATCAAACGTAGCCGAATCGCGTTTATTCATGCTGATGGTGATCACATCGGGCTGTTGTTTGTTCTTGGTCAGTATCAATTGCATACTGGCTTTATCCTGCGACAGCAAGGTGCGCATTTGCATGGTAGCCAGGTTAAGCGCATAAAGTTTAATTTGCTTAAACGAAAGCAGGTCCTGCGAGAACACTAACTGATCGTTAATCGTCCAGGCGTAATCGCGGCGCACCGAATAATCGGTAAACGATGTTACCCGGCGTTCTTTACCATTGCTCAGATCCTGAACAAACAGGTTTTGTTTTTCTTTAAAGGGCCTTAAGTACGATATATATTTTCCGTCAGGCGATATCTTAAACGAGCTTTTTTCCGGCGTCTTAAAAAAATCGCGGACAGGTATTTCCCTCACCTGCTGTTGTTTGCAGGCTTGTAAAGTAAACACCAGTAAAAAAATAACCGCGAATGGTTTATACTTGATTCGATGATACACGGAGCGCTCTCTTTATTAATCAGGTCAAATTAGATAATTACTTTAATCGAAACAAGATGTCACTACAATTTTACCCGTTTGTTTCGTTATACTATTTATATATATCGCAGGCTAAAATAATGGCTTTTATTAATTATTTTTGAGTTGGATGAAATGTTTTAAAACTCTTTTTGTTTTACTCTTTTTTAACTGCACACGGTTGCTGGCACAAAACACCGACCTGCAGCTGGCGCAGCAATTTAGCGCCAATGGCGAAGAACCCAAAGCGCTGGAAATATATCAGCGATTATACAAACAGGAACCTGATACTTACTTCCCCAATTATTTTAACAGCCTGTTAAATTTAAAGAAACTGGAAGAAGCCGAAAGCATTACCAAAAAGATGGTTAAAAAGCACCCCGGCGATTTTCAGTATGCTATAGCGCTTGGCAAGGTATACCGCGAGGAAGGCCATGCCGATAAAGCCGAAAATGTATATAATGACCTACTAAAAAACCTGCCCGGCGATTATAACAGCATTGTTGGTCTGGCAACCCAATTTTACCAGGCCGAGAATACGGATGTAGCCATGCGCATATTTTTGCAGGGTCGCAAAAATCTGCATAACGACCAGGCTTTTGCCATGGAACTGATAAGCCTATACCGTTACAAGCATGAAAAAGCCGCGTTGATAAACGAGTATCTTAACTTTTTACCACGTAACCCCGGCTACATTAATGCGGCTGAAAACACTATGTCGGCGGCATTAGAAGGTTCGGCCGATTATGACTTGTTGCGTACCGAACTGCTAAAACGCATACAGCAAGACCCACAACAATTTGTTTATCCCGAATTGCTAACCTGGCAATACCTGCAGCAAAAAGATTTTGAACAGGCCCTTAACCAGGCACTGGCCTTAAGCCGCCGCCGTAACGATGACGGCAGCAGTATATTTGAACTTTGCCAAACACTCACCGCCAATGGCGCTTATGATGAAGCTATCCGCGGTTACGAATACCTGATTGCCAAAGGCAATAAAGACCAGCAAATGTATGTAAGCGCGAAGGTAGAGCTGATCAATACCAAAAATTTAAAGATAACCGCTAATAAATATACCCATGCCGACCTGGAAGGGTTGGAAAAGGATTACCTTGACCTGCTTACTGAATTTGGGCGTAGTGCAAGTACGGCTTTCGCGATGCAAAAACTGGCACGTCTGCAGGCATTTAAACTCCACAAGTTTACCGAGGCCCAAAAGCTACTGGAAGACATTATTAAAATTCCTAACCTGAATATGGGGATGCTTTCATCGTGCAAGCTTGATTTGGGCGATGTTTATGTAATGAGCAACCAGCCATGGGAAGCTACCCTGCTTTATAGCCAGGTTGAAAAGGCCAACGGCGATGTAACCATTACCCAGGATGCGAAATTGCGTAATGCCAAACTGGCTTACTACTCAGGCGATTTTACCTGGGCTAAGGGTCAGCTTGATGTGTTGAAAGCTGCGACTACCCAGCTAATAGCTAATGATGCGTTGAACCTGTCGTTACTAATTAAAGACAACCTGGCGGAAGATAGCACCGGTGCAGCTCTTAAAATGTATGCCCGGGCCGATCTGTGGATATTTAAGGAACAGCCCGATAAAGCGGTAATGACGCTGGACAGTATTGATAAGAAATACCCTAACAATTCGCTGGCCGATGATATTTTAATGGCTAAGGCACGTATCCTGATCCAGCAAAAAGATTACGCAGGTGCGGTACCGCTATTAAAAACCATTGCCGACGACCATAAATTTGACCTTTGGGCTGACGATGCTGTTTTTATGCTGGGCGACATTTACGAGAACCAGTTGCAGGATAAAGAAAAGGCTAAAACTTACTACCAAAAAATAATTACCGATTATCCCGGCAGCCTGTATATTAATGAGGCCCGCAAACGTTTTAGGGTACTTCGGGGCGATAAAATGAATGGTCAGTCTTGATAAAATGACTATTTTTGCCTGATGATTATCTACAACGAAACGTATGTAATGGACGAATTGATCTGCGAGGAATGGCTGGATTGGATGCAAACCAACCAAATACCGGCTATTATGAAAACCGGCTGGTTCAAATCATACAAAATATTAAGCGTGCTTGATTCTCCTAACGAGGGAGTAACTTATTGCGTACAGTTTATTACAGATAAACGCGAAGATTATAACTATTTTAAAAACAAGCATGCTAACTGGTTCCACCAATTGCATAGCCAGAAATTCGAAAACAGGTTTGTGTTGTTTAACACCCTGATGGAACTTATTGAAGAACAATGAAAGTAACTACTACCGCAATTGAAGGATTGCTTATTATAGAGCCACGCATATTTCCTGACGACCGTGGTTATTTTTACGAAAGCTACAGTAAAAAAAAATATACAGATGCAGGTATTCCTGATTCATTTGTACAAGACAATCAATCGTTTTCACAAAAAGGCGCTCTGCGTGGCTTACATGGCCAGGCCGATCCTTTTGCGCAGGGTAAATTGGTACGAGTGATACAGGGCCGGGTGTTAGATGTAGCGGTCGATATCCGCAAAAACTCGTCCACCTACGGTCAGCATGTGAGTGTTGAATTAAGCGGAGACAATCATTTACAATTTTGGGTGCCGCCGGGCTTTTTGCATGGTTTTGTAACACTGGAAGACGACACCATTTTCACCTATAAAGTAACCAACGTTTACGATAAAGCATCCGAGGTTGGGGTGATATGGAACGACCCTGCTTTAGCCATTGGCTGGGGAATTGATGAACGCGACGTTATTATCTCGCCAAAAGATGAGGTGTTGCCGGCGTTTAAGGATTTTGTAAGCCCTTTTTAGTTTCGTCTGATTATTTTTAACCACAAAGAAGAGCACGGAGATAGAAACCACAAAGGTAACAAAGGAAAATCGAATGATAATCTTTGTGACCTTTGTGAAAACCTCTGTGTCCTTTGTGGTTAATTCTTAAACCTACTTCGTAATCAAATTATACAACTCATCCAATTTCGGCGAAAGCACAATTTCTATACGGCGGTTTTTAGCTAAAGATTCAGCCGATGTGCCCGGGTCAATCGGCTGAAACTCACTTTTGCCGGTGGCGGTTAGGCGTTTAGGATCTATTTTTTCTTCTTCCGTAAGGTAACGGGTTACGGATGTAGCGCGCAATACACTTAAGTCCCAGTTATCTTTTATCTGTCCCAGGTTTTTCACCTTTTTGTTGTCGGTATGGCCTTCAACCGCCATGTTAATATCAGGTTCTTTATTTAACACGGCTGCCAGCTGTTTTAAGGCCTGTTTGCCTTTGTCGTCTATCACAATACTGCCTGATGGAAAAAGTAGTTTATCGGTCAGCGAAACGTATACTTTACCGTTCCGAATATCTACTGATAGTCCGTTTTGGGTAAAGCCAAGCAATGCCTTTTGCAGTTTTTCTTTCAGCGCATTGGTAGCCTCATCGCGTTTACGTAAAATATCCTCTACTTCTTTTAAACGTGCCTCGCGTTTAGCCAAATCGCCGGATAGCTGACTAACCCTTGATGAAGTACTGTTCAGCTTATTATTTAGTTCACCAAGGTTTTTATTGGCAACGTTATAGTTCTCGTTTAAATCATTGTAATTCTTTTTCAATTCGGCAATCTCATGGTGCAGGCGCGCGGTATCGCTTTGCAGGCGGGTGCGCTCGCCTTCCAGATTTAATGTGCGCGATGATAGCGAATCCCGTTCGGCCAATAAGGCCTTATATTTTTTTGGCGACATTACCACGCACGATTGCAGCGCGGCACCAACAATAAGGGCAAACAACAAATATTTTACTTTCATGGTATAGTTTGGGTTTAATTATCAGGTTAAAGCATTTTGTATAAAACCAAGCAGTGGGTACAGTTCTTTAAAAATTTTGCCCGCTTGCACGGCAGCATCTTTTTTCATCAGGTCGGCGTCGCTTATCTGGTGCGTTGCTGCAAAGCTTTTTAATTTCAGCAGGTCTATATTTTCATTATCCGGTTCGTAACCGTTGGGTATGGTTTTCAATTGTTCCTGGTCACGGAATTCACCAAATATTTTTTTAAACGATGGCGAATCAATAATGAGTTTGAAGTCGGCAGCATTATAGTCTATTTCCTGGCGTATGGCTTTCAGGTGGTCGCCTTCGGGCATCCAGTTACCGCCACCAATAAAAGAATGGCCAGGTTCAATATGAATATAATAGCCCGTACCACCGGCATATCGGCCCTGGCTAAATTTATGGATGCCAAACCAGCTTTTGTATGGGGTTTTATCTTTGCTGAAGCGCACATCGCGATAGATACGCATCATGCATTTCTTCGGGTCGGTATGGGCATCAACTAACGGGTCAATCTTGCTTAATTCTTTTAATACAGCGGCTGTAAAATCGCTGATATTTTCGCGGGCCGCCTCATAGTCGTCTTTATGATCAAGGAACCAGTCGCGGTTATTATTCTCCTTCAGGTTTCCTATAAAGTCAAGCGTGCTTTTGCTGATCATCGGTATCTAAATATGGCTGGTAATGTATTTTGGGTGATAACCAATATAACATTAATATGCGCGAATATCGGTAATTAAAGGGTGCAAGCAAAACGCAGCCTCCTAAAATTATGCTCAAATAAAGCCATGGCGAATCCATGTTATGACTAAGCAGATATGTGGCTATCGCCAGTGTAACCGCCTCGGCCACATTCATGGCATAACTTACATACATGGCGGCATAAAAGTAACCGGGTTCAATCTCGAAAGTAAGGTTGCAGTGCGGGCATTTTTCGTGCATTTGGTTACCCTTCCAACTGTAAGTGGCACCAACAAACATATTGCCCCGGCGGCAGCGCGGGCATTTTCCGTGCAGCATTGCCCATGATTTTGGTGTTTCGGCCATTGTACAATTATGTAAAAGCCTGCGGTGCGCAGGCTTGTTTTTTAATTCAAATGCAGTTTCTCGTTACGCATTTTAAGCAGGTCCACGTTTTTGCGGCGATATTTCCTATACCACACGTAACCTACAATACCTACCGCCAAATATGGGGCGGCCAACAAAAACAGGATACCGTTATTTAAACCGCGCGTAGTACTTGCGCCGCTTTTGTTGTTGGTTTCTACCGTCGCGGCACATTGCGCGCACTGGGCGTTAACAACTTTTACGCTGCCAGTAAGCAGCGTAAATACAATAATGGTTAAAAGCAATTTCAGGCCTTTCATAGTGCAAATTTACCTATTATTTAATAACAAAGTGATAATAAGGTGATATCAAAATATAAACCACAACACCCGTTACGGTTACATAAAGCCATATCGGGAACGTCCAGCGTACCAGTTTGCGGTGCTTCTCTACCTGCATTTGCAGGCCGCGATAAAAGCTCAATAATATTAACGGCAAAACGCCCGCGGCTAATATAATGTGCGATATCAGTATGATCAAATAAACAGTCCGGACACCACCTATCGCAGCCTTCTCTTCAGCATCTAAAACACCATCGCCGCTCAGGTCGCCAAAAACAGTTTCAGGGGCCATATAGTGAAACAGGATGTATGATACCAAAAACAAAGCCGACAGGCAAAACGCCGTAATATTAATACGCTTATGCATGGTAATATTCCCATTGCGGATGAACATTAACGAGATAACCAGCAAAACCGCGCAGGTACCGTTTAAAAAAGCATTCAGCTTTGGTAAAAAGTAAATAAACGATGGCAGGTGCGCAGGTGGCGGAATTATCTTGCGGTTTAATATCAGCACCACTAAAAAAACGAAAATGGATACACCGGCTACAAAGCGAAATATAAGTTTGTCTGTCATTGTTATTAATCTACTTGTGAAAGCGTTGCTGTTATGTTTGTAATATCTGTAGTAAAGCAGTTTTAGTGCTGCTATTAGCGTTTGTTCCTGCTATTCGTTCCAACTCCTCATTTCGCTGCGCTTCATTCCGGGGTTTCCTTTCCTATCAGGTTTATATTGTTCGGTTGCACCTTCAATAAAGCGGTTTGTCCTTCTTCCGCAATTCTTCCGATATCTGTACTTTAAGTTCGTCTGCCAGCCGTGCTACGTCGGTGGGTAAAGTACCATCGTAATATCCGCGGATACGGTGCTCAGGGTCAAGCAGTATTAGTTTGTTACTGTATACAAAATCATCTTTCCCGTTTTGCAGGGCATCAACCAATAAGCCTTTACGGGCAAACTGGTAAATTTGTGAAGTATCGCCTGTTAAAAAAAACCACTTACTTGCAGGCCGATGATATTTGGCGGCATAGGCTTTCAGGACCTCAGGCTTATCTCTTTCCGGGTCAACCGTAATAGATGCAAAAGTAACCAGCTTATTCTTCCCATAATATTTCGCCAGGCTATCCATACCTGCGTTTACCTGGTTACAAGTATTAGGGCAATGGGTATAAAAAAAGTTAACTACCAGTATTTGCGGGCCAATGGTTTTGAACGACACCGGTTTGGCATCCTGATCTTCTAATCTAAAATCGGCGGCAGTATGGTAAAGTGTATCAGGTATCTTCTTTCCGTGGAATGTATGGAACGTGCCCGAAAGCGGCTTGGGGCCAAAAAAGGGCAGCGGCTTGTACCTGTTTTTACCCTGACTGGTTAGTAAATAATATAAAAATCCCGGTACCGCTAATATCAGTACCAGGACTATTATCTTTTTTATCTTGCTCATTATCCCCTCAAGTCAATCCAGTGGTGACTTTCGTTGGTCAATACCAGGATCAAACCGATGATGAACAGTATAGGTACTATAATGGTATAAACCATGGCTACCTTTTCAAACTTTAAGTGCATAAAATAGGCAACAATAAAGAAAGCTTTAGCCAGCGTAAGTACAATGTATATTGGGTTAGCCATGTGGTAACCAATAATGCCGTGCGGCACCATGTATAACGCTATAATAAATTCAATTACAGTAATACCCAGCAGTACAAAGAATACATTCCAAATTTTCTTTTTGGACATCCCTTCGTGATCGCCTTCGGTGTGTATATCGTGTGAATGTTCTGACATGATAATATATCTTTAAAAATGTTTTAAACTAAATAGAAGAATGTAAATACGAATACCCAAACAAGGTCTACAAAGTGCCAGTAAAGGCCAACTTTCTCAATCATCAGGTAACTGCCGCGTTTCTGGTATGTGCCCAGTAATACGTTAATCGTAATCACGATATTAATAATAACCCCGCTAAACACGTGGAAACCGTGGAAACCGGTAATCGTAAAGAATAAGTTAGCAAATTGCTGGGTATATGCAGCATTAACCGGCTGGTCTTTATGGAAAAACTCTTTCAACTCTTCCGAGTTCGGGATATGTCCCCACCAGAAGCCTTCGCTATGTAAGTGTGTCCATTCTAAAGCCTGGCATCCAAGGAACATAAAACCGCCTATAACGGTAAATATCATCCACCAAACAACTTCTTTTTTCGAATTACGGTGACCAGCCTCAACAGCTAACACCATAGTAACCGAACTCATAATAAGTATAAATGTCATGATACCTACAAACACCAACGGTTGACCATGCTCTACCAGGAAAGGTACAGATTGGAAAACCAAATCGGGTGCAGGCCAACTTGGAGAGCTAAAACGCAAAGCGCCGTAAGAGATCAGTAAGGTTGAAAATGTAAACGCGTCGGAAAGCAGGAAGAACCACATCATCAGTTTACCATACTCAACCGAGAATGGTGATCGGCCTCCGGCCCATGGTGTGGTCTTTACTTCGTCAATTTGTGATGCTGTTGTACTCATCTGTACTAAAATAAGAGATGTTTAAATTTGATTCAAAAGTAAAAAAACATAGAGATAAATCCATATAATATCTAAGAAATGCCAAAAAATAGATGCCATCTCCATTCGATATAAATTCTTAGCCTGCGGTATGCCCTTAATGCTGCCGCTTAGTGCACTGCCCAGCCATATCAGGCCGCCAATAATGTGCAGTAAGTGAGCCATGGTAATAACATATACAAATGAGCGCGAGGCATTAGGGTCGGTAAGGTATACCTGCATTTTGTACGACAGGATATACCAGCCATATATCTGCAAAGCAAAAAACACCATCCCCAGCCCTATTGTAAGCCATAACATTAGTTGCTGTGTGCCCAGGTTAAGCTGCTTAGCTGCTCTTGAAGCCGCGAACAGTGTTATACTGCTTATTACCAGCACTATGGTGCTATACCTGAAAGAACTCGGTAAAATTACATTTAAGCCGTGGCCCTTGCCCCCGGCATACACAATAAACCCGCTACTAAAAGCCGCGAACAGCATAAAGGATACAAAAACAAATATCCACATGTTGAACCGCTTGGCGTTCAGGTTTATTTTATCGTTATCTTGCTGTATCTGTGCCATCATTTCGCTTTAGCGATAAAATCAAATAAAAACATTAGCTGCACTACCGGCAAATAAAAGAACGAGCCAAACATTAATTGCCGGGCCGACTTAATTTCGTTAGTGCGCAAAAGTACAAATCCCTGGTATAAAAATATAAGGCTGCATACCAATGATACACCGCCCACATAATAACCGCCATAACCATAAATAGTTGGCAGTAAACTTACCGGCACCAGTATCACCGTAAATAAAAAGGTAATAGCCGCGCTGGCCTTATCGCGCTGACCCGTAGGCAACAGGCGGAAACCGGCCAGTTTATAATCATCATCCAGCACCCAGGCAATAGCCCAAAAATGCGGGAACTGCCACACAAACTGTATAGCAAACAATATCAATGCTATTTCATCAATCCGGCCATGCGGTTGCCCTGCTACATAACCGATTAGCGGTGGTAAAGCACCCGGAATAGCGCCCACAAATACGGCAATAGGCGATTTCCTTTTTAACGGTGTATAAGCAAACGCGTATAATAAAATAGAAAATACCGATAAAAGGCCGGTAAGTATATTAAGGGTCCCTAATATATAAGTACCCGCCATACCCATAGCTAAACCCATAACCAAACCCTGTCCGGTGGTCATGCGTCCGGCCGGCATTGGGCGGTCCATAGTACGCTTCATTAGTTTGTCCAGGTCAACCTCAATTATTTCATTAAAGCAATTGGCTGCACCTGTAACTAAAAATCCACCGGCAACCAATTTCAACCAGTTTATCCACATTGTTGAACTATACAAAGAACCCCAGGTGTTGCCGCCATTGGCTTTTACACTAATGATAAAAGATATGGAAGCCGAAAATACCACCAGGAATGTAAGCCTGAATTTGATCAGTTTTGAAAAATCGCTCATCTTCATGCCCGTACCTCCCTCGCGTTAGCCGACCGTGATAAATTCAACAGCAGGTAAAACTGGGCGCCAAATAACAGGCTGGCCAGTAAAATATGTAATGTTTGTGCAAATGGCGGCAGTGCGAAATAGGATAAGGCTATCCCGGTGCCAATTTGCAGCATGATCATTAAAAAGGCAAAGCTCATTAATTGCTGATGGATGGAATGCCTGCTGTAGCTTTTACGTACCAGGCCATACAACATTACATTTAAAACAAATACAGCTACAGCCAAATCGCGGTGATGGGTAAAGATCTCTCCCGCTTTGCCTACCCAATCCTGACGATACCCACCTTGCAAATGTGCCGATACTTCATCTATCTTCTCGCGTACTGATGTACCCATACTTATTTGTACAACACTTAACAATATCACAATAACAGTCATTAAGTATATAAAACCTTTTACTGTCATTTTAGGCCTGCCCTGCACTTTTGCGGCATGGTAGCTATAAATAGCTAAAGCCAAAATTGCCAGTGCCAATAGCATATGTACCGTAACTATCCAGGCCACCAAATTGGTTGATACCACAATAGAACCCAACCAGGCCTGGAAACCAACCAATATCAAGTTAGCCACGCTGGCTACAACAATACTGTTATCTACTCCTTTATAGCTGAAGGAATAAACAGCGGTAAGTAGCAGTAATATTCCCGATGCGGCACCAATTAAACGGTTAATATATTCCGTCCACGTTTTGCCGGCGTTAAATTCTTCGGGGACTAAAATCGATTTGTCTTCGCGGAGCCGGGTGGCAAGTTCGCTATACCCAAACACATCAAGCGTTTTGGCAAAGCGTTCATTTTTTTTCAAGCGACCGGCTACATATTTCTGTTTGTAATCGGCCGGTAGTTGCGAAGCACTGGTTGGCGGAATGTAAGCGCCAAAGCACTTAGGCCAATCGGGGCA
>Ga0075366_10000345_pt1 | contig 21316 bp, 20 predicted proteins | sample EndMethybrTD3031_FD_72351 | JGI IMG/M metagenome (GOLD analysis project Ga0075366, IMG submission 72351) | Populus endosphere microbial communities from Tennessee, USA - Endosphere MetaG P. TD hybrid TD303-1 | ecosystem: Host-associated > Plants > Roots > Endosphere | place: USA: Tennessee...
CCATTGGCGCTCGGCGGCCCTTCGTAAAAAGTGTAAGGGTTATCTTCCGGGCGGCTGCTGATACTTTTTTCGAAAATGTTATTCTTTTTCCAAAATTTAAGTACCTCTTTGCCTGTTTGCGATAAGTTTAACTGCTTATATTCCTTGTACATGTATATATTCTACCGTTTATCACCTCTTTTTTAAGAGGTTGCAAAAATACGGAATTTATAAATGATTTTTTTAATTTAGACAGGTGAAAAATAATAAAGTAAAGCGCACGATATTAATGTTGTTAGTAGCCGTGATCCTGTTTTCGGCCAGCATGGTTATCCCGGCTTTAAAGGACTCTAACTGGAAAATTTACATGCAGGGCGGCGCCACCGGTCTTATCATGGCATCCATTGTGAGTATTATTACTTTGATTATTGATAATTTGAAGGATAGCAGGAAGTAGACACGATTTTCGGGATTAGGCAGGATTTTGCTTGTCCGCTTTTAGTTCTGAACTCGGATTAAACGGATTTATCAGATTTTTTGGATTTGATTGCAAATTGAACTTGAATCAGATTATTCCGCACCGGACAGTCAAAAAAATCTTGCATAATCCCATAAATCTGTTTAATCCGAGTTCAGAAAAAAGGAAAAAAATCCTGTCAGGCCTGCAAAATCTCTAAATCCTGTTAAAAGATTGCCCTATTAGCCCCGCCATCAACCTGTATAGTGGTCCCGCTAATATAAGCCGCTTGTTCTGATGCTAAAAAGGCAACCAATGCCGCCAGTTCTTCGGGCTTGCCTATTCTTCCTAACGGGATGGCTTTTGCTTTGTCTTTTATAGCTTGTTCGGGGTCAACATCTTTCGGAAAAGTGTGCTTAATACGGTCGGTAAGGATTAAACCGGGCGCCACGTTGTTTACGGTGATATTGTATGGTCCAAATTCATCGGCCATTAGCTTGGCCATACCCACAACGCCCATGCGCATGGTGGTTGATAATACCGAATTACCCAACACTGCCTTTACCGATCCGCTGATGATGTTAATAATGCGTCCGCTGCCTGTTTTTTTCATGTGGGGCAGTACTAATTTACTTAAGCGGGCTACGCTTAATAGGTTTAGTTCAAATGCCTTTTGCCAATGCTCATCATCAAAGTTTTCAAATTTATCAAACGGCGGACCGCCTGCGTTATTCAGCAAAATATCGATGCGACCAAAAGTGGCCGCTGCTTTGGCGACAAAGGCGTCTATTTCATCGGTTTTGGAAACATCAACAGGGATGGCAACGACCTCGTTACCGGTAAGCGTTCTTATTTCTTCGGCAGTTTTATTCAGTTCCGCCTCATCGCGTGAGCCGATAATTACTTTGGCACCTTCGGCAGATAGCGCAGCGGCTATAGCCTTGCCCAACCCTTTGCTGGCCGCCAGCACCAGGGCTACTTTGTTGTTGAGTTTCAGATCCATGTCAATGTTCTTCTTTTGCAAATTAAAAGAAAGGTGTCATTTCGACCGAGGTACGAGGAGAAATCTTATACGCCCCGCATCCCATGATGCAAAGTTCGAAATGCAGGTTGTAAAAGATTTCTCCTCACTCCATGCTCAATCCCTGCCCCGGTTCGTCGAAATGACATTTTCATTATAGTAGTTACATAGTCAAGGCAGAGGCGCTTACTCCTCTATATCCGGTCCCTTTAATTTTTTCCTGTCCGTACCTTTTTCCAAACTCAGTAAAAACGCTGGCAACAGAGTAAGGTTGCTAATCATCGCCACCAATAATGTAATGGATAGCAAAATGCCCAGTGCCTGGGTACCGCCAAATTTTGATACAACAAACACGCCAAAACCAAAAAACAGTACCGTTGCGATAAATATCATGCTCACCCCGGTTTCGCGGATGGTATCGGATACAATTACAGATATACTTTTGCGGGTGTTACGCAGCTCGTGGCGGTAACGGGTGATGAAATAAATGGTCTGGTCGGATGAAATACCCATGGCTATACTGAAGATCAGGATAGTTGAGGGTTTAAGCGGAATGCCGAAAAAACCCATGATGCCGGCGGTTATAATAAGCGGCACTAAATTAGGTACCAGCGATACGACGATCATTTTAACACCGCGAAACAATATCCACATCACTATGGCAATCAGGAAAATGGCCCAGGCCAAACTTTCATACAGGTTAATAAGCAGGTAATTGGTGCCTTTAATAAATATGATACTGCTGCCGGTGAGCTCGACATGAAACTTTTTAGGGTTGAAGATAGAATCAATGCGTGGCTGCAGTTCAGCCAACACCACGTTCATTTTTTTCGATCCGGCATCCACCATTTCAAACGTTACGCGGGTTACCTGTTTGGTGCTATCTACATAACTGTTTAAAGCGCTGGTGCCTTTGCCCGTGGAGTTGCCGGCATAGTTCAGGATAAAATTTTGCTCCAGTCCATCGGGCAGCCGGTAATATTCGGGCGCGCCGCCGTAAAAGGCCTGCGTGCTAAACTTTAAAACATGAATAAGCGATATTGAGCGGCTAAACTGGGGGTACGACGAAATCAGTTTCTCCAGCTTTTCTACCTTACGGATCACCCCCAGGTTTACTACACCATTTTTACGTTTGGTATCAATGCTTACCTCCAAAGGCAGCACGCCGTTAAAGTTGGCTTCAAAAAATTTCAGATCTTCGAGTGTGTTGTTATGCTGGGGTAAATCGTCAACCACAAACCCGTTAATGTTTATTTGATAAATGCCCGCGCATGATATGGCAATTAATACCAATGTGCCTATGTAAATAGCTTTGCGCTTGGTATGCACCAGTTTATCTAAACCGCTTAGTAGTTTGGCCATCAGCTTACTATCCTTAATGCCTGCTTTTTGAGGTTTAGGCGATGGCAGGTAGCTGAAAATAATGGGGACTAAAATCAAGCTTAAGGCAAAAGTAGCTATAATGCTGATAGATGCTACCAGGCCAAACTGGGTAAGCAATTCGCTATTGGTAAAGCATAATACACCAAAGCCGATAGCTGTTGTAATATTGGCAATAAAGGTGGTAATACCTGCTTTTTCAATAGCTACATGCAATGCCTTCATTTTATCACCCAGCAACTCATATTCGTGGTAGTATTTATTGAGGATGAAAATTGTGTTCGGAATGCCAATAACCACAATAAGGGGTGGAATGATGCCGGTGAGGATAGTCATTTCATAATGCATAAGCACCAGTGTGCCCAGGCTCCAAACTACGCCAAGCACTACAATTATAATAGGGAACACCACCGGGAAAAACGAGCGGAAGAACGCCAGCAATATAATGGCTGTAATTAATACCGATAGGCTCAGGAACATCGAAAACTCGTGTGCCACCAAATCGCCCACAACGGTACGGATAAGCGGCAGGCCCGAGTAGTGTACCTTAATACCATGCTTTTGCTCAAACGCCGCGCCCAGCTGTTTTATTTTATTGATGATAGGCACCCGGTACGGTGTGTTGATGATCTTGTCGTCAAAAGTGATAGCCATTAGGGTGGATTTACCATCGTTGCTTAATACCAGTCCTTTGTAAAAGGGTAGGTTTGCAAGTTGCTGTTTTATGCTATCAACCGCCTGGGTGGTTGGCAATGAGCCTGTTACCAGCGGTTTTATAATGAAGCGGTGCTGGCTGGTATCTTTTTGCAGGTTATAAACATTGGCTACCGAAATTACCGCTTTAACACCTTTTACCTGCCGCAGGTTATTCCCTATCTGGTACCAATCGTTAAATACATCTTTGTCAAAAATTTTATCTGATTTGATACCGATAACCATGGACGATGCATCCTGGCCAAACATTTTTTTAAACTGGTTATACCGGATGTAGGCCGAATCGGTAACGGGCAGTACCTTACCGCCATTAAAGGTTATTTTTACTTTGGATGCCTCATAACTCATAAAAACACTTAGCGCCACGATGCTTATCAGCACAAAAAGCCTGTTTTTAAGAATAAATGATGCCGTTTTTTTCCAGAACATGAACAGTAAATTATGACCGCCGCTAAACTACGAATTTAGATTTAACCACCGATTGAAGATATTGACTTTGTGATAATAGTAGCTGCCGAAGCTAAAGATATAAGAAAATATGCGCAGATATTGGGACTGTTTAACCAGGTTATTATAGGCAATGTGTACCCGCAATTTGTTAATCTTTATTTAACACTTCGATACATATAAAATGGGGTATCGCACAATACCGGGTTATTTATCCGTACCTTTAAAGAAATTCTTTAAGCCCATGATCCTTTTTTCGAAGCGAAACCTGCATTATACCGATTACAAGTGGACAAACTATACCCAAAACGACCCACGCGTAAACGGCAAACCAGATGCAACCCCATTTGCGAAGGATGAGGGCAACGAAATTGTTTACCTGATAAACAAGCTGATGATATTATGGGATTACCGTTTTGCCAATACCGGCAATAAAATGGAAAAACTCATTCACGATAAACTGCCCCCCGAAATACAAACCCAGGAAGAAGTACAGGTTTGGCTTAAGTCGAACTTGAAATTTTAGGGTTGGAAGCCCCCTCTAAATCTCCCCCGGCAGGGGAGACTTTGGCTGCATCATTTTTTAAAGTCCTCCTTCCGGGGAGGATTAGGAGGGGCTCCTCACTCCTTCTTAAAATCATAAGGATTATACTCCACAAAATCGGCTACTTTAACCCGTACGCTGGTTACTCTACCGTTTTGAACGGTGAAGGGGAACACTGCCTTGCCCAGCGTCGGGTCTGAAAAGGTTACGTAGTAACGGTTACCGCCAAGGGGTTGTAGTTTTGCAAACATTTTAGGATGGTGCTCAAAGCGCATCTCCAGATCGTTATTTTCGCCCTGGGTTACTGTCATGCTGCCGTAAAGGCTGTTGGTGTATTTACCGGTGTAGTTTTGTGCCGGTAATGCAGGGCGTAGGTTTAACAACACAGAATCGCGCAGTTTTTTATCGGTCGCCAGTTCAGTAGCAGCCTGGGCTTTATAATTTTTCAAATAGGCATCGCTGTAATTGCGGTACCCCTGTCCAAAATAGGCGTCCAATATTTCCCATCGTAAGGCTTCAAAAAACTGGTTTTGGTCGGTATTGGTCAGAATAACGATACCCAGGTGATCTTGTGGCGACAATGTTACCGATGATAAATATCCGTTCACCCCGCCATCGTGCATTATCAGCCGGTGGCCTGAGTAATCCTGTAAAAACCATCCCAGCCCGTATAGCTCAAAATTGTTTTCACCATTCAGGTGATGGATGCTGCCTACAATATCCTGTGGTTGCCGGGTAGCCTGGATGGCCGCCGCCGGTATCACCTGCCTGTTGCCAACTTTGCCATCGTTAAGCAAAGCCATAACCCATTTACTCATGTCATTTACCGACGAGCTGATGGCCCCCGCAGGCGCAAGCCCGTCAATCTGGCAATATGGTATCGCGGTTAGCCGGCCGTCATTCAAGGTATGCGGTACAGTACGATTTATTGACTTAGGCATTTCGGCTGTAAGTGCCAAAGTGTTGCTCATCCCCAGCGGGGCAAAAATATTTTCTTTCAGGTAAACTTCCCAGGGTTTGCCGGTTACCCTCGGGATAATTTGGCCGGCCGTTAAAAATGCCGAATTAGTATATCCCCATTTGGTACGGAAAGCATAAGGCGCTTTAATTTGCCCCAGCTTTTGAATAACTTCCTCGCGGCTAAGGTTGGTATTATAAAATGTAAAATCGCCCTGGAAAGTTTGTAACCCCAGTCGGTGGCAAAGCAAATCGCTTACTATGGCCTGCTCGCCCGCCAGTTTATTTTCAAGCTTAAACTCCGGGATGTACTTGGTTACCTTATCGTCTAACGAAAGCTTACCGTTGCTTTGCAACATGGCCAGTGCCGTGGCGGTAAAGGCTTTGGTATTGCTGCCTATCATAAACAGGGTATTTACGTCTACCAGGTTGGGCAAGCCAAGTTCTTTAATCCCATACCCTTTCATCAACACAATTTTATTGTCTTTAACAATACATACGGCCACGCCCGGTATGCGCCAGTTAGTGAGCGCACGACTTACATACAGGTCAAGACTATCGCTTATAAATTTGCTGCGATTGGCGCGTTGGGCCTGGGTTATAGTAACTAATGAAACAAAAAGGGTAATAAGCAGAAGTATTTTTTTCATTACACTGGTTTTATGCTTGGCGAATGTGCTAATTTAACGCAAAATTTACGGCGGCATTACTTAATTTTTAAATAATGCCGCATTCATTATTCAAAGTATAATTATATGAAATTTTACCGTTCAGGTTGGTCGTTCCTGTTAATCGTTCTGTTTATTTTAAGTAACAACCCCGCAAAAGCACAACGCGCCCCTACACACTGGGCCAATGATGGCTATCAATATTACAAAACAACAGGCGGCGAAATTACCGTTTACGATACCCGCGATAGCAGCAAAAAAACAGTTTGGATAAGCGCCGCCATGCTTACGCCCAAAGGTAAAGCCCCTATCGGTGTAAAAAGGTTTACCATATCCGACGATGGCAAAAAAGTGCTTATCAATACTAATACCAAAAAGGTTTGGCGTTATGATACCCGCGGCGATTACTGGGTATTTGATACCGGTACCCAAAAACTATGGCAATTGGGCAAAAACCTGCCCGAATCATCGCTGATGTTTGCCAAACTTTCGCCCGATGCTTCTAAGGCTGCCTACGTGAGTGGACACAATATTTATGTAGAGGATCTGGCTAGCGGCGATGTTAAGCAACTGACCACCGATGGCAGTACCCACGTGATTAACGGCACTTTTGATTGGGCTTATGAAGAGGAATTTGGCTGCCGCGACGGTTTTCGCTGGTCGCCCGATAGCCGCAATATAGCTTATTGGAAAATTGACGCTACCAAAATTAAAAGCTATTTTATGCTGAATACTACCGACTCGATATACCCGTTTGTGGTGCCGGTTGAGTACCCGGTGGCAGGCGAAGACCCAAGTTCGGCAAAAATTGGCGTAGTTGATATCAGCACCGCCGCCACCAAATGGATGGATATTCCGGGCGATAATGTACAGCACTATATCCCCCGCATGGAGTGGACTTTAAGTCCCAACGAAATTATTGTTGAGCAACTGAACCGCGCTCAAACCGAAAGTCGCGTATTTATCGGCAATATATCAAATGGCACAACCCGCCTTATCCGCGAGGAAAAAGGTAACTCCTGGATTGACGGCAAAGAGCGCTGGAACAACGGCGACCCAATTGGCTGGGAGTGGATAAACAAAGGCAAGGATTTTTTATGGGTAAGCGAGAAAGACGGATGGAAACACATTTACCGTGTAAGCCGCGAAGGCAAAGAAACCCTGCTTACCAAAGGCAATTATGATGTAATTACTGTAAGCCTGATTGACGAGGCCGGCGGCTATATTTATTTTATGGCTTCGCCGGATAATGCTACCCAGAAATATTTATACCGCATAAAATTGGCAGGTGGCAAAGCAGAACGCGTTTCGCCTGCCGATCAGCCGGGCACTCATGGTTATGATATTTCGCCTAACGGAAAAGTGGCGCTGCACAATTTTAGCAATAGCTATACTCCGCCTGCAAGCGAAGTAGTAAGCCTGCCTAATCACAAACATATTGGCGGTAAAGTTATTGCCGTTGATAAGGATGCTAAAAACAAACCTGAGTTTTTCAAGGTAAAAACAGTTGATGGCATTGAATTGGACGGCTGGATGATGAAGCCCACCAACTTTGATCCCAATAAAAAATATCCTGTCGTGTTTACCGTTTATGGCGAGCCTGCCGGGCAAACTGTTACCGATACCTGGGGTACCGGTCGCAATGGCCTGTATGTAGGCAGCATGGCCGACGATGGGTATATTTATATGTCGGTTGAAGGGCGTGGCGCCCCTGCCCCAAAAGGCACAGCATGGCGTAAGGCTATTTACAAAAACATAGGCATTGTTAACATTAGGGACCAGGCCATGGCTGCCAAAGAGATCCTGAAGTGGCCATTTGTTGATTCGGCACGCATTGCGGTACACGGCTGGAGCGGCGGCGGTTCGTCAACCCTTAACCTGATGTTCCAGTACCCCGAAATTTACAAAACAGGCATAGCCGTAGCGGCAGTTGGCGACCAGCTGACCTATGATAACATTTACCAGGAACGCTATATGGGCGTACCGGTTAATGACGAAGGTAAGGCGGCATTCATCAAAGGATCGCCTATTACCTATGCCAAAAACCTGCGCGGCAACCTGCTGTACATACACGGTACCGGCGATGATAACGTACATTACAAAAACGCCGAAGAACTGATTAACGAACTGGTAAAATACAACCGCCAGTTTGAACTGATGGCATACCCCAACCGCACCCACGGTATCTTTGAAGGTGAGGGCACCAGCCTGCACCTGCATACCATGTTTACTAAATATTTGAAAGAACATTGCCCGCCGGGTGGGAGATAGGATGGTGTTTGATATTGGAAATGCCGGTTACAATAGTTCAATAATATTGTAATCCGGCATTTTGATTTTATAAGCAGTGGTTGTCTGAAGCATTACCTCTGTCTGGATAATGCCAAATATTGAAATTAACTTTTTTATTTGTAATTTTGATTGGCTTAGCAATAAAACTCTTAGGGTCATGGCAAAGTTTAAACCAATTTTTGAGCGTTCGCTAACAGAGCAATCTGCATTGCTGAAAAAGCAAATCAAGGATATACAACAGGAGAATTTAAATCTTGGGCTGTATAACAGCTATCGTGACGAATTTTGTGTTAGCAATGATTTGCTTATTCATGAATATCATAACCGTAAAGAATTAGTCCGGGTTAATTCCCTAACAGGGAAGGTACATACCGTTAAAACGTTTTCCTAAGTGATTAAACCGCAGTTGTATGTTTTTGCTGGGCCAAATGGCGCCGGTAAAAGTAGCTTGTCTGCGGAAATGATAGCTCCGGGAACGAGTGTTTTTGACGGAGACGTCGAATTTCAGAAATTAAAAAGAATTTTTTACGACCTTGATGAAGATTACATTAGGTTGTCGGTCAACGATAATATTTTTCCCGCGTGGAAGCATGACGTTATCAATCAAGGCGTTGATGCGGCTTTTGAAACAAATTTCCGCACCGCCGAAGTAATAAACTCAGTTAAACAATTTGTATCTCGAGGGTACGATTCAAGACTTATATTCATGGGCCTGGACTCCGTAGAAGCCAGTATTGATCGGGTAAACTTGAGAGTTGCAAAAGGTGGGCATGATGTAAGCGTCGAAAATATAAATTATAACTACCATTATAGCCTCCTAAACCTTGGTCTTTTTTATAACAATTTTACGTCTGTTCATCTTTATCAAAACTTTCAGGCTCCAGGCGAACTAATAAAAATGACTCCATTAATGACTGTAGTAGAAGGTGAAATTATAGAGGAAGTAGTTTACTTGCCAGAATGGGCTAAACAATTTCGTTTAAAATTGAAAGGCTAACTTGAAAGGCCAACCGTAACGAGGTAAATTATTGTTGTTCCTTTGACTATAACCACTGTCTCTAATCAACCGTTCACTGCCTCGTAAACAACATCCCATCAACATTAACCGTGCTTACTTTACCCAGTTCATCAATGTTAAAGGTAGCTCCAATTTTGCCGTACTCCTTGCGTGCGTATGGGCCGACAAAGGTATCATAGTTCCAACAGGTGGCTTCGGCGTTTACAAAATTGTTGATGTTGAAATTTAGCTTGTCGGCGGCGGCGGTTATTATTACTGTTCCGTAAAGCGGATCGGTGTAGGTGCCGGCATAAGCTTTAAGATCAAGCGTAGGGTGAGTGCCCATTACCCGCTTAGCCTCATATTCTTTGGTTGATTTTTCCCGTTTTGCACGGATATCTCCATAAAGCGTTAAAAACTCTTTGCTCCAGTCGCGGTTGCCGCCTAATGCAAAGTAGTCAAAGGCTTTAAACATCAGGGCGTGGCGTACTTCGGCGTGGTCAAGGTTGGCCAGTATGTATACGCCTACCTTTTTATCTACTATCATTCCGTTTATGGCAACCAGGCCGGTGAGGCTGCCCGTATGAAAATCAACTTTTTGCCCCTGGTAATCCTGCTGAAACCAGCCCAGCCCGTAGGTTATCCAATGAGGTTTGGTAACGCGGACTGTAGGGTAAAATTCGCTCTCGGGTACAAAGGTTTGTGGCTTAAGGAGCGCGGCCCAGCTTGCGGGTTTAAGCAGGCGCTGGCTGCCATTGTACTTGCTGCTATCAAGCATGCATTTAACCCATTTGGCCATATCCTCTACACTTGACCATACGCCACCCGCAGGGCCAATGGCATCAGTGACGTCTTTTTGGGCTACAGCAATAGTGCTATCAACCTTTATATGTGCTGATGATTGGTTGGGCATCGCTTTTGTTTTACTGAATGCAGGCACAGAGCGGGTCATTTTTAGCGGCGTAAAAATCCTTTTCTGCACAAAATCTTCCCATGGCATGCCGCTGGCTTTTTCAATTACTTTACCGGCTGTTATATAAAATATGTTCTGGTACACAAAGCCGTCCCTGAAGCCATATTCTGGTTTTACCAGGCGCAAATGGCGTAGCATGTCATCAGCAGGAATGTTCATGAAGGCCCATAAATAATCGGTATTGCCTACGCCGCTATCGTGCAAAAATAAATCGCGTACGGTTAGTTCGCGGGTTACGTAAGGGTCATATAGCTGAAAACCGGGCAGGTAATCGGTTACCTTATCATCCCAGTGCAGCTTACCTTCGTCAACCAGCATAGCCGCGCAGGCGGCGGTCATGGCCTTGGTTGTTGATGCAATGGCGAATATAGTTTGCGTATCAACTTTATCAGGTTTACCCAGTTCACGTACGCCGTAACCTTTGGCAAACATTACTTTGCCATCTTTAACAACGGCTATAGCCAGGCCGGGAACATGCCAGTCGGTAACGGCTTGTTGCACGTATTTGTCAAATTCTTTAATATCAGGGGAGGTTTGTGCAACCGCGAGGGCGGGGACAATGCATATGAATAACAAACACTTTAAAAGCTTCATGATTTTGCGCAAGGTTTTTGCACTCAATATAGGCATAAAATATAACTCTCCCTACGCCCATTCATCTAAATAAAAAGCACAAAAAATACCCCTTGCCAAAAGGCAAAGAGTACATTGTACTATTTACTAAAAGCTAATAAGCAGGCGGCAAGTCTTGTCCGTCCATATAAATGGCTGGTTCGCCGTTTTTTACGGGCTTTGTGGCATCTGTTTCAAAATCGGTTTTGCGGCCAAGCATGGTAAAGTTTTCGGCAACAACTTCGGTGGTGTACTTTTTAACGCCGTCTTTATCTTCAAATGAGCGGGTGCGCAGTTTTCCTTCTATGTAAACCAGTTTGCCTTTTTGTAAAAATTTGACGGCCATATCTGCGAGGCCGCGCCACATTACAATATTGTGCCACTCGGTTTGCTCTACCTTGCGGCCATCCTTGTTAAAGGTTTCGGAAGTAGCTAATGGAAAGCTTGTTACAGATACTCCGCCATCTAAAGTACGCAATTCGGGATCCTTGCCTAGGTGGCCAACAAGGATAACTTTATTAATTCCAGACATGCCATAAAATAACGGAAAATTCTTTTATAAATTAAAAATATTTTTTATTAATAAAAAAACAACCTTAGGCAGTGCTAATTCGTGTAGGTTTTCAACCGGAATATAAGCCCAGTTTTGGTTAAGTACAGGCGGGAAATTATCGGTTTTAATCATCCGCACAAATAACCGCTGGTGGGTAAGGATGTGTTTTATTACGGGTGTATCTTCTATAATGTTTAGTTTATCGCCAAAAATATCGGCCACGCCAGGCAGTTTTACCAGTTCATGTGCCGGTAACAGCGATGTGGTTTCAACCATGGGCAAATCGTACATGTTGGCCCAGATGTCTTTATCGCCCCTTTTATTCATTAAAACGGTGTGCCCGTCAGTAACTAAAAAGTAATTAAAAAAACGTTCGCGAACTTTTACGGTTTTTAATTTTACAGGCAAAGCGGTAGTGGCGTTGTTTAAAAAGGCGGCGCATCCCATATGCACGGGGCAAATGCCGCAGGCCGGGTTTTTAGGCTTACAAAGCATCGCTCCAAATTCCATCATGGCCTGGTTATGTAATGCTGCATTTTGCTCATTAAGCAAATCTGTTGCAAGCAACTGGAAAACCTTTTTACCGGTGGTGGAATTAATGGCATCATAAATACCAAAATACCGTGCCAGCACCCTGTACACATTGCCATCAACAACAGCCTTAGCTTCGTTGGCCGAGAAGGATGAAATAGCCGCCGCCGTATATTCGCCTATACCTTTCAGTTTAATCAGTTCGTCGTAAGTTTCGGGGAATACACCGTTATACATTTCCTGTACCAGTCGCGCGGTTTTAAGCATATTACGGCCACGCGAGTAATAGCCAAGCCCCTGCCACAACTTCAACACTTCATCTTCTTGCGCCGCCGCGAAATGGGTTACCGTAGGATATTTTTCAATAAAGCGGTTAAAGTAAGGCAGTCCCTGCTCAACCCGGGTTTGCTGCAAAATAATTTCCGATAACCATATGGTATAAGCATCGGTTGTATTACGCCAGGGCAGGTCGCGCTTGTTTGCAAGGTACCATTGTACCAGTTGGTCGGTAAAGTTCATTGGGGTAAAGGTAGGGAGGATAAAGTTAATGAGGGTAAAGGTGAAAGGATAAAGGCGAAGGGTGGCTGCGGTTAAGGAGCAGGCAAAAGGTGACTACGGTTAAGGGGAGGTTAAAGGTAAAAGGCGATGGATAAAAGGTAGCTGCGATTGAGAGGGTAGCTGGCTTAAAAACCTTTCGCTTTTTACCTTTCGCCTTTCACCTAAAAATAAAGGCTTTGACCCTTGATTGTCTATACTTTGTAACGAAAATATACGTTTTAGGTACTGAACAAAAAAAAACTGTTAAATATTTCGCACTTAAATATTAAAGCGATACTTTTGCAACCCCAAAACAGTTAAGTATTTATATAATTAAATAAGAAAAATTAGACATGACTAAGGCAGAAATTATAACTGAAATCTCATCTAAGACAGGTATCGAGAAAGTAGACGTGCAGGAAACTGTTGAGGCGTTTTTTAAAGTTGTTAAAAGCTCAATGGTAGGTGGCGAGAACGTTTATGTTAGAGGCTTCGGTAGTTTTGTAGTAAAGAAAAGAGCGAAAAAGACAGCACGTAACATTTCAAAAAATACTGCCATCATTATTCCAGAGCATTTTGTGCCAAGCTTTAAACCAGCAAAAACTTTTGTTGAAAAAGTTAAAACAGGCAACAAACCCAGCAAATAATTTTAAGATATGTATAAGAAACAAATAGCCGTTAGTGTAGCAATAGTTGCTGTTATGGGCTATTTGTATTATTTACCTGTTAAAGGTTTAATAAAACCTAAAGAGGCCAAAAGCGATAAAACAACGGTGCTTAACAGCCGCAAGGCAACAACGGTAACGGTTGATATGGTATCTGAGCCAGCCAAAGCAGCAATTGGGGCAGCATTGGCAGCAAGGATAAATGACCTTGAAGGGCAATTGAAAACAGCATCGGGCGCTGATGCCGATAAGTTGCAACTGCAACTGGCCAAACAGTGGGACGATGATAACCAACCTGCACCTGCAGCGTTTTACTACCAGGCACTGGCCCGGAAAAGTAACAAAGCGGAGGACTGGTTAAATGCAGGCGGTCGTTTTAACGATGCATATAAACTTACCCAGGATACTTTATTGCAGCCTGCTTTTGTAAGCAACGCTGCCGAGGCTTTTCAAAATGCCTTAAAGTTACAACCTGAAAGCCTTGCAGGCAAAACAGGGTTAGGCGTGGCGTACGTAAATGGCGCAGGCGCACCTATGCAAGGTATAGCCTTACTGCTTGAAGTAGTTAAAAAGGACCCGAACAACTGGAGTGCAAACCTCAATTTAGGAATGTTCGCCATGAAATCGGGCCAGTTTGAAAAAGCAGTTGCAAGGTTTAAAACATTGCTTGCCCAAAGAACAGAGCTTGAGCCGGAGTTTTACCTGGCCGAAAGCTATAAGCAACTGGGCATGAAAAAGGAAGCCATTGAGGCTTACCAAAAGTGCAAAAGTATGGTGCCGGATTCAACATTTGTGCAGCGTATTGATGACGATATAAACGAATTAAAGAAGTAATCAACATTTAAAAATTATTATTATGCCCAGCGGTAAAAAACGTAAAAGACACAAAATGGCTACCCACAAACGTAAAAAACGTTTAAGAAAAAACAGACATAAAAAGAAATAGGCTGCGATAACCAAAGCAGATTTTACCCGCCTTTACTAAAGGTGGGTACTTTTTATTATGAGTGTTTTTTACCCTCTTATTTACATACGGTATTTACCGTTTTAAGAAATGGAGTAGCAGTTGATAAAAGAATTAATTATCGATTCATCCCCCAATGGGGCTACCATTGCATTATTACAGGACAAACAACTTGTAGAGCTTCATAAAGAGCAAATCAGCAACAATTATACTGTTGGTGATATTTACCTTGGACGCATTAAAAAAATAATGCCCAGTTTAAATGCCGCTTTTGTGGATGTAGGCTACGAGAAGGATGCCTTTTTGCATTATCTTGATTTGGGGCCGCAGGTGCAAAGCCTGCTTAAGCTAACCAAGCAAGTACGTAGCGGGGGATATCAGTCAAAGCTGTTGGACGGCTTTAAGCTGGAAGCCGATATCAATAAAGGAGGCAAGATCTCCGATTTATTGACAAAAGGCCAGCTTATTCCGGTTCAAATAGCCAAAGAACCTATATCAACCAAAGGGCCGCGCTTAAGTTCTGATCTTTCTATCGCAGGGCGATATGTAGTACTGGTTCCGTTTTCGGAAGCCATCTCTATCTCCAAAAAAATAAAAAGTAATACAGAACGTAACCGCCTGCGCAAGGTTGTTGAAAGTATTAAGCCGAAGCATTTTGGCGTTATTATCCGTACGGTATCTGAAAGCAAAGGCGTTGAGGAATTACAGAAAGACTTGCTTGACCTGATATCAAAGTGGGAAGCATTTATTACCAGGTTGCCGTCTATCGAACCTTCAAAAAAGGTTTTAGGCGAAATTGGGCGTACATCAACTATCCTTAGGGATATATTGAACCCCGATTTTCAGCATATCTACGTAAATGATAACAGTATGTTCGAAGAAATCCGGTCATACATCCACGAGATTTCGCCGGATATGGAAAGTATAGTGCGTATGCATAAGCATAAGGAGCCGATATTTGAACATTTTGGCGTTGATAAACAGATTAAAGGAGCTTTTGGTAAAACCGTAAACCTTGCGGGTGGAGCTTACCTGGTAATTGAGCATACCGAAGCGTTGCACGTTATTGACGTAAACAGCGGTAACCGCACAGCCAGTAAGGAAAACCAGGAAGAGAACGCCTACCAGGTAAACAAAGAAGCGGCTAAAGAAATTGCCCGCCAGCTACGCCTGCGCGATATGGGCGGCATTGTGGTTATCGATTTTATTGATATGCACAAACCCCAAAACCGCAAAGAGCTGTTTGATCACCTGCGTGCCGAAATGCAGTTGGACAGGGCGAAGCACACCATTTTACCGCCAAGTAAATTTGGCCTGGTGCAAGTTACCCGCCAGCGCGTAAGGCCCGAAATGAATATTGTAACCAGCGAAGTGTGCCCTACATGTAATGGTACCGGTACCATTAGGCCAACCATTTTGCTGATGGACGACATTGAAAATAACTTCAATTATATACTGGATGAGCAAAACGAAAAGGGCATTACCCTATCTGTGCACCCTTATATTGAAGCTTATATTAAACAGGGTATTTATACCCGCCAAATGAAATGGTTCCTGAAATACGGACAGTGGATTAAGGTTAAAAGCAATCCTGCTTACCAGATCACCGAGTTTCACTTCTTCTCCTCAAAAGACGAAGAGATTAAATTATAGATGTACAGATTTCAGATTACAGATGTGCAGATGTTGATAAAACACCTGCACATTTTTTTTGCCCTTTGACAATTGAACTATATGGCGTAGCGGCAAACCGCCCGGTCGTTTATGTTCTTTATTGCTGAACTCACCATAGTGGCGGCATCGCTTAGTTTTCTGTTTTATAAAACTATTTACAGGTTATAATGTTTAAATGGCAGATAGTTTGAATGAGTATAGGCGGTTGTTTCGAAAACTGCTTTTTAGTTAATTTTTTTAATTATTTATCACGAGATTAAAACAAAATTAACTTTTTACCGTTTTAAATATATCAAGAAATCCGGACAGGTTGGTAGAATAGCCTATCCAGTTTTTAAGATTAAACGACAGAGACAGGGCCACAAAAGAAATTTTGTGGCCCTGTCCTCGTTAGGCAGATCTTTGATTCCCTATCGGTGTCGCCCGGAGTCTTTTATTCTTGAATGTCATTTCCCCCCTTCAAAATTTCGTAAAATCCACCCAGGGTGACAAAAAAGTAGCTTACAAAACGCGTCATCTCCATTTTTCAGCATTATCCTGGCGGATATACCTGACATGGAGGAATGACATACTGTTACACGTTAGTCACATGCTTCTTTAACTCTGTTTCCAGCGTTTGCAATTCGGTGTTGAGTACCTTCCTGTTGGCCGTGCCCTCATCATGGATGCGTTTTACCTCGGTAAGGGTTTCAATCAGCGACGCTGTTGTTTTTTTCAGCGTATCAAGCGATACTACCGTTTTCTCGTTCTCGCGGGCAACGTCAATACTGTTTTGTTTCAGCAGTTCGGCATTTTTTTGCAGGATAGTGTTGGTTGTATCCGAAATCTTTTTCTGCATCTCCACATTTTCCTTTTGCCTGTTGAGGGCAACGGCTATAGTAAGCTGGTTTTTCCAAACCGGGATGGTGGTTGATACGATGGATTGAGCTTTCTCGGCTATGGTTGTGTTATTGCTTTGTACCACGCGAATTTGTGCCAATGATTGCATCATGATAAACCTTACCACTTTTAAATCGGCAAGGCGTTTATCCAGGCGGTTCACAAAATCGCGCAGGTCGGCAATTTCGTAATCGTTATAGGCTGATGGGTTGGCGTCCATTTGCGCCAGCTGCTCGTTCAGCTCATTGTACTTTAACTGGCCCGAGATAATCAACTCCTCCATCTGGTGAATGTAGCTTACATTGCTATCAAACATCGTTTGCAACGAACTGTTGTCTTTCAATGAATTTACACGCCCAGCCTTAATCTTGTTGGTTATCTTATCAATGTTGTTAATAACAGTATCGTATTTCTGGAAAAGCTTTTTGGCATCAAACACCAGCTTTTTCATGAAAGGGATATGCGAGATAAAGGAGGTGAACGCGTTTTGGTTCAGCTCATCCACGTCGATGTAATTTAGCTCGGTAAGCAGGTCGTTGATCAGCAAACCAACCTCGCCGGAGTTATAGGTACGTACCGAAGTTAAAAAGTTATTACTGTACTTTTCCATCGAGGCCTGCACATCGGTGCCGTAATTCAGGATGGAGTTAACATCTTTCGGATCGAGGGCTTTGGCCACCTCGCTATATTTTTGAACTTCGGTAGGGGTAATGTTAGCTAAATCTACATTGCCTTCCTTATCCAGCAATTTTACAGGAGTAGTTGTTCCCGGTGCCGGAGTAATATCGAGATTAACCGGGGTTATATTTATCGGGTTGTTATTTGGTGCGCCTTCCATTGTTTTGAGTTTTTAATGGTGAGTGGTCAGTGGTGAGTAGTCAGTGGTGAATGGTCAGTTGGCAGTGGTGAGTGGTGAATTGATATTAATCCTCTTCCTAACTCACTGCTGACCCCTCACTACTCACTATAAATAATTATTGGCAACAGTTTTAACGGTTTCTTCCAGCTTACGGTCGCGGGTAGGTTCGCCAATGGCATTAAATTTCCATTCGCTGTTCTTTTTGTAAAAAACACCCATTACCATGGCTACGTGCCCCGCAAATTCTTTGCTGTGTGCAATATCGTAGGTGGCAAATACCTCGTTTACACGGGTTGGCGTCCCTTCATAAATACGGATAGACGCGAACGGAATAGTACCAAAATCCTGCCCGCGAAAGCTGTTGAGCATAAATGCCACATAAGCTACCGGTGCAGGCAAGCCCTGCAGATTAACGGTTATTACTTCGTTGTCTATACCATCATTGCCATTAATATCGCCGGTAAGATCATCGCCGCTATGTTTTACCGAGCCATCTTTTGATTTTAAATTACCAAAGTATACCACATCTATCAGGCGTTTGCTTTCGTCAAACAAAGCGCAGCTGGCATCAAGGTCAACCGCCTCTTTAGTTGCGCCAATGCCAAAAAGGCCTTTTTTTTCAATTGCGCCCCAGTTAATGCCTACACAAACACTTTGTAATTTGCTGCCGTTACTTTTTTCGAGACTAATGCGTTGTCCCTTTTGAAGATTGATTGCCATGTTTTTATTGGTATTTGTTTAAATAATCCTGCAGGCCGCCCTTCATGCCAACGCCAACAGCTTCAAATTTCCAGTTGTTATCTTTTTTGTAAATGCGGCCAAACTCCACGGCTGTTTCTATCGAAAAATCCTCTTCCAGCTCATATTTTAAAATATCAGCGCCTGTTTCGGCATCAAATATCCTGATGAAGGAGTTGCGTACCTGGCCAAAATTTTGTTTACGCGCTTCGGCCTCATGAATGGTTACCACGATGCAAATTTCGGATACTTTGGCGTCGGCTTTTGATAAATCAACCTTGATTTGCTCATCATCGCCGTCGCCTGCGCCGGTCAAATTATCGCCGGTATGCTCAACAGAACCGTCGGGCGATACCAGGTTATTATAAAATACAAAATATTCGTCGGCGACTAATCTTTTATTGTCGCCCAAAATAAAAATAGAGGCGTCTAAATCGAATGCGCTGCCTGTTGATGAACTATTGGTATCCCAGCCCAGCCCGATGGTAAATTTGGGGGCATGGATGCTTTCGCGCTGGCCTTTTTGCAAATTAATTGCCATGTTTAATCAGATTTTTATTGTTTATAAATAGGTTTTGGGTAATAAAGTTAAGGTTTTGGGCGTAGGCATCAATAGTATGGTAACCATTGCCCAAAGCCATATCATACAGCAAGTTTACAAAATCCATTGATTGGTTTTGTATAAAAATACCAAAACAATCGGCATTGTAATTCAATATATATTTTACTATGCGGGTATTAATTGCAAAACCGCTGCTTTGTATAATCGGCTCCAGGTCGAATATAGTTTTTACCTGGTGATAGTTTAAAAAATTCTCGATGTTGGGGTGGATGTTTTTGTTCACCAGTTCGGCAAAGTAAAGCATGTAAATGCTGTTACTTAAGCCATTGGCATTTACCATTTTCATGATCATGCGCTCGTGGCTGCCGGTGATCTTAATATCATCCAAAAATATCAGCGTTTTGCCGGTCAAAAAGTCCTTATCAATATGGAACGAATCGTTGCCTATCAGGTTCATCCTTTGCTCGGCATCCAGTTCGCCATAATCCTCTTTATAAGTAATAGTGCGGTGTACCCTGGTTTCCTGTACCACGGGGTAGCCATGTTGTGCCAGCCAGCGGTTAAGCTCATAAACAAACCATGTTTTCATGGCAAAAGTAGCCGTCGGAATAAACGAATAAGGGCTCGATATCACCACAATTTGTTGCGTTACCGGTTGTAGCAACAATACTTCTGCTATAAAACCATCGGCCAAAGCGCTGCCAAATTCGCGGGCTACCGCTCCATCGCCAAATTTGAAACGGCTGTAGCTATCCGGGCAAAACCCGAATTTACTATCATTGCTGATGTGATGTAATGAGTAGGTAGTGTTCATTAACTTAATAAGGCTAAAATAGATTGGTTGTTTGAGTTGATGAGCAAACTTTTTATGCCCGCCGCATGAGCGCCTTCAATATCAGCCTTAGGGTTATCGCCTATGTGAATGATATCGCTTAAACGAATATCCTTATTTATATTGATCTGTTTGATATTTTGCAACATTAAATTAAATAAGGCAGGGTTTGGTTTCGACATCCCCACTTCGTCTGAGTACAGCTGAAAATCAAAGTATTCAATCATCCTTAACTCTGCCAGCACCTTTCGTAATGTTGCTCCTTTTATAAAACCGGTATTGCTTAACAAACTAAATGTACTACCTGTTTTGTTTTTTAGATGCTGCAGCGTTGAAATTGTTACAGGCGAGTATACCAGGGGCATATAGTAAAATAACAGCTTCTCCATATCCTGGTATAGCTTGCCGGTGTCAATACCCGATAAATTAAGCTGGTTATCATTAATCAGGCTGATCACCATCAGGTACATTTCGTCTGCATCAATGTTTTTGCCGGTACTCTCGTTCACGGCGTTGCACATCAAATCCACCTGCCTGAAAGCCCGCGCTACCTCGTCAATACTTTTGCCCGCCGGGTTAAAGTCCCGATGGAAGATCTTGGTACGTTCAATTTTAAAATACGGGTTTGATTTGATCAGCGTAAGCCAAAGGTCGAAGGAGTAGTGTTGGTACATTAGGCTCGTGGTTCGGGTTGCGTGGTTCGGGTTGCCGGATTCGGGTTGCGTGGTTCGGATTCCTGAGTTGATCTCGAACCTCGCAACCCGCTACCCGAACCTCAATACTGTTTAAGTAACTCTAAAAAATTATCGGTAGCATATGGTTCGCCAATGGCGCGGAATTTCCAGGTACCGTCTTTGCGGTAAACTTCGGCAAATTTCATGGAACACATGCCGTTGTAAGTGGCATCGCCGGATAGGCTGAAACGGGCTATCTCTTTGCCGCTGTTGTCAACCGCGCGGATAAAGGCATTCTCGACCATGCCAAAATGCTGGTTTTTCCTTTGTCCCTGGTATATAGCCACTATAAACAAAATTCGATCGTATTTGGGGTCCAGCGAATCCAGTTTTACGATGATCTGCTCGTCATCACCATCGCCCGCGCCCGTACGGTTATCGCCGGTGAGCCAAATATGGTTTGATGGATGGCGCATGGAGTTAAAGTACACCACGTCGCCTTCGTATAAATTTACTTTATTGCCGTTGGGTTTTTGAAAGGTGCGGCCCCGGTTGGCCACCTGGCCGTTTTTATCCTGCACAAAAGCGATGGCGTCCAGGTCGTATTCCACCTCTTCGCTGCTGCCGCCAAATAGTTTGCCTAAAAAACCGCCACCACCATGACTTTGCCTTACATCCCAACCCAGGCCGATGGTAACCGAAGACAGATCGAAGCTTTCACCTTTATCATTTTTACGAAGATCAATTGTTTGACCTTTTACCAAATTTATTGCCATAATAATATTGTTAATTAATACAAGCCAGCCC
>Ga0075366_10000347_pt1 | contig 21166 bp, 17 predicted proteins | sample EndMethybrTD3031_FD_72351 | JGI IMG/M metagenome (GOLD analysis project Ga0075366, IMG submission 72351) | Populus endosphere microbial communities from Tennessee, USA - Endosphere MetaG P. TD hybrid TD303-1 | ecosystem: Host-associated > Plants > Roots > Endosphere | place: USA: Tennessee...
CGCCGACTATGGCCGTACGCGCTGCTGGTCTTGCTCATTGCAGCCAACGTTACCGTCTGGATTCAGCGTGACCGGATAGCTGACTGGTGGCGTCTACGCGACTACGAGCCGTCCAAGGATATCGCAGTACTTGTCAAAGATACGACAATGACTGGCTGGGGCGAGCACCTCTTCTATGTGAACCAGCCTTCGCTGGAATCCCGCACTGATTTCAATAAACACTGCTCAGACCATGGTGAGGATTTGGCCGTCTTAGGCTGCTATCACGGGAACCGTAGGGGTATTTATCTCTATGCTGTCACTGACCCGCGGCTAGAAGGCGTCCGCCAGGTTACGGCTGCCCACGAAATGCTGCACCAGGCGTACGACCGGCTGAGTGTCAAAGAGCGCGAGCATGTCGGCAAGTTACTGCAGGATTTCTACGACACGCGTTTGTCGGATAGCGACATCAAGACGAAGATAGAGAGCTACCGTGAAGACGGTGCAGACCTCACGAACGAAATGCACTCAATCTTGGGAACTGAGGTGCGCGAGCTAACACCGGAACTTGAGACGTACTATCAGAAGTATTTCAAAGACCGCAGTAAAGTAGTGAAATCCAGCGAAGCCTACCAGGGTGAGTTTAAACGCCGCAAAGAACTGAGCGAACAATACGCCACCCAGCTTGACGACCTCAAGAAACGGTTCGACACTAACAAGTCCGAGCTTAACTCTAAGCAGACATTCTTAAAGAATAAGAAGAAGGATATTGAAACTGCCCTTGCAGCGAGCGACCGGGTTGCCTACGAAGCAGCAATCACGTCGTATAACGACATGGTCCGCGACTATAACGACCAGCTAGCCGAAACGCGCCAGCTTATCGAAGAGTACAACCGTACGTCTGATGCCCGTAAGGAAGTTGCCTTGCAGCAGCACGAATTGTACGAAGCGCTCGACAGCCACCTTGGCCAAGCCGAACAAGAGCAGTGATACAATAGACAAACATATGGCAAAGAAGAACGTACGCTACGTTTGTAGCAACTGTGGGGAAATGTCGCCGAGCTGGTCGGGCAAGTGTCCACAGTGTGGTGAATGGAACACGCTCCAGGAAGAGCTGGTTATGGAGACCTCGGCCGGAGGCCAGTTGCAGACTTCCGGGAGAAAGCTTACCTCCAACACCATACATGCCTCAGTACACAAAGATCAGAAACGCCTGGTGACGGGCATCGATGACGTGGACGTTGTGCTGGGCGGAGGAATTGTCATTGGCAGCGTTAACCTCATTGCCGGCCAGCCAGGCATTGGTAAAAGTACGCTTCTTCTACAGCTCGCTGACTCTGTGGCTAAGAAACATAAAGTCCTGTATGTAAGCGGCGAAGAGTCGGGCCACCAGGTTGGACTGCGGGCCGAACGCCTTGGTGTCGCCAAAAACTCTACGCTGCAGTTAGCTACCAGTACAAGCGCCGATGATATCGCATCGACGGTGCTATCTGGCGAGTATGACCTTGTGATCGTTGACTCGATCCAAACCGTTGCCGTAGGCGCCTTAAGCTCTGCACCCGGCAGCGTTGCCCAGATTACCAACAGTACACAGCTTATTCTTAATGCCGCCAAACACAGTGTGACAGCGGTCGTTTTGGTCGGCCATGTAACCAAGGAGGGCAGCATTGCCGGACCTAAGGTGCTGGAGCATGTAGTCGACGTTGTATTGCAGCTAGAAGGCGAACGCTATGGCGGTTTCAAGGTACTTCGTGCCATCAAGAACCGCTTTGGCCCCACAACCGAAGCTGGCATATTTGAAATGGCTGAGCGCGGCCTCCAAGCAGTTCTGAACCCTTCAGCTGCGCTGCTGGCAGAACGCCAAGTCAGCGACGGCTCCGTAGTGCTGGCCACATTAGAAGGTACCCGGCCTTTGCTGGTAGAAGTCCAAGCACTTGTTAATAAGACGAGTTACGGGTATCCTAAACGGGCGGCGAGTGGTATCGACCTGAACCGCGTAAACTTATTAGTGGCTATGCTAGAGCGACGTACGAAGCTCTCCCTAGCTGACCAGGATATTTATATAAACATTGTCGGCGGTATGCGTATTACCGAACCTGCAGCGGACCTGGCCGTTTGTATGGCGATTGGATCTGCGGCTAAAGGTCTGCAGCTCAAATCAAATGCCGTAGTGTTCGGTGAAGTAGGGCTAAGCGGCGAAGTCCGCCATGTACCCTACATCGAAAAACGCATCGCTGAAGCTAAGAAGCTTGGATTTGAAGCGGCTATCGGGCCGGTTCAAAAGACAGGCAAAAAGATATCATTTTTGAGTGGTGTACCCGATGTACGTGGTGCCCTCAATCAGTTTCTAGAAAAGGATTAAACTCTTATGGCAGATATTTTACAGATTATTCTGCTCGTATTCATCGCCTGGTTCCTCTACTCGCAGAAGAGCGAACATATGGCACAATTATTCGGCAAACAGCGCAAGATCATTCTCGATAGCTGTGCACTTATCGACGGGCGAGTCGTCGAGATCGTGAGCAGCAAGTTCGTGGGTGACGAGTTGGTAATTCCCCAGTTCATCTTGAGTGAGTTGCAACTCCTGGCCGACGGTAACGACTCGCACAAACGTGAGCGTGCCCGCTTTGGCTTGGACATTGCACACCAACTGCAGGACAGCGCCCCCAACAAGGTCACGATAGACCGCACGGTCTTTGCCGAAGCGCCTGCAACTGACGACAAGCTAGTATTGCTTGCCAAGAAGTTGCGCGCACAGCTTTACACGACTGACTACAACCTCGCTAAAGTCGCTGCAGTCGAAGGCATCGACGTCCTTAATGTAAACGAGCTCGCCCAAAGCCTGCGCCCGATTACGTTGCCTGGCGAGACTCTGACCATCAAGATTATCCAGAAGGGCAGCAACCGCGACCAGGGCGTTGGGTACCTCGATGACGGCACAATGATCGTTGTTGACGGCGGTGCACGCCACGTTGGTAAGTCTATGCCTGTTATCGTAACCCGCATGCACCAGACGGTTGCCGGTAAGATGGTATTTGGACAGATCAAGGAACACAAGTCACAGGAGCAGACCCAGAAGGTTGAACTTCCTGAGAATTCCCGCCAGCAGAAGCACTCACAGCAGCGTCACGAGCAGACGCAGCAATCACAGCAACAGCCCAAGCAAGCGCTCCACAACCGCCTCCACGGCCGTCTGAATCGGGCTATGGGCCGCCGCAGGCCAAACGTTAACGGCTAGCCCGTATACAGCTCTACAATCTTACAAAAGAAAACGACCTCCTTATCTCGGGAGGTCGTTTGGTGTACGTCCGCGGCGAGGGCCGTCGGGGGAGCTAGGGACTCCCCCCGCCTGTAGTGCCGCCAACTAAGTTGACGGTGGCTTGCTCTGAAGCACCATACAGAACGCTGTCGATTACCTTAGCCTCAACTGTGGCTGATCCTGTAGTTGTAGGCGTGTAGGCAAAGGATACGCTGCTTGGTGAGCTGGAAACTTGCTTGGCCTCAACCTTGCTCCCGTTGACCCATAGCTCAACCGTTCCCGGGAACTTGTCGCTGTTAAGCGGGTGTGTACCCTGTGTCACAGTAACGGTGAAGTTACATTGCTGGTTACAGACATTAGGTGCGGTTAGGGTTACGGCAGGTTTAGCATCTTCACACTTGTGGACGTCATCGCTGCCGCTATTGCTGTTGTTGTTGCGTGATCCAACGAATATGTCAGCCGAGAAGATATTGTCATTGGCATTGTTGGCGTTTTCTTTCGCCAAGTCAGGCGTACAAGAAGTTGCTGTTTTGCCAGACACCTTGTCGATAGTCTTGTTGTCGCCGCTCGACTTATTGGGGGCCTTGTACCAAGAAGGGTAGATGTCGTTGCTTGGGCTTGGGACGATCTCGCCGAGTGTCGAAAGCTTGGAGCGGACAACATAGGCGGGCAATGTTTGGACATCTGACGGCTTGTTCCAGTTGACTGGCTTGATATTGTCGTGTGCGGATTGCATCCAACCGCGCAAGATAGGCTGTGTCATGTTTTCCATAGCACCGGTCATCTCGACCTGGCGGTTGTGGTAGCCGACCCATACGCCAGCGGCATACTGGGTAGAGAAGCTCATCATAAGACCATCTTTAGCGTCGTTGGTGGTACCAGTCTTGATAGCGAAGTTCCAGCCCTTGTAGCGGTGGTATTTGCGGTCTGAGCGCAGGTAGCTAGCGTTAGGGTCGCTGAGGATATCCGTAACGATGTAGGCTGCATCAGCCTTAACAACCTGCTTGCCCTTAGGCTGTTTCCATTCGTCGATGATCTTGCCGTTGGAGTCAGTGATCTTAAGAATGTAGGTCTGAGGCACGTATGAGCCCATGCGGGAGATAGTTGCGTATCCGTTAACATGCTCATCAAGATGCAGGAAGGCACCGTCTCCGATGGCTGCTGAGCCATAACACTGGGCTTCCTTGGTTAGGGTCTCATCGCCTTGCTCGTAACACTTATAGCCGCTCTTAAGACCCATATTCTCAGCAATAGAGATGGTCTTGTTAACGCCTACGGTCAGCATAGCTTTGACGGCAGGAACGTTACGGGAGCCACCGAGTGCATAGCGCAGCGTAACTGGCCCAGGGTAACGGAAGTCATAGTCGGTCAGACAGTTGCCGCCATCTTTAGGCTTAGCCCTATTGGTACATGGGTATCCAGGCAATGGGTCCTGCGTGTCATAGAGTACTGAGCCGGCACCAGTGTTGGTAGTCTCGTTGATCATGGCCAAGTAGTCGTAAGGCTTGAAGGTTGATCCCGGAGGTAGTTTTTCACGGGCGTAGTTCACCTGGCCGTAGTTAGCGTTGTTGAAATCAGGGCCGCCGACAAGCGCAACCATCTGGGCTGTCTTGACGTCAATGGCTGCAAACGCTGCTACGTCACCGCCTTGGCGCTTAACCTGGGCAATACCTTTGGTAACGTTTTGTTCAGCAATGTCCTGCAAATGGGTGTCGAGTGTTGTTGTAACCTTCCAGCCACCACGTTGCACTGTCTTGCTGCCGTACTTTTCCTCAAGTTGTTCCTTGGCGGCCAATACGAAGTATGGCGCCTTGATGCCCTGGTATTTGGGCTGTGAGGGCTTAACGGTCGCCAGGATGTCATAGGCTTTGGCTGTTTCAGCTTCTTCCTTTGTGATCATCTTCTGCTTAACCATTTGATCGATAATGTAGTGTTGGCGTCCAATTAACGCTTCAGGCTCATATATAGGACCGTATGGCGAGTAATAGGAGGGCGCCTGTGGAATCGCTGCCAAGAAGCCAGCTTCTGCTAGTGTCAGGTCTTTGGCGCTCTTGCCAAAGTAATCACGGGCAGCTGTTTCTACGCCGTACTGGATGTTGCCGTACGGTGCAATGTTGAGGTAACCGGTTAGGATGTCTTCCTTGGAGTATTCGCGTTCCAGTTCAACGGCTAGGATAAGCTCTTTGAACTTACGGGCAATGGTCTGGTCGCTGGTCCAGTTCATGTTCAACTTAACGAGCTGCTGGGTAATGGTTGATCCACCTTCAACCGGGCCGCCGCGCTTGAACACGTCATTTACACCGGCGCGCATAATACCCTGTACGTCAAAGGCACCGTGCTTGTAGAAGTTCTTATCTTCGATAGCTACGGTTGCGTCCTTCATATACTTAGAGATATGGTCGCTTTGAACCTGTACGCGCTTAACGGCGTCGTAGTCTTGCCACAACACATCGTTGCCGCTGCGGTCGTAATAGGTGATGCTTCCGCCGAGTTCATCGCCGGAAATATCTTTAATGTTCGGCAGGTCCTTGCGGAAGTAGGCAAATACACCAACCATCAGCAAGAACATGACGACAATACCCACACCGGTAATCTTGAGGGCCATAATGCCGCCCTCTTTACTGAACCAGTATTTGAACTGGCGCTTCGGGTGAAGCTGATACAAGATCCGTTTAAAGCGGTTCTTCGGGAGAGTACTTAAGTATGCGGCACGCTTACGTGCTTTAGCCTCGCGGTTTGCGCGGATGCGCTCGCCTAAACTGCGATTGAGTTTAATAGTGTTGCCACTCTTCGTGGTGAACACATTCTTGCCAGGGCGGCGACGTCCTGGTGTTCTTTTGGATTCCATCAACCTATATGCTCCATTGGCTTGAATTACTGCTATTGATTATAGCAAACAGCGAGCTAATTCAAGCAACATTCGAACAATACTAATTCAGGTAATCTACAGATTAGGGTATACTGTTAGCCATATGAAAGATCTCGATCCAATGAGGCACCAGTACCTGTATACAGCGTAATAATGCGTAGCTATATTTGGATGAATTAAGGAGAACTACATGTCAGAAATGACACTATCAGAAGAACTAGAATGGCGCGGATTTGTAAATCAGTCGACATTTGCTAACTTGGCTGATCTGGACGGCAAGCAATGGACCTTCTACCACGGTTTTGACGCCTCAGCTCCATCGCAAACTGTCGGTAACCTGGCAGCGATGATGTTCGATAAAGTATTCATGCGCCATGGCAATAAAGCGATTATCCTGGCTGGCGGTGCTACCAGCCTTATCGGCGATCCGGGCGGTAAAGACAGTGAACGTACCTTGCAGGATGAAGCGACTGTTGCCCACAACGTGGAATGCGCTGCCGAGCAGTTGAAGCGGGTGTTTACGGGATACGATTTCACGCTGGTTAATAACCTTGACTGGACAAAAGACCTGACCGTTATTGATTTCCTGCGCGATATCGGCAAGCACTTTAGTATGACGCCGCTTGTCCAACGCGATTACATTGCCAAGCGTATCGGCGAAGGGGGCGCTGGCATTAGCTACACTGAGTTCAGTTACACGCTTCTCCAGGGGATGGACTACCTCCATCTGCACGACGAATTTGGCGTTACCCTCCAACTTGGCGGTTCTGACCAATGGGGTAACTGTCTGTCTGGCGTTGATCTGGTGCGCAAGGCCCGGGGCGTAGAAGCACATGTCATTACCTTGCCGCTTGTCATCAACAAAGCTACAGGCAAGAAGTTCGGCAAAAGCGAAGAGGGCGCTGTGTGGCTTGACCCTGAACGTACGTCACCGACCCAGTTCTACCAGTTTTGGATTAATTCTGATGATGCTGGGGTAGAAGGTTACCTTAAGGTCTTTACGGAGTTACAAAAGCCCGAAGTTGACGAAATCATGACCCATCACACCGGGAACCCCAAGGAGCGTTTTGCCCAAACCCGTCTTGCGCAAGAGATTACCCGTTTGCTGCACGGTGAGGACGACATGAAGGCGGCAGAGGCTGCGACGCAATGTCTGACTGGCCGAATGACTATTGCTGATGCCGATGACCATGTGCTTGACATCATGCGGCGCGAATTACCGCACGCGACAGCCCAGCCTGGCGATGATGTGCTTGATGTGCTCGTGTCAACCGGTCTAGTTGAATCCAAAAGCGAGGCACGCCGCCTGGTGGCAGGTAATGCAATTGCATTTAACGGACAAAAGATAGCTAAAGAACAGATCGAAGAAAGCGATTTCCAAAACGGCCGCCTGCTCATTCGCAAGGGTAAAGCTTTTAAGGACTCAGCCCTTGTTGAGCGGTCGTAAGTGGTATACTGGTGCTCATATGAAACAAGAACCCGATAACTCATCTTCTAAAAGTGCGCCCAAACGCAAGGCGGACCAATATAACGATCCCAAGCATAATTACTTGCGATATTGGGATGGCCGCGACTACGAGAACGCTGCCGAAGAAATGGCTATCCGCCGTTTGCTCGAAGGTAAGCGCTTCCGCAAAGCGGTTGATATTGGCGGTGGCTATGGCCGTCTCTGCGTCCTGCTCGAAGAGTATGCCGACAAGGTTACTCTTGCCGAGCCAAGCCAGCAGCAGCTGGATCTGGCCAAGGACTACCTAAAAGACCACCCCGAAGTTGACCGTAAGCTGATGCAAGCCGACGAACTTAAGTTCAAGGATGGTGAACTTGACCTCTTGACTATGATCCGTGTGATGCACCACTTGCCAAACCCGGCACCTGAGTTCGGCGAAATCTCGCGCGTGCTCGCTGATGATGGTTATGCGATCATCGAAGTTGCTAACTATGCCCACGCCCGCAACCGCGTGAAGCACCTTATTAAGGGTAAGAAACTGCCGCAGGACCCTGTTGACATTCGTTCTGCCAGTAACCGTACCAAGGATGAAATTCCTTTTGTCAATCACAACCCCGAAACGGTTATCAAGCAAATGGCTCATGCTGGCTTGAAAGTTGAAAAAGTGCTGTCTGTCTCTAACTTGCGCAGCCAGGGCCTTAAGAAAATCATGCCAAAGGGCGCTATGCTAGCAATTGAGAAGGCTTTGCAGCCAGCTCTTGCCAGCAGCTACTTTGGGCCAAGTGTATTTTTCCTCGTCAAAAAAGCTTAACCCTAACCCTAAAACACAAAGTACTATATCGCTCAATAAAGTGGTATAGTACTTTTTAATTATGGATTTTAAAGATATTGGCAAACAGTCTCCTTTTAGTGACGCGTGGATGGGCACTGGCGCTAATGTTGACGCCGGCTTCCACCCAGAAGCTCCCGGTTTTGGATTGCCTATGACTCACAACCAACTGCATGATGCTCCATTTCCGGTTGTTTTGGCACGGGCACGGGCGATATTTAATATGTCCGATGACACGGCATTTGCATACCAAACAGACCAGTCGGATTTACTGGATATCCCAACGGTAAGGGAGCCGTCGCCACCACCTGCTGAACAACTAGCTGCTAGCAAACAGGGAGCCGTCGCGCATCTGATTTTGGATGCCCAGTCAATCGAAGCTGGTATTTTCCAGGATGTAGAGGCCATGGGCCGCACCGATAAAAGGAGAGCAAACCGGGCAGCCAAGAGTACTCCCGGCTCCATAGAACAAAGCCTGCGTTCTGAGGTGAACAAGCCATGGGTACAATGTATTTTCGACAGTAAGCGCGAGGGTCTTCATCGCAGCAATACTCTTGGGCTTGCTACAATGGCTTTTTATCTTTCATATGCGCCTGAAATAATGGACTATGCTCCCGAGCAAGTAGGGACAGTGAACCTTGACGAAGAAACTGCCAAAATGTTGCTTGGCGAGGACGCCCAGCCTGGCAGCACAGCTATCAATGTAGTATCTGATGCCTTGCGGAGTGATGGGAAGGTGGATCTTTCCAAGGAAGCTCTTGATGACAGGGTGGCAGGTTTTTGGGCTTTGGCAACCGTTGAAACGGCTGCACTTGCTATCCGGGACCTACGGGATTTTGGCAAGCTGGGCGGCAGAAAAGCAGCCAAGGCAAGGCAGATTTACGAAAAACATAAGGACGCATTGTTCGCGAATGATGTAGGCGGCCCGCTGGACTTGCTTGATGAAATCGCAGAGACAGCTGAGATAGCTGCAGACGGTACTCCGCCAGCTCATCGCACCACTAAAGCGCTGTTGGGCGCAATGTCTGAGCAATCCAGCGGGACCGCCGCCCATATGGTCCAGTTCGTTAATATGGTGAGGGCTGTATACGACCGCCTGGGCTATCCGTATCATCCGGCAATTGCGCCACGCAACGAAGACGGCACCATGATAGAGTCCGGATTTACAATGGATAGCGATGTCCCATCTGCGGGCGAGGAAATAGCAGCCGCTGCCGAGGAAGTCCCTGCAGCGGTGGCTGAAGGCGAAGTTGCTACAGATGGTCTATCTGTCGCTGTTGCAGCAGAAAGACGCGAACGATTTATCACCCATTACCTCGACGAGATTATTCTGCCTAATTACTCCGAAGGTGGACTTGAGGGTGAGGAATTCCAGGACCGGCTGCGCAAAGTTGCCGAGGATATAGCTAAAGAATCCGAAGTGGATAGCGGTGGCGTGTTAATTATCTGGGAGCGTCTCTATGACCTGGCTCACATTGCATCGTACTACGGCGGTAAGTTATATAAATCCAAAGCTGGTGAGCTGGGCGCAAAGAAAACGGAGCCCTATTTTGTCACGTTCTTCAGCCTTGGCGACAATAACTATGGCGTAGCAGAGTCACCAGTATATTCCCACGGTACATATATAGTCGCTGAAGACTATGCAAATGGTCCATGCCTAGAAGTTCTAAAGATGCGTCGCAAAGATGCGCGCGCCAATGGGGCTGTAAGTATCCCACACGTAAAGCCGCACTACCATGGCTTTAAGCACCAGCAGAAGATCCATGGAATGGTTACTGCATTTGAAGATGGTAATCTTCCAGAACGCCATGCTGCAATGAGATAGTAATTGTGGTATAATAGCTTTTCTTATGGCAGAACAACTTACCACATACACTGAAGACTTCGAGGTGTTGAAAGAGCGCTTACACACTGTTGGGGCAGAGAATGTCTCTGTGCCTGGTACGGTTGTTGATGATGATGTATATTACCGTGCAGCATATCACCTTGATACTAGGCAAGAGCCACCTGTTATCTCCCAACTGCTCCTGTCGCCAACAGGGAAGAGTGGCGCATTAACGCGCACTACGGTCGCCGAAGATGAACCGCATATGTCTGTTGCAATGGTTATGCAGATGCCCGGCTTTGACGTTGCCGTGCAGCTCGACCTTGCATTGATGGATGAACAACCTCCATTGAAGCTAGTCGAAGAGACAGAGACCCAAGCTCCGTTCACGTACGTTTATGACTATGTCCGTGGTTTTGAGCCCGACGTAAATCCGTACGACAGATAAGCAATCAACGGTATACTGTAGGTATGACACTGGGGGATCCTATAACCGCCGTTAAAGGCGTGGGCGAGCAAGTCGCTAAAAAGCTGGCTGGTATGGGCGTGCATACGGTCATGGATCTAATTGATAATTATCCCCGTCGCTATAATGATTTCTCCCAGTTATCGCCGATAAAAGCGCTCCACCCTGGGGCGGTTACCATAGAGGCAAGCATCAAGCAGGTTAAGGGGCGGTATGTACGCCGCGGTATGCATATCACCGAAGCTATCGCTAGCGACGACACGGACAGTGTGCGCCTTATCTGGTTCAACCAACCGTACCGCGAAGCTGCTATTAAGCCGGGCCAGTCCTACTACATTTCCGGCACCTACGAGCTGAGCCGAATGCGGTTTGCCATCATGAACCCAAGCATGGAGCTTGTAAGCGACTTTCCTGTTAATACCGCCCGTATTGTGCCTGTATATCGTGAGACAAAAGGCGTGACGAGCAACCAGATCAGACGTTTCATACGTGAAGTCGTACCAATGATCCGTACCGTACCCGAGACACTCCCGGCGTGGCTAATACGGCAGGAGAAGCTCATGAGTTTTTCCGAAGCCCTGGAGACTATGCATTTCCCCGAGACGGGCGAAGCCTTGGAGTCAGCTCGTAAGCGTTTGGGGTTTGAGGAAGTATTCGAACTGAGCCTGGCAGCTTTGCTCAACAAGTATGAGCTGATGCAGGATACCTCGGCAGCTATCAAGTTTGATGAAGCTTTGGCCAAGCAATTCGTGAGCCACCTGCCTTTTGAACTGACTGGCGCCCAGCGCAAGGTGGTATGGCAAATTTACCAGGACATGCAGAAGACGCAGCCCATGAACCGCTTGGTTGAGGGCGATGTAGGGTCCGGTAAGACTGTCGTGGCAACTATGGCGGCACTTATGGCTATGGCAGAAGGGTTTCAGGCGGCACTTATGGCTCCGACTGAGCTATTGGCCCGCCAGCACGCCGAAACAGTGTTCAAGCTATTGGAGCCGCTTGGTATGCACGACAAAGTCGCGCTGCTCGTAGGCGGCATGAACACCAAGCAAAAAGAACTGGCCTACCAGCATATTAGCGAAGGCAGGGCGCAGTTTATCATCGGTACGCATGCCATCATCCAGGAAAAGGTTGATATGCATAAGCTAGGCCTGGTGGTGATCGACGAGCAGCATCGCTTTGGCGTAGAGCAGCGCAAGAAGTTGATGGCCAAAGCTGGCCACATGCCGCATCTGCTTAGCCTTACCGCTACGCCTATCCCTCGCAGCCTGGCCTTGACGCTGTATGGCGAACTGGATATTTCAATCATCGACGCTAAGCCCGCTGGCCGTAAGCCAACCACTACCGAGATCTGTTCACCTAATTCACGCGCCCAGCTCAACGAAAAAATTGAGCTGGAACTAGAAGCTGGCCGCCAGATGTTTGTGGTCTGCCCGCTCATCACCGAATCAGCAACCTCCAAATCTAACTCAGTAGAAAAAATCTACGAGCAAATGTCCAAACATGATTTCAAACATCGCCGGGTCGGGTTATTGCACGGCAAGATGAAGCCAGCCGAGAAGCAGGAGATCATGGAGCAATTTTCATCTCACAAACTGGATATCCTTGTCTCGACAACGGTTATCGAAGTGGGCGTAGACGTACCTAATGCCAGTATTATGCTCATTGAGGCTGCCGACCGTTTTGGTTTGGCCCAAATCCACCAGCTGAGGGGACGCGTTGGGCGTGGCGGACATCTGGGGTACTGTTATCTGATGATGAGCGACTCGTCGGCACCGCCGCAACGGCTCAAGGCCCTGGAGCGGTCAAACGACGGGTTCAAACTGGCTGAACTTGACTTAGAGTTGCGGGGACCTGGTGCAATATACGGCACTATGCAGCACGGTGAGCTGGATCTACGGGTTGCCAAATTAACAGATGTACATTTGATTGCCAGTGCCCGTGCAGCCGCCCAGGATTATATTGACCGGGGCGAGGATCTGTTACAATACCCAGTAACTTCAGAACATGTTACACGTCTTAGATCGGTAACGAATTTAAACTAATATGTATTCAGGAACAACTTTAACCCCTTTATCTGGTCGTTTGCTTGGAGCCCACCAAAAACTCGACCGGTTAGCGCATGCTAGCTTGCGGAAGCTGCTCAAGAATCCAGCTGTTTTCCCAAGTATTAGCCATGTGCTCCACTTTGAAGGTGTTAATGGCCCTGATGCTATTAAGCGGAAAAGCCCGGCCAAAGACGAGCCATGGCACTACTACTCACCGTTTGATGATGACGACAACCGTCTTTTGGACTTGTTGGGTGCGCACTATGACCAGTTGGTTAAGGCCCTCAAACACAACGACGAAGTCCGCAGCGCCTTTGAAGCTGCCTGGCTTGCACATGCCATTGTGGACGGCCTGACGCCTGCCCATCACTACCCGTACGAGGAAATGCTGACTGAACTTCGAGGCGGTGCTGGCATTGAAACCCGTACAACCATTAAAGAGAAACTAGTCCTGCCCGGCGAGACCCGCCGTGAACAGGTCAAAAATAACTGGAAAATGTGGGGGCCCAAAGGGTTATTAGCAACCCATGGGTTCTTTGAATTTGGTGTAGCCGCTTTGATCGCACCTGTTTCCGCTAAGGCAGTCCTCATCACTGACGAGGATATGGAAAAACTGTACAAATATGGCGTCATTGAACTATTCAAGCGCACAGCCAAAGAAGTTAGCGGTTTGGATATGTACCACCGCTATATGGACAAGGGCTGGACGCCCCAGCTAGCCCGTCAGGTCCGGAATCACTTAGCGCCTGCTATTGTAAAGACAGTGACACTCGCCTGGTATGCGGCCACGATTGACGCCGGCCTGACGGAGAAGCGTTCATGAGGGTAATCGCTGGGACACTTGGCGGCCGCCAGTTTGATTCACCCAAGAGCGACAAGACGCATCCGATGAGCGATAAAGCCCGGGGCGCATTATTTAACGTACTAGGTGATATTGTTGGCCTGACTATTCTGGATGCGTTCGCCGGCACAGGAGCGCTGAGCTTTGAGGCTATCAGTAGGGGTGCGTCATCAGCTGTGGTTATCGACAGTGACCGCGCAGCCCAAAAGGTGATTGCCAACAATGCACATGAGCTAGGGCTGCGAAGCCAGATAAAGCTCATTACGGCTTCGGCTAACGCATGGCTGCAAACATCCAATGAGGATGAACTGTTTGACATCGTACTCTGCGACCCTCCGTACAATGACCTCCAGGTGAATGTCATCAAACGCCTAGCATCGAGGGTTAAGCCGGATAGCTTGCTTGTGCTGTCCTGGCCATCATCTGCAGAAACTCCGGAAATAGATGGCTGCGAACTGCTGGAACGCCGGGAGTACGGTGATGCCAACCTAATATTTTACCGTCGTAGTGACTAAGTGAGGAGAAACGTATGAGATTACATGCAGGCCGCCATGGCGAAACGACTGAGAACCGTGAAAAACGTATCCTAGGCCGTTCGCCCGGGCATCTTACTGAAGATGGCATAGCTAAGGCAGCAGTACTTGCACAGAGTACCGTCGGGCTAGGTATCGATTTTGTTCTGGCGTCACCATTACAGCGTTCAGTAGATACGTGCGAACCCATGCCAAAGGCTAAGCCAGGCCTGCTGGTCGCATATACGCCATTGCTCGAGGAGCGTAAATTCGGGTCTTGGGAAGGTGAACTACGCAAAAGCGTTGATTGGCAGGGTTTGTGGGAGTCTCCCGATGAACCAGAGCTGAGCGCCCGTATTGGAGCTGAGCCGCTTGACCAATTCACACGGCGTATCGCTAGGGTAGTACTGAATGTCCATGAGCTATTTGGCGATACAGACAAGAATGTGTTGCTCATGGCGCATATCGGTGTTCTCAACAGGCTGAACTATCTAGCAGACCCTGCAGCGTTTGAGTATATTGAGTACCCGAATGCCGAGGCTGTAGAGTTTGATGTTGACGCACTGGTGCGTAATAGCCGTGAATTACTCGGCTCATAGGTGACAATAACCTAACAATACGATAAAATAACCCTATCCAAGCCACGGGGATGTGGTGGAATTGGTAGACACGCATGCCTTAGGAGCATGTGCCTCACGGCGTGAAGGTTCAAGTCCTTTCATCCCCACCAAACAAAAAGCACCAGCAAAAACTGGTGCTTTTTCTATGGCTTCCAGGGTGTGCCGCCAGGCACGGGTTCGATGTGTACGGGTGCTGTATCTAAGCCCCGGAGCATCCGGTAAGTCAAACCATAGCCGCTATAGGGTCCTTCTTCGCAATGATCTATAATCTCCAGCCCCCGGCTGTCCGCTACTACTGCCTGCGTGGTGCCTACGGCCCAAACAGGCCGCATTCTGAACTGGCCGTCTAAGTTATGCCCTTCCGTCATGTCCTTTCGCCGAACCATATACAGACTATTTGACGAGAGGAGCTCGCCCAATGTTAGCAGCGCTGGTGCAAAATTAGGTGCCCAGGCAGTCAGTGACAAACGTTCGTGAACGACATCGACGCCTTCACGAAGGTCGTACGTGGTGCCATCCGGCAACGAAATCGAGGTGTCGGGTATAGAAGTAAAATCAGTATGTTTTTGATGAACAAGCCCCTCTTGATTGAGGGCCGCTGCTTCGTCTGCCCAGCTTCCCCGAAGCCCTTTGATGTATTCATCTATAGGGAGGTTAGCGCTCGTCACAACAACCGCGAGCTTACTATCGCGAACTTCTGTCTCATATTGCTTGGCCAGGCGCATGGCGCTCAGCCCGGCTGCGCCGCCTACATCCATAAACACCACGGGATGATTACTGTTTTGCAGCAATGCACCTAAACGTTGCCCGATGAAATCTTGCACGCCTACATTCTCAGCATCTGGCAACTGGGTACCATCCTTGTTCTGTAGTATGCGCATATCCCGGTAGCCGCCGCTATACGACTGGTATTGGAGTTGGTATGGATCTCCTACGCAGGGATTGACGACCTCATAGATAGTCATATTAAGACATATTTTGAAGTAAAATATACCTATTGTCAAAAATGATATAGGGTAGCTTAGTAAATAGTGAAGCCGCGGTGTCCAACAGGTTCATGCTTGGTGTGGACGACATCTTCGACAACCGCTTCCCGGGAGCCTTCGTGGCACCAGGCGAGGAATCTTTCGAGTGCTTCGTCAGAGCCTTCAGCCTCAATGTACACTGAGCCGTCAGCGTCATTCCGGGCAAAGCCGGTAATGCCAAGGTTATCCGCTTCTTTGCGCGCGGTGTCGCGGAAGTATACGCCTTGGACCCGACCGGTTACTCGTATTTTGAGATGCTGCATATGCTTATATTGTAGCAACCGGAGCGGCAAGCGGACAAATATCACATCTAAACTCTGAACGGATAGCGTACAATACGGGTATGAATAGTGTAGAAGTGGCTAAGAAATTGGCCGAACGCCCAGATGCAACTATAGGCATCCAAGTTTTCCATGATCATTTGACCGCTACTATGCCCCAACCGGAACATGGCAGAAATATATATGCACACCTGGCCAGTTGGTTATTGGACCATCTGGGAGCGTCTACCCATGAAGATGGCAGTCCTGCACTCACAACACCTATTGGCTACGTAAATATGCTAGGCCAACTCGCTGCTGAAGTGGGGCTAGGTATTGATGCTAACGGCACTCCTGCAAACCGTATGGAAGGTGTATATGATCCAAGATACAGCTTGGATGCAAAGTACGAATATTTGATACAGGTCTCGGGTGCTGCAGCAGGTGCTGATTTTGAAGCTCAAGTTCGCGAAGAAGCTACTATGCTTGGTTTTATTCAAGCACCCGATATACCGCCTGTAGCTTAGATATTCGTATTAAGCCGCCTGAGTAGGTCTAGCATTTGTGCCGGGGAGGACAGTCTGGTGTTGGCTGCTGTCTCTCCCTCACCGACTTTGATGGTAAAGGCCGTTTCTGGAAGTGCCTTGAAGGTATCTTCATCGGTGGTGTCGTCGCCTGCGGCCAGAATAAAATCCCAGCCATCGCTATCAAGCCAGTACTTGGCGCCTATGCCTTTGCTAACGCCTTCAGGCTGAGTTTCGACTATTTTGGTGCCCTGCATGATACGCAGGCTAAATTGACCGGCTAGGGGTTTCAGTTCAGCTTCCAGGTCACCAGCTGCAACCATGGCAGCCTGCTGGTCGGTTACCGGGCGGTAATGCCAGACCAGACCGCTGGTTTTTTCTTCGATAAATGAGCCTTTATAACGCTGTACGTACTTGTTGAATAATGCTTGCACAGATGGCTTCCATGTATTGTCCAGATCTTTAGTAACCTGCCAGGCTTTATCGCCGGGTAACTTAGAGAGCAACCCATGTTCCGCTGCAAACGAAACAGGCAAGTGCCCAAGCCATTCGTCGAGCTCCTCATGCTTACGGCCGCTGATAATAACGACAGTATTTTTCGGGTCTTCTGCGAGAGTGCTTAATATCTCCAAGATCTCCGGTGTCGGCACGGCTTCCCAGGGGGTAGCAACAATATTGGCTAGGGTGCCGTCGTAGTCCAAGAGGAATAAACGGGCAGTACTGTTCTTATAATTTTCAACTATATCCACATCCATATGTATTGATTGTAGGGTAATCGCTAACGAAATGAAGTTTTTTAGTGTATATTGTGCGCACAATCATGAGTAAACAACGGGTGATCATCGCGTCAAACCGCTTGCCAGTGAACATTACTGAAGAAAAGGGTAAGCTCACACTCCATAGAAGTTTAGGGGGTCTGGCGACTGCTTTAGGTTCGGTTGTCGACAACTATCCTATGCTCTGGATAGGCTGGCCAGGTTTTAAGAAAAAGCTGACACAAAAACAACTTCGTGACCTCAGCTTCCCGGAAACGCTCGTACCTATAACTATTAGCGCCCAGCTGCTAAAGCGCTACTACGACCACTTAGCCAACGGTACGCTGTGGCCGCTCATGCACGGCATTAAGCCAACCCGCTTGAGTATCAAAGCTGACTGGGATGCGACATCTGAGGTAACGAAGCGTTTCTCGGATGCTATAAGCGAGCATCTCGAATCGGATGACGTTATTTGGGTGCATGACTACCACCTCGTACTGCTGCCGAAGATGCTTCGCGACCACGGAGTCGAGAACCGTATAGGTTTCTTTTTGCATACTCCGTTTCCGCCAGCTAAAACGCTGCTGAAATGGAAACACTACAACAGGATGCTCGAGAGTTTATCCAGGGTAGATGTGCTTGGGTTCCAGACAGAACGCGATGTCGTTAACTTCAAAGAGTGCCTGGCTGCGGCTAAGCTGACAATGCGCAAGGGTGCAATCGTCCAAGCCTTTCCGATAGGTATCGACTACAAAGCGTACCGCTCGGCAGTCAAGGTCCCCACTGTAGGCATGTACCTGCGTAAGCTTAAGAAAACGGTGACCGGTAAAAAGGTCATACTATCGGTCTCACGCCTTGATTACACCAAAGGTATCATCGAGCAGCTTTGGGCAGTTGAAAAAGTATTGGAAGATTACGGTCCCACTAAAGTGGTTTACAAGCTCGTTGTTGCGCCGTCCCGCGAAACGGTCGACGAATACCAGAGGCTCAAGAACGACATCGATGAAACAGTTGACGTAATCAATAAGCGCCTCAAAAAGCGCTACGGCGTGGAGCCAATTGAATTTGCCTATCGCAGCCACGGCTTTGAAGAGCTGAATGCCTGGTACCGTACGGCCGACGTTTTGTTGGTGACTCCCAAGATCGACGGCATGAACTTAGTGGTTAAAGAGTATATCGCTGCGCGTGATGACGAACGTGGTGCGATAGTACTCAGCGAAACGATCGGTGCAGCCTTCCAACTTAAGGATGCCATCCTGGTAAATCCTACGGACATAGGTGCTATTTCCCAAGGGTTGCAAGCGGCACTGGCCATGCCAGCCCTTGAGAGAATCAAGCGCTGGAAAGCGCTGCGCCTGAATGTCCGCCGCGAAAATGTATTTTGGTGGACTAAGCAGTTCCTGGATGCCCTGCAAGATAAGAACAAGTCGCAAAAGTAATCAATTTATGGTAGAGTAATACCCAAGTATGAACTATTGTTGTTCACATCCAAGCCATATGTAGCCGGTTCGGGACCAGGTAGTTTGTCGTGTACAGATACGCCGGTCCGCCGGCGTTTTTATATTCATTTGGTACAATTGACCTAAAGAAGAAGGAAAATCTACATGGCATTATCAACGCAACCCTACAAGGGAGCACGCGACTTTTACCCCGAAGACAAACGTCTCCAAAAATATATGTTCAATACCATTCGCAAGGTGGTGGAACGCTTCGGCTACGAAGAATATGACGCGCCTATCCTTGAGCCCCTGGACCTCTATCTCGCTAAGACTGGCGAAGAGATTGTTAACGATCAAACCTACGCTTTCGAAGACCGCGGCGGCCGCAGGGTAGCTATGCGACCCGAAATGACGCCTACTGTTAGCCGCATGGTGGCTGGCAAGCGCCAGGAGCTTGGCTACCCGCTTCGCTGGTACAGCATACCTAACTTGTGGCGGTATGAGCGTCCGCAGCGCGGCCGTTTGCGAGAGCACTGGCAGCTGAACGTTGACGTCTTTGGTCTCGACGACATTAAAGCTGAGATGGAACTGATCCAGGTTGCAGACGATATCCTTAAGACTTTTGGTGCGACCCACGACATGTATAGCATCAAAGTGAACAGCCGTAAGATGATGGACTTCATCATGAAGGACCACCTTAAGCTCAGCAGTACGCAGATCCACATGGCGAGCAAGCTCATCGACCGCATGCACAAGATTCCTTTGGCTGAATTTGAGTCCGAAATGGATGCGATCTTTACGCCAAGCCAGCGCGACGCCGGCTACAGTAACAAACTGATCGGTATCCTCAAGACAAAGCAGATTCAGCATCTTCCGGAAGCCATCCGCGAACACGAATCAACCAAAGAGTTGGCTAAGCTCATCGAGTCGCTCAAAGTTGACGCCCGTATCCCGAATGTCCAGTTTGATATCACGATCATGCGCGGCTTCGACTATTACACGGGTATCGTGTTTGAGATGTTTGACCACAACCCCGACAACAACCGTTCCATGATGGGCGGCGGCCGTTACGACGGCTTAGTCGGCTTGTTTGGTGTAGAACCTGTGCCTACCGTAGGTTTTGGTTGGGGCGATGTAACCCTGCAGAACTTCCTTGAAGGCCACGACCTTATGCCAAACCTGCACCCCGATACTGATATTTATGTCATCCTGATCGGCGATGTCTACGACAAAGCCTTGAAAGTCATTAACGAACTCCGTATTAACGGTGCTAACGTTGCTGTTGATTTTACGGGCAAGAAAGCCGAAAAACAGATCAAAGTTGCCCTCAAGAAGGGCATCCAGTATGTCATGTTCATAGGCGAGAAAGAACTCAAAGAAGAGCGCTTCGCCGTTAAGAACCTGCTTACTGGCGTCGAAGAAGAACACAGCGCCGCCCGCATAGTTAGCATCGTCAAAGACTACCGCGACGAAGACCTCTAGCCGCCGAGGCTAGCAAAAGGGTTTCTGATCTGTTACAGTGTGTGACTATGCAAATGAGTAAAAAGAATCTATCTGACACCAAAGTACTGCTCGTACTTGAAGCTGACGCTGATCAGCTGAAGTCCGTAAAGGACGAAACTCTCAAACACGTCGCCCGCGACCTCAAAATGCCAGGCTTCCGCCAGGGCAAGGCTCCAGCCGCTATGGTTGAAAAGAGCGTTGACCAGGCCCGCCTCCAGACTGAGTTCATGGAACAGGCTATGAACGTGCTCTACGTTGAAGCACTCAAACAGCACAACCTGCGTCCTGTTGCCCAGCCAGACGTAAAGATTACAAAGTTCGTACCATTCGATGCGCTTGAAATCGAAGTGACCGTCGAAGTTGTTGGCGAGATCAAACTTCCCGACTACAAGAAGATCAAACTTCCTAAGAAGGCTGCCAAAGTAACAGCCAAGGATGTCGACGAAGTTATCGACCAGCTAAAAGTCCGTGAAGCCGAAAAGAAAGATGTTGAACGCGCTGCCAAAGACGGCGACCAGACAACTATCGACTTCAAGGGTGTCGACGCCAAGACCAAAGAAGCTATCAACGGCGCTGACGGCAAGGGCTATGCGCTCGCTCTCGGCAGCAATACCTTTATTCCTGGCTTTGAAACCAACCTCATTGGCATGAAGGCTGGCGAGGAAAAGACTTTCGTACTGACATTCCCTAAGGATTACGGAGTAAAGACACTCCAGAACCGCAAGGTCGAGTTTACGGTAACCGTTACTAAAGTTGAAGAAGTCGTAGAGCCTAAGCTTGACGATGCATTTGCCGCAAAAGTTGGCCCATTCAAGACGGTTGACGACCTAAAGGCTGACATCAAAAAGCAGCTCCAGACCGAAAAGGACTACCAGGGCGACCGCGAATACACTGATGAACTCCTGACTAAGATTACCGGCGAAGCCAAAGTTGCAGTACCTGATGCCCTGATTGAGGAGCAGATTGAC